>Ga0310696_10002995_pt1 | contig 21537 bp, 16 predicted proteins | sample AusTroGonzalo_MG_4_FD_203885 | JGI IMG/M metagenome (GOLD analysis project Ga0310696, IMG submission 203885) | Bovine rumen microbial communities from tropical cattle in Woodstock, Queensland, Australia - Gonzalo_02 (v2) (version 2) | ecosystem: Host-associated > Mammals > Digestive system >...
TAGCCGGTAGGGCGGCACCCCTGCCTCCCGATAACGGTGGTCGGCGGGTACAGGACGGCGCGGCGCCGAGCTCGTTTGGAAGGCTCGCGCCGCGCCACCTGTTGCCGGGTGAAGATTACCGCGGGGGGCGTAGAAGGCCGATTTGCCCCCCCCCGAACGCATCTGTTGCTGCTATCGGGGGGCAAATCGGGGTCTGGTGCCCCCGGATGGGGCTTAGTCCCGCCAGATGAGGATGGACTTGATCTTGGCGTCGGATTTGAAACTCGGGTTTTCGATGCGGATGGGGCCGTTGAAGGAGGCATCGACGTGCTTGACGAGGGAATGGGCGGAGGTGCGGAAAGCGATCTTGCTGTTCCAGGCATCCACCTCGATCTGCACGGTGCCGTCCATCAGCATCTTGACCTCCGGGGCCTCGGCGCCGAGCGTGATGCAGTCGTTGACGCAGGCGCCCACGTGGGGCTGCTCCTTGCCGTCGCCGGAATCGTAGGCGTAGGAGGCCACATTGAAGCGCGGGGAACGGGTCTCGATGGAGTAGACTTTGCCGTTCTCCATCTGGATCTGCAGGGTCTCTTCTTCCCCGAGATTGATCAGCCAGAGGTCGCCGCCCTGGGAGTAGTTCACGCCATAACCTTTCGGGTCATAGTCGAAATAGAAGTTCGGGGCAGGCTCGCCCAGGAGGATGCTGGCGAAGCCGTCGGGGTGGATGCAGGTATAGCGGTAATCCTCGTTGCGCACGAATTCGGAGCCGTTCCACAGATAGTCCACGACCAGGTCGCCGTGGTAGACCTGCTCCTCGAAATCCATCGGATCGTTGAGGCGCACCCTGACGCCGTCCGGGCGGAAGGAGTAGTTATACGAGCCGGCCTGCATCGCAGCGCGGAGGGCCGCCAGGTCGGCTCCCGCCAGGCGGACCATATCCTCGAAATCGTCCCGCTCCGGCATCGGATTGAACGGAAGCGCGATCTCGTGGGCGCTGTTCTGCGCGGGATCGTATTCGTAGGCGCGGATATATTTGACGGAGGAGACGTCGGCGCCGCCGTTCTCCAGCAGCATCACCAGCACGTGGTTATCCGCCGTGTAGCGGTAGCAGGCCATCTGGAAGCCGTTGTAGCCGTTGCCGTCGGACAGGTCGTAGGTAAGCCAGTTGCAGGGGCCGAGGAACTCGACGGCGCTCTCGAACGAAGCGCGGAGCGCATCCTTGATGCCGTCCTTGACGCTTTGCGGAGCGAATTTCTCCGTCATGATGTTGTCGCCGAAGATGGAGAAGATCTTGAACAGCTCGTCGAAGCTGAAATCCCCGCCGGCAACGGTCTTGGTGGACGCCTCGACGACGCTCTCGGAATCCTTGGCGGCGCTTTGGCTACCGCCCTTGCAGCCCGCAGCCATCAGGGAGCAAACTGCCAGAATGTAAATCAGTCTTTTCATATTGCCCGCAAAAATAGAAAAAAAACAAATTGATTCGCCGATCACGTCGGCGAATGACGCTACTCCGCTTTAACCGTCTGGGCCGGGTCGACGTGGGAGATGAAGAGGGTGGGGAGGAGCAGCAGCAAGAGGATGCCGGCGAACGCGGCGGCGTCGGCGAGCAGGATGCCCGGGACGTTCACGTGGACGGGCACGAAGGAGACGAAGTAGTTCTCCGGGGTGAGCTTGATCCAGTGCGTGCTGCCCTGGACGAGGCAGAACAGCAGGGCCAGCACGTTACCGGCCGCCATGCCGAGGGCGACGGTGCGGGCGCCGACCCGCAAGAAGACCCCGGCGATGGCCCGGTTGCCCATCCCGAGCGTCTTGAGCGTGCCGATGGTGGAGACGTGGCGGAAGAGCAGGATCAGCAGCCCCGAGATCATATTGAATCCCGCCACGATGATCATCAGCAGCAGGATGGCGTAGACATTGAAATCGATGAGTTCCAGCCAGTCGAAGAGCTGGGAGAAGCGCTCGGTGGCCGACACGGCGCGCAACGGCTCGTCGTCCTGGGCGGTGCCGAGCGCGGCGCGGAAGCCCAGTTCCGACGTAGCCTCCTGCATGACGCGGCGGCCGTGGAAGCGGGGCGAAAGGGTTACCTCCAGGAGCGAAGCCTGGTCGCTCTCCCACTCGAGCAGGCGGCGGAGATCCCCGATCGGTACGTACAGCAATTCCCCCTCTTCGGTCGCCATCGCGTTCTCGTAGAGGGCGGTGATGTGCCACTTGCGGATCTTGACCTTGTCGCCGATGAACCAGGCGGTGAGGTCGTCCCCGACGGCTAGGCCGAAACGTTCGGCGAGCGAAACGGGCACGCGCACGCCCAGCGAGAGGGTGTCGTCGGGCGTTCCCTTGAAGAGCACCCCGTGGATGTCGTCGTCGAGCTGGAGGATGCCGGCCTGGTAGATGACCGGCCGGATCCGCTCCACCCCCCGCACGGCCTCCAGTTCGGGCAGGCAGGCGGGTTGGGTGCGGACGGGATGGGCGCTGCCGCTGAAATCGGCGGCGTAGTTGGTCAGCAGGACGTCGCCTGTGACGGCGGACACGCCGCCCCGGATTTCCGTGCGGAAGCCGCTGGAAATGGCGACGGCCAGGATAATGACAAAGAAGGAGATGGCGATCGCAACGACCGCCATCTTCTCTTTGACGCGCAGGCGCCGGGCGATGAAGCCGCCGGCCTGCATCCGATTACCAGATATGGATGCGCTCGCTCTCCGGACGCCACATCGGGTCGCCTTCCTGGATGCCGAATGCATCGAAGAAGTAGCCGAAGTTGCGCAGGGTCACGTCAACGCGGTTCTGGGCCAGGGAGTGGACATCGAGCTTGGTCAGGCGGGCCTTCTCCTCGTCGGTGATGTTCTGGGCCCAGACGCGGGCGTAGCCGAGGAAGAAGCGCTGCTCGGCGGTGAAGCCGTCGATCGGGGCGGGCACCTTGTCGCCGAGGGCGTTGTGCAGGGCCGTCCAGGCCACGCTCACGCCGCCGTGGTCCGCGATGTTCTCACCGAGGGTGAGCTCGCCGTTGGCCTTCAGGTTGGGCAGGATCTGCACCTGGTCGAACTGCTCCGCGAGTCCCTTGGTCTTGGCCTCGAACGCAGCACGGTCCTCGGGGGTCCACCAGTTGTTCATGTTGCCGTCCTTGTCGAACAGGCTGCCCTGGTCGTCAAAGCCGTGGGTCATCTCGTGGCCGATCACCACGCCGATGGCGCCATAGTTCACGGCGTCGTCCGCATCCGGGTTGAAGAACGGCGGCTGCAGGATACCGGCCGGGAAGCAGATCTCGTTGGTCGTCGGGTTGTAGTAAGCGTTGACCGTCTGCGGGGTCATGTGCCACTCGGTCGGGTCGGTCGGCTGGCCGAGCTTGGAGAGGTTGTCGGCGACATACCAGGACCGGGCGGCGAGCATATTCTCATAGTAGGACAGCTCCGGATTCACGGTGAGGGTGCTGTAATCCTTCCATTTGTCAGGATAGCCGATCTTGATGGTGAAGGCCTCGAGTTTCTCGCGGGCCTTGGCCTTGGTGGCGTCGGACATCCATTCGAGGGAATCGATGTGCTCTCCGAGGGAGACCTGCAGGTTCTTCACCAGGTCGAGCATCTTCTGCTTGGAAGACTCCGGGAAGAACTTCGCGACGTACATCTGGCCGACAGCCTCGCCGAGGATGCTGTTGGGGATGCTCATCGCACGCTTCCAGCGCGGCTTCTGCTCGGTGATGCCGCTCATCTGGGTGCTGAAGAAGTCGAAGCCGGCAGCGTAGAAGTCGTCGGACAGGAAGCTGACGGCGCCGGAAATCAGCTGCGCCGCCAGATAGTCCTCCAGGACATCGAGCTTGCTGTCCTTGAAGAGCTTGCTGAATCCCTGGAAGAAGGAAGGCTGCTGCACGATGATCTTGTCCTGTGCGGGAATGCCCAGCGCCTCGAAGAAGGACGCGAAGTCAAAGCCCGGATAGGCCTTGCAGATCTGCTGGGTGCTCATCGGGTTGTACTGCTTGGTGTAGTCGCGGTTCTGCACGCTGGTCCAGGAGAAGGCGGCGAGCTTGTCCTCGATGCCCGCGGCGTTGGCGGCGCGCTTCTCGGCATTGTCCAGGCCGGAGAGGGCGAAGAGCTTGGCGAGCATCGCCTCATAGCCCTTGCGCAGTTCGGCGTTGGCCGGGTCCACGTAGTAGTCGCGGTCACCCATGCCGAGGCCGCCCTGGGCGAGGTAGAAGATCTGGGTCTTGCTGTCCATCAGGTCGGCATCCACACCGCCCCCGAAGAAACCGCCACCGCCGACGAGGTTCAGTTTGCCGATGTGCGCGGCGAGCGCTTTCTTATCCTTGATGGCATACAGCTCGTCGAGATACTTCTTGAGCGGAGCGGCACCCTCCTTGTTGAGGCGGGTGGAGTCGAGGCCCTGCTTGTAGAGGTCCACGATCTTCTGGTCGACGGTACCGGCTTCCGGGTTCATCTCCGTCATCTCGGAGAACAGGGCGTTGAGGTCCTCGACATTGCGCTCGCGCAGCACGTCGAAGGAACCGAAGCGGGCATACTCGGGCTTGAGGGGGTTCTTCTGCATCCAGCCGCCGTTGGCGTAGAGGTAGAAATCGTCGCCGGGCTTCACGCTGAGATCCATATCCGTCGGATCCAGGGCCGGGACTTTTGCTTCCTTGGGCTGGCAGGCCGCCAGCATCATCACAGGAATCATAATGGCAAAAAACTTTTTCATATCGAAATGATTAAAGATTTTCAAAAATCCTACAAATATACTGTTTTTCTAATATAATTGTCCTCCAGCGTTTTCCCGTCATTCTCCGTTTTTCCCCGTCATTCGCCGGCGTGACCGGCGAATCTCAAAAATATTCCCGATATTTGTATCCGGAATGAACGCGAAATGGAAGGATATCCTGCTGCGCTACGGCGTGGCCACCGTGGGGCTGGTCTTCGTGGCCCTGGGGGTCGCGCTGTCGATCATTTCCAATCTGGGGACGGCGCCGCTCTCCTGCCCGGCCTACGTGCTGAACCTGCAGTGGCCGGTGCTCTCGGTGGGCACCTTCACCCTGCTGGTGAATATGACCTACCTGCTCATCCAGTGGGCGCTGCTGCGCAAGGATTTCGAAGCAAGATACCTGATGCAGATCGTGGCCTCCGCCCTTTTCGGCTACATGATCGACGGCTGCCTCTGGGCGCTGGCGTGGCTGCAGCCGGGCGGCTTCTGGGTGCGGCTGCTGCTCTGCGTGCTGTCCGCGCTGGTCACGGCGTTCGGCGTGAGCATCGAAGTGGCGGCCAACGCCTGGATGCTCTCGGCTGAAATGACGGTGGGAGCCATCTCCAAGGTGTCCGGCCGGGCGTTCAGCAAGGTGAAGATCCTGATGGATTCGCTGGTCGTGGTGCTGTCCGCCGCACTGGCCTGGCTGTTCTTCGCCAATCCCTTCGGCGCAGGCGCCTACACAGGGCTGGGGGACGTGCTGCTGGCCCGTACTCCCGGCATCGTGATCGGTCTGGGGACCATTCTGCTGGCCATCCTGCCCGGGTTGATGATGCACCTGACCGACCCGCTGGTGGCCCGCCTCATCAAGGGCATATCCGGCAAAGCCGGTAATAAATCGCAATGATCCGGTCGACGTAGAGACCCGTCTCCTGTCCCTTGAACGTCCCGTTCTTGACCACACCCGTCAGCATCACCGCTTCGTCCGCCATCAGGGGCAGGACGCGGTTGGTGATATTAATCCAGTAGCCGGTGTTCACGCCGAGGTAGCGGGCCAGGTTGATGCAGTCGTCGATGCGCCCGATGCCCGCGTTGTAGGCGGCCAGGGCGTACTTGTAGACCTCGGTGGTGTTGTCTCCGATGCGCTGGTAGCGCTGGATCAGCTTGCCCAGCAGCTGGGCGCCGGCGGCGATGTTCATCTCGGGGTCCAGCGGATCCGTGATGCCATAGTGCCGGGCGGTCGCGGGCATCATCTGCATCAGGCCGACTGCACCGCGCGGGGAGCGGGCTTCGATGTGGAAACGGGATTCGGCATAGATGACGGCGGCCAGCAGGTGCCAGTCCCAGCCCAAGGTGTCGGCATGGGCGCGGATCAGGCTGTCATAGGGGCTGATCTGCGCGCGGGGGCCGCTGCGGAAGGCATTGAAACGATCGAGGTAGCTCTCCCGCACGGCGGGGTAATGCTCGGAGCTGTGCCAGCGCGCGATCCAGTCGTTCAGCTCTTCCATGGCCACGGGATCGTCCTCGCGCATCAGCCAAAGGCTGAGGCTATCCACGGGCTCGGACACGAGCACACTGTCCGCCGTGAAACCCTCCTCCCAGGGGACGACGACGATATCGACGGCGCCCATCCGCAGGGAATCCAGATAGCTGCGGTCGCGCCCCGTCAGCCGGATCTCGACGCTCTGGCCGTTGTCGGCGGCGAAACGCTGGAGAAGATGGTAGTGGTAGCCGATGATGAGGGCCTTGGAAGTGTCGGCGATCGGCGCGAGCTCGAGTACGCCCCGGATATGGTCGGGCTTGACCCGGGGCTCCCGGGCAGGCTGCAGGGAGAGGATACCGGTCCCGGCAATCAGGACGGCGGTGATCGCGAGGGCGATGCGGGAGCGTCTGTCCATCCAGGCCATCGTCAGCGGGCGCGGTCGGTGGGTTGGGTGTAGAAGGGCCAGTAGATGCCGAGCTTGAGACCGTCCATCCCGTTGGTGGTGATGATGTAGCGGTCAGCGCTGAAATAGTCCGGTTTCAACAGGGGCCAGCCGCCGCCGGCATTCTGGTACTTGATGAAGACGCAGGCCCGTTTCCATTGGACATTGACGAAGATGTCGAAAGAGGGGCCGTTGCGGTAGGTGTAGGCGACCTGGTTGTGGAAGACGCCCAGGTTCGGGTTGTAGGCGGGGGCGTTCCAGCGCGTGTTGCACCAGGCATCGCCGCCGATCTGCATCACCATCACGTTCTTGCGCTGTTCGTTGCGCTGCACCACGAATTCAACGTAGTAGCGCAGGTTGAAGGAGGCGGCCGGAAGGGGGATGACGTCAGGCCTGGACGAGACCTGCAGCAGGACGCGGTGGTCGAGGTGGACGGGGCCCAGCACGAACTCCTTGCGGAGGTCGGCGGACAGGACGCTAATCGCCGAGGCGTTCTGCCGTATGATGCCCTGCGTGTCGTAATAGAGGTTGTTGCCCAGCAGGGCGTAGCCCACGTGGGCGGAAAGCTTCCAGTGCGGGATATCCAGGCGGCCTTCGATGCGGGTCGTGGAGATCTTGCCGAAATCATTGTCCCAGCTGAAATGGTTGAGGTTGATGTGCTGCTGGTACCAGTTGGGCTTGCGCAGCGAGGTCTCGAAATGGGCGGATAGGTTGATGGGGCTCTTGCGTGCGCGGCGGAACGGGTAGAAGCGGAATTCCGCGTTGGCTTCGATGCCGAAATCGCCGAAGTCGTTGCCCAGCATCACGTAGTCCGCCTTGGCGTTCCAGAAGACGTTGTTGCGCAACTGGCCCTCCGCCCCGGCGTAGAGGTAGACGGAGTTCTCCGTGTGACGGGTGGGACGGACGGTGGTGCTGTCGAAATACTGCTTGAGGTAGTCGCCGATGCCGATGTCCAGCTTGGAGACGATGGCTTCGCTGGACCAGGGCTGCAGGCGGATGTAGAACTTGTTGTCGAGCTTGCTCACCCGCAGGGAGTCGGCCGAGGCGTTGCCGTAGCGGAACACGTTGTTGTAGAAGCTCGCACCCGGGGTGCCGCTGGAGATGTTGTCGCTGTACTCGCGGATATATGTGGAGAACTCACTGCTGTGGCCGATGAAGGCCGTGGTGATGTCGCGGTCGAGGCTGTCGGCGTTGAAGGCCACGGTACTGTCGCGGCGTGCCCGGATCTTGTTGATGAAGTTGAAGGGGATGCGCAGCTGCTGGTCGAGGAAGAAGGTGTTCTTCTGGACCTCGGAGGAGGCTTTCGGCAGGTAGACGGGGATATCGCGGGCGTCCACGAGCGTGTCGCGTATCCATTTCGGGTCGGTCATGCCGCCGTTTTCGTTGCGGGAGACCTTGTTGTGGATGAAGCCCGCGTGCATCGTATAGCGCTTGCCGAGGTAGTTGAGCTGGACCACGGAGGTCTTGTTGACGGTCTTCTCGTTCTCCAGGATGCCTTCGCCGCCGTAGCGGTCGAACATCAAGGCGAAGTTGAAGGCCGGGGTGATGTTCTGCGTAGTGAAGAGGTGGATGTTGTCAGACTCCTTGGAGCGGTTGGAGAGCAGGGTGCCGTAATAAGCCAGTTCGGTGTAGGGGACCTTGGTGTTGTAATGGGGCAGGGTGCGGTGCGAGAAGCTCCAGGATTCCAGCGCGTCGTAGAAATCGACGCCCTCGTCGCTCCGGCGCCGGAACCAGTTGTAGTACTGCACCGGCGACCCGGCCATGCCGAGCCACGATCCGCCCGTTCCTTCCCGCTGGAAGGGATAGTCGTGGAAGTGGTAGTTGAAGGTCGTGTCGGGGATGTAGGGCTGCGGCTTGCCGAAGTCCGTATCGAGGGTCCAGGCCACGAGCCGCTTGTAGTGGAGCGAATCGGGCAGGAGATAGGTCTCGAGCAGGCGCGGGGTGGTCTCGGCGATGCTGTCGCGGATGTTCTGGTGCTCCTCCTTGGCCTTGGTGAGCGAGTCCATCCGGGCGACCATGCGTAGGTTCCGCTGCTCCAGGTCATACTGCCGCCGCTCTTTGGGGGAGAGGGCGGCGTACCAGGCCTGGAAGGCGGCGAGGGCCCGGGCGGTGGAGTCGGCGAGGTAGAGGGAATCAAGCTTGTCCCACAGGGAGGTGTCCAGCTGCGCCTTGAACGAGTCCCGCGGGCTGAGGCGGACCACCGTGTCCATCGCCACGGCCATCGAGTCCAGGGCCTCTGTCGCCGTGGTGTCGCGCACCGTGATCTCCTCCAGGGAGAGGGTGCGGCGGAGCTTGTAGCTGGCTACCGGGTAGACGACGGTGTCGCACAGCGGAGCGGAGGTTTCCGAGACGCCCGCAAACACCCCCGGCCCGGCGGCGGAGAGGCCCGAGCTGCGGTCAAGATCCAGCACGCCGACGGCGGCAAAAGCCGTCAGGGCGACCGGGAAAACTATGCGCGACAACATACTCACAATCCTACAAAGTTAATGACTTTTGGGAGATTCTCAAAAAGTGCGTAAATTCGCCTTTGCATATGGAAAGACTCATCCGACTCTATCGCGAGTGGTCCGGCGAACAGCCCGACAGCACCAATCTGCTGCCCCTGTCGGGCAGCGCCCGCAAGTACTACCGCCTGTCCGGCCTCGGCGGCACCGTCATCGGCTGTATCGGCACGAACCCGGCGGAGAACCGGGCCTTCCTGGCCCTCGATGCGCAGTTTTGCGCCAACGGCCTGCACGCCCCGGCCGTCTATGGCGTGTCCGATGACGGGATGGCGTATATCCAGGAAGATCTGGGCGGCGGACAGCTCTTCGAGCTGCTGAAACCGTCCCTGCCGGATGGGAATTTCACGCAGGAGCAGTCGGACTGGCTGCACGACACGCTGAGCCTGCTGCCCGCCGTGCAGTTCAAGGTGGGAGCGGGATTCGACTGGAGCGTCTGCTTCCCGGACCGGGAGTTCAACGCCCGGATGGTGGACTTCGACCTCAATTACTTCAAATACGATTTCCTCAAGCTCACGGGCCTGGAATTCAACGAGATCCGTCTGCAGGACGATTTTGACCGCCTGCGCGCGGATGCGCTGGACTTCGAGGGGGACACCTTCATGTACCGCGACTTCCAGGCGCGCAACATCATGATCAAGGACGGCGAGCCCTGCTTCATCGATTTCCAGGGCGGCCGCCGCGGGCCGGTGGAGTACGACCTCGCCTCCTTCCTCTGGAACGCCGGGACGCATTTCTCCGCCGCGCTGCGCCGGGAGCTGGAAGGCGTCTACCTGCGCGCGCTTGAGGCTTTCCGGCCGGTGGATGAGAAGGCTTTCTACCGCCGCTACCGGCTGATCACCCTGGTGCGCCTGCTCCAGGAAACGGGAGCCTACGGCTTCCGCGGGCTGGTGGAGCGCAAGCAGCTCTTCCTCGACTGCATCCCGACGGTGCTCGGCTGCTTCCGCGAACTGACGGCGGAGCCCTTCGCGCGCTATCCCTACCTGACGGAAGTGCTGCAGCGGCTGGCCTCCGAGTGGGACGGCCGGACGATTATCCCCGGCATGGAGGTGGGCCTATGAAAGCGCTGATCTTCGCCGCCGGCTTGGGGACCCGGCTCCGTCCGCTGACGGACACGATGCCCAAGGCACTCGTCCCGGTCGCGGGCGAACCGATGCTCCAGCGGGTGCTGTGCAAGCTGCGCGACGCGGGCCTCGGCCCGTTCGTGGTCAACGTGCACCATTTTGCAGAGCAGATCGAGGACTTCCTGGCGGGCCACGATTTCGGCGTGCCGGTGGCCCTCTCGCGTGAGGAAAAGGAGCCCCTGGAGACGGGGGGCGGGATCCGGCACGCGGCGCCGCTGCTGGGCCCCGGGCGCTTCCTGGTGCACAATGTGGACATCCTCAGCGACCTGGACGTGCGCTGGTTCCTGAGGCAGGACGACCCGGACAGCCTGGCGACGCTCCTGTTGGTGGATGCCCCCGCCGACCGCTACCTGCTCTTCGATGAAGAGATGCGCCTGGTGGGCTGGACCAACGTGCGCACCGGCGAGGTGAAGAGCCCCTACCTGCCCGACTTCGATCCCTCGAAATACCGCCGCTACTCCTTCTGTGGCATCCACATCGTCTCCGACGCCGTGTTCGGGATGATGGCCTCCTGGCCGGAGAAATTCTCCATCATCGACTTCTACCTGAGCGCCTGCGCCGCCGGGACCATCCGCGGTGTGCTGGCTCCGGACCTGCACCTGATCGACATCGGCAGCCCGGAGAAACTCGCCGAGGCCCGGCGGGCGGTGGGTATGTAGGTTGGGTTGGTCTCTGTCTGGCCTGCATGTTGTTTCAGGCTTGCGCGCGAGGAGGTGGTGTAGGTTTTTCAACAAAAATGCGTAAATTGCAAAGACTTTTTGCAAACCAATTAACCAACGCATCATATGAGACATCCGCTCCTTCTTGCCGCAGTCTGCATCCTGGCCGTCGGCGCCTGCACCCCCAAGCAGCCGACCGAAGCGCAAGAGACTGTCCAGAACGATTCCAACACCCCGCTGCACCTGTTGCAGCCCGACTACAAGATTCCCTACGGCGTGCCGACCCAGGAGGCCGTCAAGGCCGACCTGGACCGCATCCTGGCCTTCGTGGACCAGGAGACGCCCTGGCAGCCCAACGAAGAAGGCGTCGTCCCGCGCGGTGCTTTCCGCCTGGCGAGCTATGAGTGGGGCGTAACCTACGCCGCGATGCTCACCGCCGGGGTCAACACCGGCGACAAGGCCTACACCGACTACACCTACAACCGCCACGCGCTGCTGGCAGCCCAGGCTGCGCAGGCCAGGGAAGCCCTGGCGAAGGGCGAACAGCTGCCCCGCGGGCTGAGCGTCGTGCTTGCCCCGCGCGCCCTGGACGACTGCGGTGCCGTGTGCGTGTCGATGATCAAGGACCAGATCGCCCACCCCGAGCTGGAGCTCCGCGGACTGATCGACACCTACGCCGACTATATTATGAACAAGGAGTTCCGCCTGCAGGACGGCACGCTCGCGCGCAACCGGCCGCAGCTGAACACCGTCTGGCTGGACGATATGTTCATGGGCATCCCCGCCCTTGCCTGGTACGGCAAACTGACCGGCGACAAGCGCTACTTCGACGAAGCCGTCCGGCAGATCCGCCTCTTCAAGGACAAGATGTGGGTCCCGGAGAAGAACCTCTTCCGCCACGGCTGGGTGGAGGCGATGGACGAGCATCCCGCCTTCCACTGGGGCCGTGCCAACGGCTGGGCCATCCTGACGATGTGCGACGTGCTCGACGCCCTGCCCCAGAATTATCCCGGCCGCGCCGAGGTGCTCGACCTCTACCGCAAGCACGTGAAGGGCCTGGCGGCCCTGCAGAGCAGCGAGGGCTTCTGGCACCAGCTCCTGGATCGCGAGGATTCCTACCTGGAGTCCTCGGCGACCGCCATCTACGCCTATTGCTTCGCCCACGGCATCTGCGAGGGCTGGATCCACCCGCTGGAGTACGGCCCCGCCACCCTCCTCGCCTGGGATGCCGTCTCCTCCGTCATTGACGAGAAAGGCATGGTGCACGGCACCTGCGTGGGTACCGGGATGGCCTTCGACCCGGCGTTCTACTACTACCGCCCGGTCAGCCCCTATGCCGCCCACGCCTACGGCCCCGCCCTTTTCGCCGGTGCGGAGGTGCTGCGGCTGATGGACAAGTACCACCCGCGCCTCAACGACAGCGCCATCCAGTTCTACTACGAGGACTATTCCGACAAGGGTCCCATCTTCAGCCTCGGCAACTAGCGTATGAAACGACTGCTTCTCCTTGGCCTGGCCCTGCTGGTGGCAGGGTCGGCCGTGTCCGCTCAGGAACACGCCTGGCAGGGCATCCACCGCACCCCGCTTTCCGAAGCGGCTGCACAGTTTGCGAACCCGCCCGCCGAGTTCGCCAGCCACGTGATCTGGGGCTGGGAAGGCCCGATGGCGCTCGAGACCATCCGCCACGACCTGGACTCCATCAAGACCAAGGGCTTCCGCTCCGTCATTTTCGAAGCGGGCTACCGCCTGCCCTACGAATACCTCTCCGAACAGTGGTTTGAAGGCATCCGCACCGGCGTGCAGGAGGCCAAGAAGCGCGGCCTCAAGGTGTGGATCATCGACGAAGGCAAATACCCCAGCGGCTTCGCCGGGGGCAAGTTTACCCGGGAGCGGCCCGAGCTGCGGATGAAGGCGGTCGTGGCCGTCGACACCGTCCGCGTGGAGCGCGGGACCGTCCTGCGGGAGCAACCCGTCACATCCCGGGCCCTCAGCGCCGTGGCGGTCAGCCGCTCCGGCGCGCCCAACCGCCAGGTGGAGATCCGGGACGGCAAGATCAGTTTCGTCGCGGGCCTGGACGACTGGGACATCGTGCTGGCCGGGACGGACTACCGCACCGGGCAGACCCGCGCCGTCAACAACCCCACGGGTGGCAAGGACACCTCCAACTCCATCTGCGACTACCTCAGCCCGGAGGCCGTGCGCCAGTTCATCGACTGGACCCACGAGCAGTACAAGAAATACATCGGCGACGAGTTCGGCAAGACCGTCCTCGGCTTCCGCGGCGACGAGCCGGACTTCGCCTACACCCCCTGGACCCCGAAGATGGTCGAGGAGTTCATCGCCCGCAAGGGCTATGACCCCACGCCCTGGCTCGCCAGCCTGCTCACGCGTACGCAGACCGTGGCCGAGCGCCGTTTCCGCGCCGACTACTGGGACGTCTGGTCCGAGCTGTTCGCGCTGAATTTCTTCCAGCAGCAGGCCGAGTGGTGCGAAGCCAACGGCCTTGCGCACATCACCCACCTCAACAATGACCACAACATGCCCGTCTGCATCCGGGCCGAGGGCAACTTCTTCCGTGACCTCAGCCGCGTGCAGGTCCCCGGCGTGGACGCCATCTGGAACCAGATCTGGCCCGAGACGGTCAACGACTATCCCAAGTTCGCCTCCTCCGTCTCGCACGTCTACGGCAAGCCCCGCGCCTTCAGCGAGAGCTTCGCGGCCTACAACACGCCGCCCAGCATCCCGCAGGCCAAGTACGCGGTAGATTACCAGATGGTCCGGGGTATCAACTTCTTCGAATTCATGTTCTGGATGGCCGGATCCGAGCGCCCCAACTGGATGACGGATCCCGGGATGAAGGAACTCAACGACTACACCAACCGCGCCACCTGGCTGCTCTCGCTCGGCGAGCCGGGAGCCCGTGTGGCGGTGTATTACCCGACGGCCACCTTCTGGCTGAATGACCAGGCGGTCAACCCCGACCTGTTGGAGATCGCCCAGCTGCTGCTCAAGCACCAGCGTGACTTCGACTGGCTGGACGACGATGCCTTCACCGAGGCACTCCGCATCAGCGGCGGCACCCTGATTAACCGCAGCGGCCAGCGCTACGAAACCCTGATCATCCCCTCCGCGGACGTACTTTCCGAGGAGGCCTTTGCGTGCATCCGGGATTTCGCCGCCACCGGCGGCAAGGTCCTTTTCTGGGGCCGCAAGCCCACGATGCTGGCGGGGCGGAGTTTCCTCGAGCCCAAGCCGCTGCCGGACACACCCGGCTGGCTGGAAGAGCCTTCCGTGAGCTGGACCGGGACGGTCGCGGCTGCGATGCCCGAGCCCGAAATGCGCATCCTGCCCGGGCCGCAGGACCGGATGGCGTGGGATCCCCGGCGCCAGGGTCCGCCCGAGGAGCCGGCCACCTTTGCCGTGCGCTACACGCGGCGCGTGCTGCCGGACGGCGTGCTCTATTTCCTCTTCAACGAAGGGGAGAAGGACGCTGCTTTCGAGGCTGAATTCGATGCCGCCGGCATCGTGAAGGAGTGGGACGCCGCCAGCGGCTCCGTCCGAACCCTGCCTGTCCAACCCGAGAACGGTAAGGTTCGCCTCAGCCTGGAGCTGAAGCGCTGGGAGAGCCGGATCATCTCCATCGAACGCGGGACCAAGGAATTCAATGTCAAGAAGTTCGGCGTCCGCGGCAAGGGCGCCGTCGAGACTTCATCCATCCAGGCTGTCATCGACCGCGCAGCCTCGGAAGGCGGCGGCACCGTGGTCTTCCCCGCCGGCAAATACCTCAGCGGCGCCCTCTTCTTCCCGCGCGGCGTCAACCTCCGCGTGGAGAAGAACGCCTTCCTGCAGGGAACGGCCAACCCGGAGGATTATCCGGTCATCTCCACCCGTTTCGAGGGGATCGAGCGCTTCTGGAAATGCGCTTTCCTGAATTTTGACCAGTCGGAGGGCGTCTCGGTCAGCGGGCAGGGCACCATCGACGGCAACGGCCTGGAATGGAACAAAATCGACTTCGGCACCACCGGCCGTCCGCGCCTGATCTGCCTCACGGGCTGCGACGGCGGTTCCATCAGCGGCCTCCACCTGCAGAACCAGGCTTCCTGGTGCGTCCACGTGCTCTACACCCGGGGCTTCACCATCGACGGGCTGGACATCCGGGCCATCGAATACATCCCCAGCTCCGACGGCATCGACATCGACTCCTGCAGCGATGTCTACATCGCCCGCACCTACATTTCCGTCCACGACGACGACATCTCCATCAAATCCGGCAAGGACGAGGACGGCCGCCGCGTGGGGCGTCCGAGCGAGAACATCCTGATCGAGGACTGCCACTTCGCCTACGGCCACGGCGCCGTGACGATGGGCAGCGAGATCTCCGGGGGCATCCGCAACGTCACCACGCGCCGCTGCCGCATCGACGGCGACAACTGGGGCCCGATCCGCTTCAAGAGCCAGCCGCCCCGCGGGGGTTGGGTGGAGAACATCACCTTCGAGGACCTCGAGATCGCCGACACGCGCAGCATCCTGGATGTCAGCCTGGAATGGCGGGCCGGCCGCGACAGAAGCGTCCCGGTCTTCGCAGACCCGGTGACCCAGCTGCGCAACATCGTCATCCGCCGCGTCCACGCCAAGGCGCGCTCGCTTGGGGTGGTCTCCGGGTTCAGCGTCTCCCCGTTCGGCGAGGACGCCTTCCATTTTGAGGATTGCGTTTTCGAAGCGGAGACCGGCTTGAGCCTGCGCAACGCCGACGCGGTCCGCTTCGACGGGGTGCAGTTCATCGTCCATGACGGCCCGACCTTCCTGCCCATCGCGCAACCCGGAACATAGGATGGCGTGACCGGTAATTCGTTATAAGTCAATTATTTACTAGATACGTAGTACCTTTTTAGGGCACTACGTATTTCAGTTCTTGTTGATTATCAACCTTTTACCGGCCACGCAAAAAGGCGGCAGGGCCAGGAGGGCTCTTCTCATTTCAGCGTTTTCCGGATGATTTCCTCGAATTTTTCTTTCGGAATACAGCCTTCGAAGCAGACGAAACGCCCGTAATCAAAACTGTCATCCAGGTTCACCAGTACGAAACCGGTGACGGTATGGTCTTTTGTAGCAATATAAAGCCGGGTATATTGTCCGTTCTCCCGCTGGTCCATCAGGGTCTGATAGCCTCCATTGTCCAGGAAGGTACGGATGTCGCGGCGCAGACCGCCCGCGGTTGTGTTGCGGCAGTATGACACGTTAGGGTCTCCCTTACGGTATCGGGCGAAATCCAGCAGATAAAGTCCCTTAAGGTCTTGGACGATGCCGGACAGGTCCAGATGACGTCCGCTGATATGGATCTTGGGCAGTTGCTTCATCATCCGGAACAGTTCGGGGGAGATGTAGGTGGAGTTCACGTCCGTCATATCGCTCCAGCGGCTGAAGACATAATTTCCCTCCGGGGGTGCTTGCCGGTCGCGGGCCACCTGAGTAAAAACGCTATTGGCTGGGACGGCAGTATAGGTTTGCCCATCTTCCACCATAATGGTGTAATCTCCGATTTCTTTATTGAGTTTTCTGGCAAGGTCGGAGAATTGCTTGCTGTTCTCGGCGAATACTTTTTCGAGTTTCGCCCGTACTTCCGGCGGAATGCTATTCCAGTCTTCTTCGGTTAAATAGGTCTGTCCAAAGCAGGCGATTGTCAGGAGCAGGGCAGTGGTTAAAAGGAGCAAATGTTTCATATGGATGGGATATTTGGATTGTCTGTATAGGGGGTGGAAAATGTTTCGTAACCGCTCTGCAGGGCCTCGGAGAAAGAAAGGAAGGTGCGCTCGAGTTCTGTATAGGCGGCTTCGGCTTCGGGCGTGAGCGGCTGGGGGTGGCCTCCCAGCAGCGCGATGGCCAGCGAGGCCAACGCCACGGCAGGGATGGCTCCCCAGAGCCAGCGGGCGGGGTGCCCGAAAGCCTGGGTCGGGCGGGGTTGATCATCCAGCGCTTCGGGGCCCCGCGCGGCGAGCAGAGCGGAGCTGGCGATGTCTTGCAGGCGGTCGGCAAGACCGTCGGGGACGGTGATCTGGGGATCATCTGCGATCCGCAGCAGCTCGTCGAGACTGAGTTTTTCTATTTCTTCGGGTTTCATATCTGGCTTTTCAGTTTGTTCTTGAGACGATGGAACGCGACACGCAGGGCCAGTTCGGACTGTCCGGTAAGTTGGGCGATTTCTTGGTAGGAGAGGCCTTCCACGAGGTGCAGGCGCAGCAGTTCCCGGCTCTTGGCAGGCAGGGCCCGGACGGCTGCAAGCGTCTTCTCGAGGCGTTCGGAGCTGGGGGGCGGCCCTTCATCCGGCAGGTCTTCCGCCAGGGTGACGGCTGGGTGCCTGTCGCCCCGGGCGCGGATGCGGTCGATGCAGAGATTGCGCAGCAAGGTCATTGACCAGGCCTGCGGGTTGCGAATACTGTCGAGACTGTCCAGGTCTACCCAAAGCTTGATATAGAGGTCCTGAACGGCATCTTCCGCTTCCTGCCGCGAACCGAGCACACGGTACGCGACGCGGTACAGTCCGTCACCCAGAGGCAGATACAGGCTAATGAATTCTTCCGGCGTCATTCACTGGATAGACGGAAGACAAGGGCGAAACGTTACAGCCCCGGGCAGAAAAAAGTTTACTTCTCTTCCTGGTGCAGGTGGACGTCCAGCTGCGGGAACGGGAAGTGGATGTCGGCACCGGGGAGTTCGGTGTAGATGCGTTCGTTGAGGTCGAAACTCACCGGCCAGTAGTCGCTGCCCTTGACCCAGACGCGCACGATGAAGTTGACAGAGCTGTCGGCCAGCTTCTGCAGGGCGACGAAGGGGTCGGCGGCGCCGGGGGTGGTGGCGTCCAGGATGCGTTCGTCCTCCCGGATGATCTCGAGGAGCTTCTCCTTGCAGGCCGCGGCGGAGGTGCCGTATTCCACGCTGACGGGAAGGTCGATGCGGCGCAGCGGGAAGCTGCTGTAGTTGACGATGTTGCCGTTGGAGAGGGCGCCGTTGGGCAGGATTACGCGGCGGTTGTCGATGGTGGTGAGGTGGGTGCCGACGATGGTCACCTCGGTTACGACACCGGCGTAGCCCAGGGCTTCGATGTAGTCGCCCGCCTTGAAGGGCTTGAAGGCCATCAGCATCAGTCCGCCCGCGAAGTTCTGCAGGGTGCCGCTGAGGGCCATGCCGATGGCCACGCCGCCGGCGGCGAGCAGGGCGGCCAGCGAGGTGGTGTTGACTCCGAGCGTGCTGATGAGCACGATGACGAGCAGGATGGTCAGGGAGATGGAGACGAAGCTGGAGATGAACGAGGCCATCGCCCGGTCGGTCTTCTTCCGCTCGAACAGGCGCTGGAGTGCCCGCTTGATGCGCTTGATGATCCAGGCGCCGACGAAGTACACGACCAGTGCCACCAGCACCTTCAGGCCGAACTGCAGGGCCTGCCTGCCCAGCTGCTGCAGGGCGGTGCCGGGGTCGGCGGCCATCATCTCGGCAAAACGCTGGAAGGCGACCTTGGCGGAGTCTGCCTTGTTCAGGATCTCCTCTTCCTTGATAGGATTCTGTATCTGCAATGGCAACATACTGCAAAGATAACAATTATTCCGTCACGATGAACATACCGGTGCGGGCGGGGAGGTCCAGGGGGAAATGCGTGACCGGGCTCGGGGACGGGCGGGAGGAGTCCCGGGGGCGGACCTCGTCGGTTTCGCTGACGAGGATCTCCTCCGGCACGCTCCGCTCACCGGTGTGCGGGTCCCAGAACTCGACCTGCTTCTTCGCGCCGCGCAGGCCGACCTGCAGGCTGACCGCTTCATCGGTAGAGTTGGCGATGAAGTAGATGTCCTTGCCGCCCCGCACCTTGTGGATATAGGTCACCGCTCCCGCATAGTCGTGGTCCATGCGGACATAGTAGTCCGGCTCCAGACCCAGATTCACGTCGCGCTCGGGGAGCGTCTCCGCAAGGATCTCCTCCAGGACGGAAGTATAGGGCTTCGCGATGAAGTAGCCGCGTCCGCCGGACTCGGCGGAATGGGTGAAGATGTTGAGGAAGCGGTAATGCGCGTGGCGCACCCGGCAGGTCATCGGCTTGAGATCGGACATTCCGAAGACCTCGTAGACCATGTCGCGCACTTCCTGGTCCCGGCCGGCCTCGGCGGCGTATTTCGGGAGCTTGCTGGTGGCGATCACCGTGCCGCCGGCGCGGTAGAAGTCGCGGATCTTCGCCGCCGCGTCGGCGGAAAGGACCTCTCCGCCCGGGAGGATGAGGACCTTGTATTGCTCCCAGTTGTTCTCATTGTCCAGGCGCAGTTCGCGCCCCTCGATCCGGCATTTCTCCACGAGGACCTCCGGGTGGAGGTAGGTGTAGTCCACCCGCAGGCCACGGAAGAGGCTCTCGCCCACGTCCATATAATCAATCTCCGGCGGGACGATGCCGCCCATGTAGGCGTAGTAGTGGCCGTTCTGCTCCTTGCTGGAGAAGGTGTAGGCCGCCTGGAGCGCGGCGATCGGGTAGAGGACGGCCACGTCAGCGACGTGGCGGCCGCCGCGGAGCATGTAGCCGCCGCGGCCCAGGAACCGGTCGATGCCGTCGAATTTCTGCTCGAACTCGATCTGGATGTTGGTGCCCATCGTCAGCTGGTCCAGCGACACGCGCATGTAGTTCTCCGGGTTGAGCGCCGCATACTGCGGGCGGCTGTAGGCGGCGAAGGTCTCCGTGAACATCTCGGGCTTGTCCCAGTTGAAGGCCGACGAAGAGACGACCTTGTAGCCGACGTTGGAGCGGCCGGGGTAGTAGATGTCGTCCGTGGCCGGGACGTCCTGGTACTTGAATGCTTTCATCAGGTCGCCATTGGCACCCACCGGGTTGCGGGTTTCCTCCTGGTCGAGGTGTCCGCCACCCTTGATGCCGTGGGCACGGCACCAGGCGGACACCTGGCCGATGTAGTTTTCGGCGAACAGGTCCGCGCGGTAGGTGTGCAGTGCGTTCCGGGCGGAGGCGGTTTCCGGACCGATGTCGTACCAGAGGGCGGGGTAGAGGGTCATCGGGTTGTAGCCGTAGCGCGCCTGGAAGCCTTCGTTGAACTTCGGGGTCCAGGTGCGTCCCGTCCCCTGCATCAGGGTGGGCTCGTCGTAGAAGGTCCGCTCGATCACGGTTCCGAAGAATTCGCCCAGGTGCTCATAATAGGCGCCGAAGCTCATCTCGATATATTTGGCGACGGCGTCGCGGTCCAGATAGTCCACACACCCGCCCTTGCTGGAGCGGGGCGAGAAACTGGGATCCAGCCAGAAGAGCATCACCTTCCAGCGGCCGGCCGGGATCTTGCAGGTCAGGGTCCCGTCCTTGAAGCCGGCGCTGACGTCGCGCCGCTCCCAGCTGTCCAGGTTCATGGCCACGGCACCCACGTAGAGGCCACCCTCGGGCAGGGTGAGGGTGACTTTCTGCGCCTTGCCGCTGACGTCGGTCTCTTCCATCTCCAGGCTCTTGACGCAGTCCTGCGGGTAGCGGCTGTAGAAGAGGCCTTCGACCATGCCGCTCGGGTACTCCCACTCGTCATAGAGGGTGGTGCACTTGAATCCGAGCTCGAGTCCCTTCTCAATGGCCGCGCGGTAGAGCTTGAAATACTCCTCGCTCAGGTACGCGGTCCCTTCCTCCTTGGGCTTGCGGCCGGAGAACTTGAGGTAGTCCTCGGACAGGCCTGCCGTGCTGCCGCCGCCGGCGATCAGCACGAAGGAGCCCCATTTGTCCGTCAGGAAATCTCGCTCGACCGCCTGGCGCATGGATTCTTCGGTGGCGCGGTCGAGCGGAAGCGCGATGAAGCGAACACCGCGAAACTCGCGTGCGGGCTCGCGAAACTGTTCGTATTCTACGCGTGTGAGGTCAACTCCGTCGGCTTCGTATTTTTGCTGCGCAGCTGCGGGGAGGAGGGTGGTGGCCAGCACGACGCCGGCCAGAAGGATTCTGTACATATCGGTTAGATGGTTTTCTACAAATTTAGAAAAAAACTGCAAAATAATCTTCGTACCTTTGCACGGTGAAGACAAAAGACCAATACGCCCGGATGATCGCGCTGTACCGCGAGTGGAACGAGCGGATCAACGTCGTGTCCCGCAAGGACATCGACGCGCTCTATGAGCACCATATCCTCCATTCGCTGGCGATTGCGGAATATGTCAACCGTTTCTACCCGAGCGGATTCATCGGCGCACAAATCCTGGACCTGGGTACCGGCGGCGGCTTTCCGGGCATCCCCCTCGCGGACGCCTTTCCGCAGGCACATTTCACGCTCTGCGACTCCATCGGGAAGAAGGTCCGGGTGGCGCAGGCGGTCGCCGACGGGCTCGGGCTGCAGAACGTCCGCTGCGTCAACGCGCGCGCCGAGAGCCTGCCGGAGATCTTCGACTGGGTGGTGTCGCGGGCGGTCACCTCGCTGGAGAATTTCTACCCCTGGGTGAAGGGCAAATTCCGCCGCAGCATCCTCTACCTGAAGGGCGGCGACGTCAACGCGGAGATCTCCGAACTGGTCCGGAAATGCCGGGTCGAGCCCGGCCGGATCCGCACCTGGCGCATCGACGAATGGCTGAAAGATGAATATTTTGCAGAAAAATTTGTAATTGAAATCGGAAAAGATTACCTTTGCCCTCCCAAAATCTGAAAACTAAAAAATAGAAGATATGAAAAGGACTTTTCAAC
>Ga0310696_10002996_pt1 | contig 21535 bp, 18 predicted proteins | sample AusTroGonzalo_MG_4_FD_203885 | JGI IMG/M metagenome (GOLD analysis project Ga0310696, IMG submission 203885) | Bovine rumen microbial communities from tropical cattle in Woodstock, Queensland, Australia - Gonzalo_02 (v2) (version 2) | ecosystem: Host-associated > Mammals > Digestive system >...
GCGGAAATCTGCGGAAAAAGGCTATGCGAAGGCGCAGTTGATAATTGGGGATGATTATTTGAAGAACGGCAAAACGAAAGAAGGTCTGAAGTGGCTTGAAAAAGCGGCGAAACAGGATAATAAGGATGCAATCATGGAATTGGGGGAATATTACGCGAAGGAGAAGGAGTATGACACGGCCATCGAGTATTACCGGAAGGCCGCGGATCTCGGAAGCTCCCGTGCCAAGAGAATAATCAAGGAGCTGGAGTCCAAGTCCAAGTCGAAGTCCAGATACGACGATGACGAAGACGATTGGGACGACGAGGACGATTGGGACGATTGAGCGACCGCGCAGAATCAATCTGAGATGATATGACGGGCGTTTCCGTTCATTGGGGCGGATCTTTTCACCGGAGTCTTGACCGGATGCGAAAAACCGCCGGAAACGATGAGCGGAAGCGCCTGACCGCGTCCGGCTTTCAGGCCCGTGAGAGACGGGAAACCAGATGATGAAAAACGTCTTCGCCGCGGGACCGGCGCAGGGATCCCGGACGGAACATGTTCCAGTCGGATCGGCCCGAGGGAATGCGCTGACATTCATCTTTTTTGTCTCTTCCGGGATTGCAAATGGAGCGGAACGATATATATTATTCAGGCGAACAGGAACGTGCATCCGTCAAGAGGTCCGACCCGTGTACACGACTAGAAAAACTCTGCTGAAAAAACTTCAGGACAGCGATGATATTTCCTGGAGCGAATTCTACAACCTGTACTGGCCTTTCGTCTTCTCGATCGGAAAACGCCTGGGCATGATGCCGGAAGACTGCAAAGACCTGATGCAGGAGATCATGATCGTGCTGTTCAACGGACAGGAGATCCTGCGGTACGACGCGTCGAAGGGGAAGTTCAGGACCTACTTCGGGCAGATCGTCTGTCACAAGGCGCTCAAGATGCTCCGGACGGCCGCGAGGTCTTCCTCGTTTCTTGTTTCGGCCCCGGAATCGTCAGACGATCCCTTTTCCCGTCCGAACGGGCATCCTGCCATTCGGAACGAAAACGATCCGTTTCAAAAGATATTCGACGAGGAATACCGCAAATATCTGCTGTCGCTGGCCCTGAACGAGCTTCGGTCCCGCGTCGAACCTGAGACCTATGACATCTTCGAAATGGTCGTGCTGCAAGGGCGTCCGCCGAGGGAAGTCGCCAGACACCTCGGGGTCAGCCGTGCCGTGATCGACACGTACTGTTCCCGCTGCCGGAACCACCTTCAGAAGATCGTATCCGATATCCGCATTGAGAATCCCGAATTCAATCCCGAGTTTCCGACATGAGCTTTTCGTTCCCGTTTGAATTCCATAAAGGCGACCGGCTGGACGGTGTGACGGTCGTCAAGCCCGTGGCACGCGGCGGCAACGGCGACCTGTATCTCGTCCGGGACGACGATGAACGACCCCTCGCCCTGAAAGTGGTGCGGAAGACGGACAACGACGGCGAACGCAACGGGATCGAACAGTGCCGGGCGGTATCCTCGCATATTCCGGGATTGCTCCCCGTCCTGAAGTCCGGGCTGCTTCCCGACGGCCGGAGCTACTGCGTCATGCCGCTGGCGGACAACCTCGTGCCCTGGCCGGATTACGAGCCGGACACTCTCGCAAACCGCATCCGGCGGGACGGCAGGATCCGGACGGAGGAGGTCCTGCAGATCCTGCCGGAGATCCTGAAGACCGTCGGCGAACTTCACGAAGCCGGACTTTTCCATTGCGACATCAAGCCGGAAAACATCCTGTTCCTCGACGGAAAACCGATGCTGTCCGATTACAGCCTGCTCTCCGATACCGCCGAAACGCCGGCCGGGACCATCGGGTTCGTCCCCCCGGAGATGCTTCAGAATCCGGGGCGTTACTCGCCCATGGCGTGCGACCTCTATGCCATCGGAAAGATCCTTTACTGCGCGTGGTCAGGAAAGGATGTAGCCTTCTTTCCTTCCGTGCCGAGGGAGATCGCGCTTCAGGAGATCGGATTGATCCGCCCCCTCTACATGAAAGCCTGCAACGTCACTCCCGCCAGACGGTTCCAGAACGCCGGCGAATTCTTCTCGGCCGTGGAAAAGACCCGGTCCCGGCTGGAGCACGCTTTGAGCACACGCGTTCAAAGCAGTTTCAGGAAACACCTGCCTGTCCTGCTTTTCGCGCTTCTGCTCCTGCTGTGTGTAATCGGCCTTGTCAACATCCTTTTCCTTCTCAAAATCCAATCCGGAAAAACGAAACAGGAACCGGAAGCGAATGCGGCCCCGCCCCCGGGCGAAACCGGTCAGTTTTTCTTCTCTGCCATCCCGGACGACAATATGGTGAACCGGGGAAACGCCGATCCGCCCGATCCGCTTGTCATCACCACGGATTCGGATGTCGTGGATGCGAATGACGGCGAGAACAGTCTGCGCGAGGCGCTCGACTACGCCATGATAAACGGCGCGGGAGCGACGCTTTCCTTCACGCGCGATTGCGAGATCCGGCTTTCCGCTCCGCTCTCCGTCACGCAGAACGTCATCATCGACGGCGGCGAAAACAGAATCACCCTGATCGGCCCGAAGACGGCGCCGATGTTCCAGGTCAATGAGTCCAAATTGACCCTGAAAAACCTGTCCCTGATCTCCGATCGCGCGGACGGCGGCATTTTGGACGCCCGGATGCCCGGAAGCATGGACTTGTTCTCCGTAAAAGACGGAGGCAAGGCCGAACGCCTTTGGGTCGTTTCCGACAGATTCGACATCAAGCTGAACGGGGAAAGCCGTCTGCACCGTGTACGGGTCAATCCGGGATCAAAAGGGGCCGACATCGTGATCGGAGCCGGTTCCGTGCTGGAGGATTTGGATTTTACCGGAGACAGCCGCAACATTTCAGCCGGAAACTGCGATGTCTTCGGACTCCTGAAAAACGTCTCGGTCGCGGATGTCGGCGACATCTATGTCAATTCGGGCGGGACAGCGGAAAACATCACCGTGAAAAAGAACGGCTTCCTGGATCTGCGCCCGGGCGGAAAGATCGACGGCGTGAAAGTCGAATTCGGAGGCGTCATGGGATATATGACGGACGGGATCGTGACCGGAACGATTTCGATCGGCGGCGTCGCGTGGGAACCGAACGCAACGGAAGGGTACAGTTTCGGCACCTTCGACGGCGCACGGGCTTTCCCCGTCATCGACGAGAGGAAAACGGATATCGTGTTCGACCTGACCGAGAGAACGGACGACAGCCGGTCGTGGTTTAACGTGAATGTCGAGGTCCGCTTCACAGCCATAAGAAACATCGTCGAGGGACCGGAGGCGACGAGGCTTCTGTTCAACGACCTGGCTTCCTTCCTCGGAGCGCACAGCTACACGGTCCGTGTCAGGGACGATCAGGAGCCCGGGACCTATCTGCTCGGGACCCAGGCGGACAAATTCGACTCCGCGGTTTCTCTCGCGGTCGGCGACACGGTTTATCCCGATGCCCTCGTCGTCGGGAAAAAGCTTTTCATCGGCGACACGTGCTACACACTCTCTCTGGATATTTGGGAGAGCCGGAACGGCTCGTTTCTGACCAATCGCGACGTGCGGAATCTGATGCTCACGATCGAAAAACAGTGAGGCATCGGGCAGACAGGAAATCGCAAGGAAAAAAGGGCGTTCCGTCCGCCGGACGGCTTTCCCCGTGCCCCGTTTCCGGGGGAGGGGGAGAGCCCGCGCTTCGTGCGCGGAGAGGGTTCAGAGCGTGACGCCGTCCTTGAAGATGGCGATCTCCTGCGCATCGTTCTTTTCGTTGTTCGTGACGATTTCGCCGGAAGCGGCCTTCAGGACGAACTCGACGAACTCCGCGGTGTCCGGGCGCCCCTGGGCATCCCAGTCGATCCAGTGCGGCTTGGACTGCGCCAGACGGGTATTCGTGGCGATCTTGACGGTCGGGACCACGGTGCCGAACGGCGTGCCGCGTCCGGTGGTGAAGAGGACGAGCTGGCACCCCGCGGCGGCGAGGACGGATGATGCGACGAGGTCGTTTCCGGGGCCCGCGAGGAGGTTGAGGCCGGGCTTGCTGAGGCGCTGTCCGTATTCGAGCACGTCGACGACGGGCGAGGAGCCGCCCTTCTGGACGCAGCCGAGCGACTTGTCCTCCAGCGTGGAGATGCCGCCTGCCTTGTTGCCGGGCGACGGGTTTTCGTCGATGGGCTGTCCGTGGCGTTCGTAGTAGCTCTTGAACCCGTTGATCATGGCGACGCATTTGTCGAAGACTTCGCGGGAGACACAGCGGTTCATAAGCAGAGTCTCCGCGCCGAACATCTCGGGGACTTCGGTCAGCACGGTCGTGCCGCCCTGCGCCGCGAGCCAATCGGAAAAACGCCCGACGAGCGGATTGGCCGTGAGGCCGGAGAGGCCGTCGGAGCCGCCGCACTTCAGGCCGACGCGGAGCATGGAGACGGGGAGGTCGGTGCGTTCTTTCACGCGGGCGGCGTCGAGCTCGGCGAGGAGTTCCAGTCCGCGGGCGTATTCGTCGCCGTCGTCCTGGGCGCGGAGGAACCGGATGTTGAGCATGGAGATGTCGCCGAGGCGTTCCCTGAAGCTGTCGAGCGTGTTGTTCTCGCATCCGAGGCCGACGACAAGCACGCCGCCCGCGTTCGGATGGTGCGCGAATGCCGCCAGAAGGTTCGCCGTGCATTCGTGGTCGCCGCCGAGCTGGGAACAGCCGTAGGGATGCGTGAGGGCGATTCCGCCGACAGCATCCGCGAGGCGGCGCGCGAGGTCGTTCACGCAGCCGACGGTCGGGATCACCCACAGATCGTTGCGTACGCCCGCCTGTCCGTCGGGACGCAGGAATCCGGCGAAGGTACGCGTGGTTTTGATCTCAATCGGCGTGAAATCCGGTTTGTAGGCGTATTCGAGCAGTCCGGCGAGATTCGAAGCGAGATTGTGCGTGTGGACGTGTTCGCCGGGCGCGATCGGGGCTTTCGCGTGTCCGATCGGCATGCCGTACTTGATCACGTTTTCGCCCGGCGCAATGGGGCGAATGGCGTACTTGTGACCGTCTTCGCGGACCTCCACGTTGTCGAGCGGATGGATGATCATGGCTGCTTGGTGACTCCCTGTTCCACGGCGGCGGCGAAGCCGGGGATGGTGTTCAGGTCCATGCCCCAGAAATCGGCTTTGCCGAGGATTGTGCGGACGTCGGGCTTTCCGGCGAAAAACGCCTTGACCTCTGGCGCGTCGTTGATTTCGCAGGAACGGTAGAAGTCGATGAGGTATGCCATGGACTGCGTGAGGCAGACAGGGAGCCTGCCGTTGATTTTGAGATAGTCGAGGAGCGTCGGGAGCACACGGACTTTCCACTTGGACACGGAGTTCAGCGCGATGGAAAGCAGCCTGTGCTGGGCGTACGGGTTCGCGAAGCGTTCCAGCACGGATTCCGCGTAGGCTTTTTTCTCCGCATCGGGCAGGTTCACGGTCGGCATGACCTCCTCGAAGAGGACAGTCCGCAGGAACTTGCCGAACTTCTCGTCGCGGACCATCTCGTCCACGAACGTGAACCCAGCCATGTGCGCGCCGAGCACGCTGGCGGTGTGTGCGCCGTTCAGGAAACGGACTTTGCGCGTGCGGTAGGGCGTCTGGTCGTCCGTGAACAGGACGTTGAGCCCGGCGGCCTTCGCGGGAAGTTCTTTTTCGACTTCGGCGGGTCCTTCGATCACGAAGAAGAAGAAAGGTTCGCCGCAGTCGAGGAGCTTGTCCTCGATCCCCAGCTTTTCGCAGTATTTTGCGGCGTCGGTGCGCGGATAGCCCGCGACGATCCGGTCCACGAGCGTGCTGCAGAAGGTGCACTTGTCCTCGACGTAGCGGATGACTTCGGGATCGTCGAGGTATTTCAGAACGCATTCGCGGAGTTTCTGCCCGTTGCGCTCAATGAGTTCGCAGGGGATGAAGATGAGGCCGCCGAGTCCGGCTTTCGCGCGGGCGGCGAGGAGCTTCGCGACCTTCGACGGGAACGTGTCCGCGTCGGGGCGGTATTCGATGCCCGCCTCGGTCGTGTTCGAGAAGACGAACCGCAGATCGGGGTCCAGTGCCGCTTCGACGACCTTGTCCCACTGCGTGGCGGGATTGAGGCAGTCCTTCACGCAGTCGATCCGTTCGATCTGCTCGACCACCTGACCGTCTTTCACGCCGCGCAGGATCACATGGTAGAGGCCTCCCTGTTCGTTGATGACGTCGCACATGCCCTGTGGCAGCGGCTGGACGATCCGGACGGCGGAATCGAAGACGCCGGCCTTGTTCATGCGGTCGATCATCCAGTCGACGAACGCACGCAGGAAATTGCCCTCGCCGAACTGGAGGACGCGGGCGGGGCGGGTCAGGGGTGTTTCACGGGCAAGCTGTTTCATGGGATATGCTCCTATTGAAAACGGAAATTGAAAGCGCCGCGCAGTGCGGCATAAAAAGGAACGCTCCGGGGCGGGGATGCCGCCGGAGCGGGGAAATCATGTCAGTCGAGCGAGACGAGGTAACGGCAGACTTTTGCGGGGGATTCGTGCCAGTCCTGAAGAGCCTGTCCGGCATCATCGAACTTGTAGACGCGGGAGATCATCTTGCTGATCGGGAAAAGTCCGCGGGCGGCGAAGTCGATCACGCGGCGGAAATTGCATGCCATGGCGTTGCGGGAGCCGCGGATGTCGAGTTCCTTCTGCACGAAGAGCTTGGTCTCGTATTCGACCGGGGCCTTCGCGTAGCCGATATAGGTAACGCATCCGGCGAACGCGACTTCGTCGACGGCGGCGCGGAAAGTCTGCGGGAGGCCGACCGCCTCGATGACGACATTCGGGCCGCGTCCGGCGGTGAGGTCGGCGAGCGCCTGGTGGAGATCGGTCTTCGATGAGTCGATCACATCGGTCGCGCCGAACTCGCGGGCGAGGGCGAGCTTCTCCGGGTCGACGTCGATTGCGATCATCCTGCGGACGCCCTTGCGGGCAAGGCCGAGCACTGCGCCGAGTCCGACGGCTCCGCAGCCGATCACGGCGGCGATGCTGTCTTCGGTCGCGCCGGAACGGTCGGAAGCGTGGCCGCCGACCGTCAGCGGTTCGATGAGGGCGATCTCCTCCTGCTTCATGCCGTCGGCGTCGAAGAGCTTGGTCCACGGGACCACGATGTATTTGGTAAGCGCGCCGTCGCGCTGGACGCCGAGCGTCTGGTTGAACTGGCAGCAGTTCGGGCGTTCGGCGAGGCAGCTGGGGCAGACGCCGCAGTTGGTGTACGGGGAGACGGTGACCTTCTGGCCGACGCGCCAGCAGTCCGGCACGCCGTCGCCGACGGCATTGATGACCGCGCTGATCTCATGGCCCGGGATGCGGGGCAGGGTGATGAGCGGATTTTTGCCGCGGAAGGTGTTCAGGTCGCTGCCGCAGAGGCCGACATATTTGACGGCGAGGCGGACGCAGCCGGGCGCGAGTTCGGGTTCGGGAATGTCGAGATAGCCGGTTTTGAAAGGATCCGTGATGGAAAATGCCCGCATGATGAATTAACCTCCAAAATATGCTTTCAGGGCGGTGCCGCCCATGATTTGAGTCTGTTCGTTAACGCTGAGACGCGAGATGAAGCCGCCGACGAGGTCGCGCCAGGCGGAGTAGGTCGTGGCGCAGGTGCAGACGGGCCAGTCGGAGCCGAACATGACGCGGGCGGGACCGAAGGCATCCAGCACGGTTTCAATGTAGGGGCGGAGCTGGTCCGGCGTCCAGTTGCGGATGTCCGCCTCGGTCACGAGGCCGGAGAGCTTGCAGAAGACGTTCGGGAATGCCGCGAGCTTGCGGAGGTTGTCCGCCCAGGGCTGCATTTCCCCGGCGGCGATTTTCGGCTTGGCGATGTGGTCGAGCACGAAGATCTGTTCCTCCGAATGGCGTTTCACGAACTCAATCGCGTAGGGCAGGTGGCGTTCGAAGATCAGGATGTCGTACACGAGGTGCGTGTTAATCAGACGGCCGATGCCGCGGTTGAACGCTTCGCCGAGGATGAACCGGTCGTCCGGCTCGTCCTGCACCACGTGGCGGATTCCACGGAGCTTCCGTTTCGCGGCGAACTTTTCGAGCAGGGCGGGAAATTCGGGCGAGGCGATGGGGAGCCAGCCGACGACGCCCGCGATGAATTCATTTTCCTCCGCGAGCTTCAGAAGCCATTCCGTTTCCTCGACGCACTGGCGGGCCTGCACGGAGACCACGCGGTCGATCCCGGCGCGGCGGAGTTCGGTCTCCAGGTCGGCGGGGAGGAAATCGCGGCGAAGCACAGCCATTTCGTCGGAGATCCAGCCGTAATCCCGCGTGTTGTAGTGCCAGAAATGATGATGCGCGTCAATCTTCATCGTCGATGACCTTTCTGCGTTTGAGTTCGGCCCAGAATTCCGCCGGAGACTTGTGCCGCGCATAGGACGCGTTCACGGCGATGCGGTCCGGCACGGACGTGTTCAGCGAGACTGCGGCGACACCGGGCTGGCGGAATCCGAATTCGACGGCGGCCGCGGCCGGGTCGATGGCGAAATCCCCGCAAACGGCGAGGTAGTCGGCGCGTTTCCGGAAGAGCGCGGCGTCGCGTTCCGGATCGGCCTTGCGGTAGTCGAGCATGCCGCCTCCGGTGAGGAAACCGCCGTTGAAGAGTGCGGAGTCGATGATCCCGACGCGGTCGTCCCTGAGCTTCAGCATGAAGTCGCGGAGCTCGCGCGGATGGCGCAGGATGGTCGGGGCGCAGGCGAACATCACCCAGTCGAACTTAATGTCATGGTAGAGGTCGCGGATTACGCACCAGTCCTTGGCGCCGATGCCGACGCCGCGGGCGCGTCCGGCCTGCCTGAGTTCGAAGAGCGCCCTGTACGCGCCGAGGATGTCCTCCTTGCTGCCCCCGCCCGCCAGGAATTCGTCCGGGTCGTGAACGGAAACGAGATCGATCGGGCGGCCGCCGAGCAGTTCGGACGCCTCTTCGTAACACCGCATGATGCCGCGATAGGAGATGTCCTGTTCCGCGTCGTAATCAAGGCCTGCCCAGACGCCCGGCTCGAACGTCGGTTCCGGCGTCGAGAGCGGTTTGCGTCGCCAGCCGAGCTTGACGCTGATCGTGATGCCGTCTGCGGGGACCGCGAGGTCGCGGAGGGCGCGTCCGATGCATTCGAGCGCGAGTCCGGCGCCGTATTTCCCGGCGGAGTCGATCGCGGGTTTCGCTGCGGTGCGGAACCATGCTTTTGCGAGTGCAAGCTTCGTTTCGTACGGCAGGGCACGGTAAAGATTTCCGAGGCAGCTGGTCCCGAAAATGACCGGCGTGATCTCGATGCCGTCCCTGGTCAGGTATGTTGTCATGGGCGTTGTCGTTTTCGCGTGTGTGGAGACGAAAGTGAAAAAACTCTTGTTACGGATAATATTATACTCTGCTGAAAACGAAAAAACAAACAAGAGTTAAAAATTAACGTAAACTTAACGTTGCGGGGGAGCCGGGAAGAAAGTGCGCGAGGAGAAAACAGCAAAGGAAAGCCTCCCGGATTTGGGAAGTGAATACACGGGAGGCTGGGAGCATGAAACGTGTCCGGGGAAGCCGGAAGCGCCGCTTCAGGGATTGTTCTCGATGACGAACGTGGTGATGGAGTAGGGCGCGAGCCGGACGGCGAGCTGATTGCCGCGCACCGGGACAGCCGGGATGTCCTCGTTCCAGTTCTCGCCCTCGTTGACCGCGCCGCTGGTGCGGATGACCTTCGCGGCATCCGCCGGGATCTGCCTGAACGCGGAGAGATCGAACGTCATGGGGCGTTCGGCGCCGGAATCGTTGACGGCGACGATCGCGATCCTGCCGGATTCCCGGTTGTACGCGGCGAGCGTGGACGGGGAGGAGGCGATGATGCGGTCGCCCGGGCGGATGTAGCGTGTGAACTGGCCGTAGGCGTAGTAACGTTTGCCGAGAAGGACCTGTTCCGTGATGTGGTCGAAGATGCCGAGTCCCCAGTAAGCGCCCCGGAGAGAGGTGTTGTTGCGTTCCATCCCGTTGAAATCGGAACGGTGACGGTCGATGACGAGCCAGATGACCCAGGCGGAGGGGCGCATGCCGTTGATGTCGGTGATGATGCGGCTGGCGAACCAGAGCGGACTTGCCATGTCGCCCGCTGCCTGTCCGCCGAGGGTGCCCGTGCCGTCGACTTCGCTCATCCAGAGGTGTTTGTTTTCGGATTTTGCGAGGGTTTGCATCTCGGCCCTGCGGCTGCCGCCGTAGGAATGCGTATTGATCCGGTCGACGGCCTTTTTCGCATCGGCAGTCAGGCCGTTGTAGGTTTCGATGGCGAGATCCATGGAGGTCTCGTCGGCGGTCGCGATGAGGATGCCGTCCCGGAGGCCGCGTCTGCGGAGTGCTTTGTCGAGTGCGAGGATGACTTCGCTTTTGATCTTGTTGTCCTTGAGGTCGCAGCCCTCCTGCTTGTTGCTGTACGCGCCCCAGAAGCCGGAGGAAGGCTCGTTGAACGGCTCGATGCTGTTCAGGCGGATATGGAGGCCGTCGCGGAAATGCTTCGCTACGTCGGCGAGGAATTCGGCGAACGGGCCGACGTATTCGGGCTTCAGGTTGTTGTCCTTGTGTTCGCCCCTGCCGCCGCTGGAACATCCGCTCCAGGTCATGAAGTACGGCGGGGAGTTGGAGAACGCCTCGACGAGCGTGTCCGGGGACCGTTCGAGAATCTTCGTCAGGACGTTCATCTGGTTTTTGTCGCGGTCCCATTCGTACTGGTAGAAGGCGATGCCGTCATCGTCGACCTCGATCTTTCCGTCCGGGCTGAGGACGGGCTGCGCGAAGCCGGGCATGTTCGAGTCGGAACGGGTGATATGCTTGTGGTCCGGGTCGTCGCCTCCGCCGATGTTGTAGCGCACGATGTTGAGCTTGAGCCCCTTCGTCTGGTCGAAGAACGCGTCGACCGCGGCATCCGTGAGCTTGTCGCTGTAGCCGACGCGGTTCGCCCACCAGCAGAGGGACGTGCCCCAGCCCTCGAAGACGCCGCCGTTGAACGGCGAGCCGTCGTCCGGGTCGAGCCTTATGACGGACTGCTGCTGCGTCCGGCGCGGAGTTTGTGCGGAGAGTGCCGTGCAGACTGTCGCTGCCGCGGCGGCGAGGAGACAACGGAGGGAAAAGGCTTTCATGGCGTTTCTTTCTATGAAAGTTCGAATGCACCGTGCGGAAGAACGATAAACTATAAAGCCGCAAGTCGGAAAATGCAAATGCCCCGGCTGAGAAACAACGGCTTTTTTCGGGGATGGGCCTCAGCGGATCTCCTGCCCGTTCTCGTCGATCGTACGGGCGCTGATGACCTCGCATTCGATGGTGTCGTCGCCGGATGCCGGACCGGGAACATCTCCCGGCGGCACGTGCCCGGATGCCCCCCGGAAGAAGCGGGAATTCCGTTTCGTCATATCCCTGAGGTACAGCTCCAGGGGAGAACGCCCCGTGACGAGGTAGACGATGCCGGAGAGGACCCAGGCGAAGATGAGGACCGGGATCGCGATCATCAGGAAAAGGATGGCGATCGGGATCAGCAGGAGCAGGAAGACGGGCGGCATGTTGGTCTGGATCATTTTCATGTGCTGAGGTCCTGTCGTTATCTGTTCCGGCATGTGCCGGAGCCGTTTTTTCGGTCGTTTTCTGCTTCGAAGGGACGATCAGAGGCGGAAAAGCCCGTATTCGAGGATGCAGCGGAGCGCGGAAACACCGTCTTTCCAGTTGATTTTCTTGCCTTCCTCGTAGCTTCTTGGGGCGTAAGAGACGGGCACCTGCCAGGCGCGCGGGTGGAGCCGTGCGATCTTGAGCGTGAATTCCGGCTCGAAACCGAAGCGTTTTTCGCGCAGCCTGATCTTGTTCAGAAGTTCGCGGCGGACCATTTTGTAGCAGCATTCCATATCGGAGAGCGCGAGGTTGGAGAACATGTTGCAGAAGACGGTCAGGAACTCGTTGATGCGGGAGTGCCAGTAGAGCATGACCTGATGCCCGCCGTTCCGCAGGATGGACGTGCGTGCGCCGAAGACCACATCCGCCCTGCCGTCGAGGATTGGCTGAAGCACGGACGGAAGCTCCTCCGGACTGTACTCGAAATCGGCGTCCTGCACCGTGACGACGTCGCCGGTGGCCATGGCGAAGCCGGTATGGAGAGCGGCGCCCTTGCCGCCGTTCTTCTCGTGGCGTTCGATCCTGATGCCGCGCCCGGCCCAGGCCTGGAGGCGTTCCCATGTCCGGTCCGTGGAATGGTCGTCCACGGCGATGTATTCCAGCTCGACGCCCTCCTGGAAACGGACGGCGCAGACCCGTTCGAGGATAGCGTCGATGTAATGCTCCTCGTTGTAGACGGGGATCACGATGGAGAGTTTGAGCTGTTCGGACATGGGAGTCTTTCAAATTTCGGCCGGGATCCGTCGCGGAGTGCGGAGGAAGCCGGATGGTCGATTGCTGAAAAAACGGCATTAATAAGATAAGCCCGAAATGCTTTTTTTCAAGTCCGGCGTGTTTTTTTTTCATATTCCGCTTGATTTTCACCCGTTTCAGGGTTACATTCTTAATGGTTTTTTGTAAATAAGACAAACCGGGACATCCGAAAGGTTTTTTTCGACATGAAACATCTTTTCCTCGCCGTCATGCTTCTTGGTCTTCTCTGTTCCTGCGCCAGCGGGCCGGAAACGCGCCCTCTGTATGCAAGCAGGTTCTACACCGAAAAAGATGCCATCCTCCCGAACGGCTGGCAATGCCGCGAAGACGATTTCTACGCCCGTCCGAAGGCGTTTTCGGTGAAACCGAACCGCGAACTTGACGAGGATGACAGGCGGTACGACGAACGCGCCAATCTCTTTACTGTGCATGCGGATTCCAAGCCGGCGCTGTTTTATTACTGCGGCTTCTACGAGGTGGACGACGATTCGATTATCGACGTCGATGCTTCGGTGGCGGGAAAAGGCTCGTTCTCGCTCGGAATGGAGCTTTACGACGCGGACCAGGGGTTCGTCGGCGAACGCCATCAGGGGTTCAGCATTCTTCCCGTCAGCGGTGACGAGCCGTTCAAAAACTACCGTTTCCGCCTTTATTTCCTCGCCAACGAGAACCGCAAGGCCCGGTACGTCCGCCTCATGTTCGTCACGGACCCCGAAGCCACAGTCACCCTGCGCGACATTTCGCTCAACATCACCCCGTACGACATAAACCGCATGGACAGCACTTACCTCAAGTTCAAGGAAAAAGAAGCGAAGCAGAAACGCTGACCGCGGTTTCGGGCCGGTTCTCCGGTTTTCGACAGGGCAGGGCGGGCCGATCCGGTCCGGCTCTGCCTTTTTTGCGGAAAAAAAGCACGGCACGGCTTCCTGAAGTTTGAAAAAAGCCGTGATTTCATGTATATTTTTATATTCTGTTTTTTTCATCCGTTCAACCCCCCGCCCATTTTCAGGAGACCCCGGATATGCGCTGCCCACGCTGCGGCTGCCAGGAAGACCGCGTGATCGATTCCCGCGCCTCAAAAGACGGCGCTGCTGTGCGCCGCCGCCGTGAATGCACGGCCTGCGGACACCGGTTCACCACGCACGAGGAGATCATCCAGGCGGAACTGAAAGTCGTGAAACGCGACAATTCGCGGGAGGACTTCGACCCGAACAAGATCCGGGCGGGGATCGAAAAGGCCTGCTGGAAACGCGACGTGAAGCCGGAGGCGATCGACATGATCGTGTCGCAGGTGACGAGCGGACTGGAGGCCGACTACGAGCGCGAAGTGCCGTCCAACGAGGTCGGCAACCGCACGATGGAGGCGCTTCGCCAGGTGGACAAGGTCGCCTATGTGCGCTTCGCTTCGGTCTACCGTGATTTCAAGGACATCGACGAATTCATCGACGAGATCCGCAGCATGGGATCCAACCGCGGAAACAAGGCGTCCCGCGGCGGGAAGGCGAACTGAGAAGAAGGCCGTTTCCATGCATTTCCCGTTTTCATCCTGGCTTCACGGCCGTTTTCTCCGCATCGTCAACCCGTTCCAGAAGACGCTCGGGGAGCAGAATTACATCATCCTGCTGAGCGTGCTGGTCGGTCTGCTCTCCGGCGTGGCCGGGGCGCTGATGAAGACGGTGGAACACCTCGTCCGGTCCCTCGTGGAACGGATTCCGGCGGATGCCGCCTGGGCCGTATGGGTTTTGCCGGCGACTCCGGCGATCGGCGTATTTTTCTGCATCTTCGTAACGCAGGTTGTCGCGCACGGGAAATACGAACGCGGCCTGGCGGGCGTCATCATGAGCGTGAAGAACCGCACGGGCACGCTGCCGCTCCATAAGACTTTCTCGCACATCATCACAAGCGGCGTCAGCGTCGGGTTCGGCGTGTCCGCCGGAATGGAAGCGCCTGTGGCGCAGACCGGCGCGGCCATCGGCAGCAACATCGCCCGCGGTCTGCTGCTGAACCATGAAAACCGCATCCTGCTGCTGGCGTGCGGCGGCGCGGCGGGCATTTCGGCGATGTTCAACGCCCCGGTCGCCGGAGCGTTCTTCGCCATGGAGATCCTGCTGCCGAAGACGGTGAGCGCGATCCCGGCGATCATCCCGCTGATCCTGTCATCCGCGACCGCTCTTCTCGTATCCCAGCAGATTTACTCGCCGCGGCCCGTTTTCGATTCTCTGCAGGAATGGGATTTGCGCGCTGTGCCGTACTATGTGGTCCTCGGGGCCGCCGCCGGGCTTGTCTCCGTGTTCGTCATCAAGATGTACACGCGGATCTCGAAGCAGTACGGACGCGTGCGGAATCCGTGGCTGAAGGGGCTGATCGGAAGCGCGATCCTGTACCTGGCGATCCTGCTTTTCCCCGCCCTGCGCGGCGACGGATACCAGTTCATCCTCCACCTGACCGGACAGGACGAATATGCTTTGTGCGAAGGCAGTCCTGTCTCCTCGCTTTTCTCGACTCCGTGGGTGTTTCTGATGCTGACATTCCTGCTGGTGTTCCTGAAGGCGTTGACTTCGATTTCGAGCCTGGAGAGCGGAGCGGACGGCGGCATTTTCGCGCCGTCGATGTTCATCGGCGCATTTCTGGGGTATTCCGTCTCGAAGCTGGTGCACATGGCCGGGCTTGCCTGGGGCGGATTCATCAGCGACTTGAACTTCCTTGCCATCGGGATGGGAGGCGTGCTGGCGGGCGTGATGCACGCGCCGCTGACCGGCATCTTCCTGATCGCCGAGCTTACGGGCGGGTACAAGCTCTTTATCCCGCTGATGATCGTTTCCGCGCTCTCCACATTCGTCTGCCGCAAGCTCTGCACGCACAACGTCTACAAGACGATGATCATGTTCCATGGCGGCGACCCGGACGGCACGCGCGACGCCGACGCCCTCACGCGGGCGATCCCGGATGCCCTGATCGAACGGGATTACCTGTCGCTCGCGGAGAGCGATTCCATGCGGACCGTGCTGAACTCGGTCATGAAGACCCACCAGAACGTGTTCCCCGTGCTGGACAACGGCGGACGGCTGGCGGGCGTAGTTTCGCTCGACAATATCCGCCACTACCTGCTGGAGACGTCGCTTTACGACGTCGCGCTCGTCTTCGATATCATGCGCCCGCCCGAAGCCGTGCTGAAACCGGGCGATACCCTCGGACGCGCCATCGCCGTTTTCGAGAAGCATCACGAGACTGCTGTTCCCGTGGTGCGCGACGGCGTGTGCATCGGGTTCATCACCAAGGACCGTGTGCTGGACCGCTATCGTTACCTGATCGAGACCAGGCCCGAGCTGTTCTGAACGGAAAACGAGGAACCCATGCCATGATAGAACTTTCCGCACAGGCGATCTTCCTTCAGGATTCCCACGGCCGCGCCGTGCCGTTCGACCCGGCGGACCTGGCCGCGCGGATCCGCTCGGTCCTGCCCGGAAACGGCGGCGATCCCGACGCTCTGGCACGTGACGCCGTCAGCGCCGTGGAATACGCCCTGCGCCATTCCCGGAAGCATAAGCCCGGGCCGCTGTATGTGAAGGCTTCCGCCGTTGACGCCATGATCGCGAATGTCCTGCAATCGGTCGGCATGGACGACGCTGCGGCGGCCTACGGACGCACGAAGCGCATCGACGACGAGTCGGACGGCATTCAGGACGTCCAAATCGCCGCGCTCCTGGCCGAACGACTCCAGCTCGGCGGGGAACGCCTTGCCGCGGTCGCCCGGAAGGTCTCCAACACGCTGCGCTCCATCGGCGCGGACATCTCGTCCACCGGGCTCGTGCTGGAACTTGCACGGCATTTTTCCGAAACATTCGACGCCGTCGGCCCTGTGCCGCTGTCGATCCCGGAGACCGCCTGGAACGACAAAGGCTTCATCCTGCCGCCGGAGGAATTCGCATGCCGGATCTCCGCGGCCTCCGCGCGCCTGCTGGAGCCGCAATGCCGCGCGGTCAAAGTCCAGCCGGTCGATCTGCGCGTGTTTCCCGCGCTCCGCGTGGAACTGCGCTTCTTCCCGCTTCTGCGCGGCTCCGGACTGGAACCTCCGGTCACGGAGCTGGCGTTCGCGCCGCTTCTCGCGCCCGTGGCCGCCTGCATCGACGAGCTCTGCATCGCCGCCGACGGCGCCTGCGCCCGGCACGGAGCGGATGCCGTTGCACCGCTGAAGCTTCTGCTTCATTTCGCCGACGCCGAATCGTTCGCGTCCGAGGCGATGGGCTGCGCCGGGCGGAAAGCCTCCGAGGAGTTTCTGAGCGGCCTAGCTTCCTTCTTCGTCGGCATGATTACCCGCCGTCCGGAAAAGATCACCTGCGCGTGATCGTTTCCATTTCCCCCGAAAAAAAAGAGCCTCGCGATCTTACTCGTGAGGCTCCTGCTGCTGGTCGGCCTGTTGCGACCTGCGGTCTGCGTCTTTGTTCCTCCATAGGAGGATGAGCGCGATGATCGCGACGTTGACGACGACCCCGAGAAGTTTCAAAAACGTTGTCATGATGCTTCGTTTCTTTCTGCTCAGAACGTCAGGGAATTCAGGTAGCGGCAGGCGGCGAGTGCGGCGGTGGCTCCGTCGCCGACAGCGGTCGCGATCTGGCGGATGCCCTTTGTGCGGCAGTCGCCCGCGACGAACACGCCCGGGGTCTTCGAGAGGCAGGCTTCGTCGGAGGTTATGAAGCCGTTCGAATCGAGGTCGCAGACATCCTGGAACGGCTTGTTGTCGGGCATCTGTCCGATGGCGACGAAGACGCCGTCAACGTTGAGTTCGGATTCTTCGCCGTTCGCGGTGTTTTTGATCCTGATTCCTGTGAGCTCGGGTGCGCCGAGGAGTTCGGTCACGATCGTGTTGCAGACGATCTTCACATTGGAACGCGCCTTCAGGATCTGGGCGAGGCTGACCTCGCCCGTGAGCTTCGGCAGGTTCTGGACGATCGTGACGGACTTCGACGTCTCGGAGAGGAGCACGGCATTCTGAAGCGCGGTGTTGCCGCCGCCGACGACCGCGACGTCCCTGTCCTTGAAGAAATCGCCGTCGCAGAGCGCGCAGTAGGAGATGCCGTGCCCGATGAGGTCGTCCTCGCGGGGGAGTCCGAGCGGCCTGTGGCGGGACCCTGCGGCGACGATGACGGACTTGCAGAGGTATTGCGTCCGTGTTGTGACGACGGACTTGATCTTGCCGTTGTCGTGGATGGCCGTGACCTCGTCGAGCTCGATTTCCGCGCCGTGATGGATCGCCTGATCGACGAGCTTTTCGCCGAATTCCGTGCCGGAAAGCTCGAGGAATCCGGGGTAGTTCTCGATCTTCGGCGAATACACGATCTGCCCGCCGAAGGATTCCTTCTCGAGGATCAGGACGGATTTGCCCGCGCGTCTGGCGTAGATCGCCGCGGTGAGGCCGGCCGGGCCGGCCCCGACGATGATGATGTCGATCATACCGGAACTCGCTCCTTTCCCCGGTCGTCAGACGGGCACGGTTGCGGATTCTTCGATGAAGCGGCGGATATTGGAGACGTTTTCGAACTTCTCCATCTTGCCGCCCCGGACCACGACGAGCGTCGGTGCCTGGCGGATGCCGTACATGTCGGCTGCTGCGATGTCCTCATTCGCGAGGATCACCTCGTAGCGGATCGCGGCCTGGTCGAGGAAGCGCTTGGCCATCTTGCAGTTCGGGCAGGTGCTCGTGGCGAAGAGGATCACGCGGTCCTGCGCGCCCGCGGCGGCCGGAGCAGGCGTCTCGACCGGATGCGCCGGATCTTCATGCACGGGGCCGTCATGGTGCGTCACGGTATGGTGCATGGACTTGCCGATGTCGTACGTCTTGCGGTCCTTGTATTCCTGCGACTTGCCGTCGTTCCAGTTCTGGACGGGGCGGTAGTAGCCGGTGATGCGGCTGTAGACTTCGGTCTTCTCGCCGCACTTGGAGCAGGTGTTTTTCTCGCCGGAGATGTAGCCGTGGTTCTTGCAGACGGAGTAGGTTGGGGAGAGGGTGTAGTACGGCAGGCGGTAGTTCTCTGCGATCTTCCGGACGAGGTTTGCCGCGCTCTTCCAGTCGGGGAGCTTCTCGCCGAGGAACGCGTGGAACACGGTGCCGGAGGTGTAGAGCGTCTGGAGCTTGTCCTGGATGTCGAGCGCGGAGAAGATGTCGTCCGTGTAGCCGACGGGCAGGTGGGAGCTGTTCGTGTAGTACGGGGTGTCGTCATCGCCCTTCGAGGCGGTGATGATCTCGGGGAAGCGCTTGCGGTCGTGCTTGGCGAGGCGGTAGGCGGTGGATTCTGCGGGCGTGGCTTCGAGGTTGTACAGGTCGCCGTACTTCTCCTGATAGTCGGAGAGGCGTTCGCGCATGTGGTTGAGGACGGCTGCCGTGAAATCCTGCGCCGCGGCGTCGGTGAGGTCGCGGCGGATCCACTTGGCGTTCAGGCACGCTTCGTTCATGCCGACGAGGCCGATGGTGGAGAAGTGGTTGTCGAACTTGCCGAGATAGCGTTTCGTGTACGGATAGAGCCCTTCTTCGAGGAGGCGCGTGATGACCTCGCGCTTGACCTTCAGCGAACGCGCGGCGACGTCCATCATGTGGTCGAGGCGCTTGTAGAAGTCGTCCTCGTCGGCGGCGAGGTAGGCGATGCGCGGCATGTTGATGGTCACGACGCCGATGCTGCCGGTGCTTTCGCCGCTGCCGAAGAAGCCGCCGGATTTCTTGCGGAGTTCGCGGAGGTCGAGGCGGAGGCGGCAGCACATGCTTCGGATGTCGCTGGGCTCCATGTCGCTGTTCACGTAGTTGGAGAAATACGGGGTGCCGTACTTGGAGGTCATCTCGAAGAGGAGGCGGTTGTTTTCCGTCTCGCTCCAGTCGAAGTCGCGCGTAATGGAGTAGGTGGGGATGGGGTACTGGAAGCCGCGCCCGTTCGCGTCGCCCTCGATCATGGTCTCGATGAACGCCTTGTTGATGAGGTCCATTTCGGCCTTGCAGTCTTTGTATTTGAAGGGCATTTCCTTGCCGCCGACGATGGCGGGGAGTTCGGCGAGGTCGTTGGGCACTGTCCAGTCGAGCGTGATGTTGGAGAAGGGCGCCTGCGTGCCCCAGCGGGACGGGGTGTTCACGCCGAAGATGAAGGACTCGATGCACTTCTTGACCTGGTCGTAATTGAGGTTGTCGGCCTTCACGAACGGCGCGAGGTAGGTGTCGAACGAGGAGAACGCCTGCGCGCCTGCCCATTCGTTCTGCATGATGCCGAGGAAGTTCACCATCTGGTTGCAGAGTGTGGCGAGGTGGGATGCCGGTGCGCTGGTGATCTTGCCGGGGACGCCGCCGAGGCCTTCCTGGATGAGCTGCTTGAGGGACCATCCGGCGCAATATCCTGTGAGCATGGAGAGGTCGTGCAGATGGATGTCGGCGTTGCGGTGGGCGTTCGCGATCTCGTCATCGTAGATTTCGGAGAGCCAGTAGTTGGCGGTGAGCGCGCCGGAGTTGGAGAGGATGAGGCCGCCGACGGAGTAGGTGACGGTGGAGTTTTCCTTCACGCGCCAGTCGTTGATCTTCAGGTAGTCGTCGATGGTGGTCTTGAAGTCGATGATGGTGTTGGCGGTGTTGCGCAGTTTTTCACGCTGGCGGCGGTACAGGATGTACGCCTTGGCGACGTCGGCGTAACCGGCCTGCACGAGCACGGATTCCACACTGTCCTGAATGTCTTCAACGGCGATCAGACCTTCCTTGATCTTCGGCTCGAATTCCGCGGTGACTTTCAGCGCGAGGAAGTCGATGACCGACGGATGGTAGTTCTTTTCCTGTGCCTCGAATGCCAGCTTGATCGCATCTGAAATCTTCGTGATGTCGAAGTCGATGACTTTGCCATTGCGTTTCTGGACTTGATACATTGTTTTGACCTTTGCTTTCTTAATTGTTGTTATTTGTAAAAAATGGTTAGGAATTCGTTTCGGCGGTTTCGGCCGTGTCGACGCCGCGCAGCTGCGCGTTCGGGATGAACTCCCGGACGGCTTCGAGCGCACGCGCCATTTCGTCGTCCGGCATCGCGCTCAATCCCGCGCCGAGCAGGTCGCCGGAGTCCTTGAACTTCTGAAGGAAATAATGCCCGGCTCCGGCGTGTTCGCGGGCAATCGCCGCGAGGTCGTCCACGGTGTGGAACTGGCGGACGACTGTCGTACGGAGCTCGTAGTAGTCAAGAGGGGCGGTCCTGAGGTAGGCCGCGCTCTCCTTTGCCCGGTCCGCCATGCCGGTCACGCCGGTCGTTTCGTCGTACTTCGCATACGTGTTCTTCACGTCCATCGCCACGGCGTCCACGAGGCGGCGTTCCACCACGTCCTTCAGGCGCTCGGGGAACGATCCGTTCGTGTCGAGCTTGACGAGGAGCCGGTACGAACGCAGGAGTTCCAGCAGGTCGGCGAGGTCGGGCCGGAGCATCGGCTCGCCGCCCGTGATGCATGCGCCGTCCAGGATCTTTCCGCGTTTTGACAGAAAATCCTTCAGCTCGTCGAACGAGATCATGGCGGATTCCTCCTGCGGCACGACTACGAGCGAGGCATTGTGGCAGAACGGACATCTGAAGTTGCACCCGTGCAGGAAAATGGTGCACGCGACCTTGCCGGGATAATCCAGCAAAGTGAGCTTCTGCAAGCCGAAACGTGTATCGGAGTTCATGGTGGAAAGCTGTGTTGGACGGGATGGTGGTATTTGTGGGCAAACCACAACATCTTGTGGTTTGCCCGTATAATATAACCTATCCCTTGATAAATACAATAGCCGGAACGAAAAATATCACAAGAAAAATTGAGATATTATTTTGCATTTTTCATCGCGCCGGAAAATCCATTTTTCAAGGCAATTTGTCTTTGGTGCGATGTGCTTGATTATCAGAAAAATACAAAACAATCTTACCTTCTGATGCATTTTCCCGGAAAAAAGATGAAACAGGGGCTTGAAAAAACGACGGCTCGAACAGTGGGGGGAGGACAAGTCCTCCACTGTAGAAGTGCTCTGCTTCGCGGGAGCACGCACTGCAAGCAGTGATGTAGTAGTGCTCTGCTTCGCGGGAGCACGCACTGCAAGCAGTGATGTAGTAGTGCTCTGCTTCGCGGGAGCACGCA
>Ga0310696_10002998_pt1 | contig 21527 bp, 14 predicted proteins | sample AusTroGonzalo_MG_4_FD_203885 | JGI IMG/M metagenome (GOLD analysis project Ga0310696, IMG submission 203885) | Bovine rumen microbial communities from tropical cattle in Woodstock, Queensland, Australia - Gonzalo_02 (v2) (version 2) | ecosystem: Host-associated > Mammals > Digestive system >...
TTGGCAATACACCTATCGCCCTGAGCATACCGTCAGCGAGCGTTGGAGCTACCTCGATCAGGCCTATGATGGCAAGGAGAAGACCTACAATGGCAAGGGCAAAAACGTGCTCCGTAGCCGCCTGCAAATCGAGTACGACAAGAAGGGTCTCGCCGTTACCCCATACGCTAACGTTGAGCTTTTCAACGCCTGGAGCCTTCAGAAGGTGCGCTACACCGCTGGTGTAGATTGGAAACTCTCCAAACAGCATAGCCTTGGAGCCTTCTATCGCTACCAGAACGTCCGTAGCGATGATGACGACAACGAGCCCAACACCCACCTCCTCGGAGTAGGTTATAAGTTCAAGTTCTAAAGCAAACTACAATTCACAATGAAACGAATAATAACTATTTGACAAATATTACTATTAATGAAGATAAAAAAAATAATAATAGTCTTGTTTGCATTGTGTATCTACAATAGTGCATACGGACAACATCTTGATGGGTTTGATCTTGTCATGAATGAAGTTCGTATTGTGAATAAGAATATCAAATCATGTTTAAATGATATTATTCCTTATATTACTAGCAAATATAAATTCAATAAAGAAAAAGATGTAATATGTGTATATTTCTTGCCTTATGATGATATTTTCTGCGTTTTTCCTAAAAACAAATTTGTTGGCCTGACCGATTGGTTCTTATATAATTACAATTATCAAGTTACAGGCTATTTGATGATTCATGATGTTATGGTCATATTATTAGGAAACAAATCATTGTCTTACATCAAAACCAAAAGAAGACAAATTAAAATGCATATAGAAAATTATCCGCCTCCTGTTGATGGAATATACCCTTATTGGGAATACGACATTAACAAAGGTGGAAAGAAATGTATACTAATTGAAGAAGAAGACCCTCCCAATAAAATAAATTTTAATTAATGCATGGGTTAGGGGTGTAAAACAAATCGCATACATCACAGAGTGCCTGTCCCCATGTGATGTCCAACACACTGTGCCTGGCACGTTGTGAGGTAATAATTGTCTTTTTACCTTTTTCGGCTTGTAAAGGTACTAAAAATCTGAGTATTCCAAATATATCATCAACAACATTTTATGATGCCAAAAATCGTATTTTTTCGATTTGCCCCTACCAAATCGAGCATTATTAAGCCAATTAATGTCTCTGTCCCTACCTTGCAGATTCTTTTCTTAGGGATTTCAACTTTTCTCTCTAAGCCTCGCTTCTGAATTCTCTAGAGAATTCAACGGTTAGTACTAGTATTAGCATTTGTTCTCTCCCTAGGGAACACTTGAATTCTCTAGAGAATTCAAGAACAAGTACTCGATATAAAACTTGCAAGCCTTAAGTTTTGTTTCTGTTAGGTCCCTATCCATCATTATTTTGCTTCCCATTGTGTCATTATAAAGCACTTTTTCTCGCATTTCTGGCCAATTTGGTAGAGGGCAAAGTAGGAGCAAAAATAAAAACTTATAGTTGCACAAATAAAAATAGTTTGTATAACAGACGTAAAAAATATCCCCGCTCAGGTCGAGCGGGGATATTGGGTTATTGCATATCGTAAACGACTTGCATAAGTTGCTTGCCGAGGTCGTCGGCTTGGGCCATCGTTTGGGCCTCGCTATACACGCGGATGATAGGTTCGGTGTTCGACTTGCGGAGGTGAACCCAACGATCGGGGAAGTCGATCTTCACACCGTCAATGTCGTTGACTACGGCACTGTTGTCCTTGGCGAACATCTCCTTGACCTTAACAAGGATGGCATCGACATCGGTATCAGGGGTGAGGTCGATGCGGTTCTTGGCAATCTGATAGTCGGGGAACGTCTTGCGAAGATCACTAACTGTGCAACCTTTCTGGGCGAGCGAGGAGAGGAACAGGGCGATGCCTACGAGGGCGTCGCGACCATAGTGGCTCTCGGGATAGATGACACCACCATTGCCCTCGCCACCAATCACGGCTCCCACCTCTTTCATCTTGGTGGTAACGTTGACTTCGCCTACGGCAGCTGCGGTGTACTCACCTCCGTGCTTGACGGTGACATCGCGCAGGGCGCGCGTACTGCTCAGATTTGAAACCGTGTTGCCAGGGGTGTGGCTCAGCACATAGTCGGCCACGCTAACGAGGGTGTATTCCTCGCCAAACATGGTGCCGTCCTCGCTGATGAAAGCCAGGCGATCGACATCGGGATCAACGACGATACCGAGATCGTATCCACCCTGTTTCATCTTATCCATGATGCCCTGCAGATTCTTCTCCAAGGGCTCGGGGTTGTGGGCAAAGTCGCCCGTACAGTCTTTATTGAGAATGGTGTATTCTACGCCCAGAGCTTGGAACAGCTCGGGGAGGATAATGCCACCCACGGAGTTGATGGTATCGGCACAGACGCGGAAGTTACGCTTGCGGATAGCCTCGACATCGACAAGCTGAAGAGCCAGTACGGCATCGATGTGGCGACGATTGAACGAGTCGTCGATGGTGACCTTGCCCAGTTGATCGACCTCAGCATAATTGAAGTCTTCGCTCTCAGCAATGCGGAGTACCTCGGCGCCATCGGCAGCGGTCAGGAACTCGCCCTCGCGGTTGAGCAGCTTCAGGGCGTTCCACTGACGGGGGTTGTGAGAGGCGGTGATGATGATACCACCATCAGCGCCCGACATGCGAACGGCCAGTTCGGTGGTCGGAGTGGTGGCCAGACCGATATCGATGACATCGTAGCCCATGCCTGTGAGGGTGCCGCAGACAACGTCGCGCACCATAGGACCCGAAATGCGGCCATCGCGGCCTACTACAATCTTCTTACCTCCGATAAACTTCGCGTAAGCGGTGGTAAACTTAACGATATCCAGTGGATTCAGCGTGTCGCCCGTAGGACCTCCGATGGTGCCGCGGATACCGGAAATGGATTTGATGAGTGTCATATTGTTTGTGTATATAAAAATCGTTATTACTCTTTCATGTACGTGATCTCATAATAATAAGGATTCACGTAACTGGAAGCGGTGGCATGGCCTTGCGTGTGAGGCACGATAAGGCGCACCTTGGCACAATCGTCGCTTTCGGACTGCGGACGACCTACCTTGACGTAAGACAGGGGCACCAGCCAACCTGGGGGAACTGAAGCTGTGTAGTACTGGTACATAATGCCACTCATGAAGGCTGCAGTAAAGTTGCTGCCTGTGCGCGATACATACATAATGTCGGGGTAAGCGGCATAGGCGGCCGTATTGTTGCGAGCCGTCACAGAGTCGGCCAAGAGATCGAACTCGGAGAAACGGCACACGAGATTGAGCTTCTGTCCATCTTCAACCTTGGAGCCACAGCCAGGGCGCACAATCTGCATATAAACACCGTTCTTGTCGAACTTGACGAACTCGTTGCGCTCGAGGTTCGTGGTTTGGCCTTGCGCCTCGAACTGTTCTTCAGAGATGACATAGATAGAGGAGTCGGAGATGAACTTCGAAATGGCGTTGCGCTCTTTCTCCTTCTTGTCGCCATAGGTCTCGTAGTCATTGCAACTGGCAAGGACGACTATAGCGGCTATCATGATAAATATAAATCTCTTCATCTTTTGTAGAATTGACGGTGCAAAAGTACGAAAAAACATTGAACATTAAACATTGAACATTAAACATTTTGTCGTACCTTGTTGTTTTTTAACTATTTCAACCTGTCTTCGAAGGCGGTGATAGCTCTTTTCACGACTTCAATGGCCTCATCCATCGTGGCGTTAAGGCGACCGCCAGAGGCGTTGAGGTGTCCTCCACCATTGAAGAACTGCTCGGCCATGAGGTTGCAGGGGAAGTCATCGACAGAACGCAAACTAACCCAGACAAGGCGTGGCTTCTCTGTATCCTCGCGTAGGGAAATGGATAGTTTGAGACCTTTAATCTGCTGGGGGATGTTGACAAGTCCCTCAGCATCGCCTTTGACGAAGTGGAACCGTTGCTGCTCTTCCTTTGTCAATGTGTAGAAAGCTGCATGGAACTCGGGTAGATAGACCAGTTTCTCGTACATGACGTAACCCATGAGGCGGATGCGGTCTTCGGAGTAGTTGTGATAGACGTTGCGGTAGATGCGGTCTTTGTCGATATGCGTAGTGAGCAACTCGCTGATGATGAAAAAAATCTCGGGATTGGACGAGTTGAATGTGAAGCCTCCTGTGTCAGTCATCATGCCACAATAGACGGGGGCGGCAAACTGCTTGCTGAGCCGCGGGAAGGCACCAAGCTGCCAGATGATGCGGAACACGAGTTCGCTGGTGCTGGAAGCTTCAGGGTGAGAGATTGTCAGAATGGCAGGCACATCAGGGTTAAGATGGTGGTCGATGAGTATGCGTGGGGCAGGGGAGGAGACAAGGGCCTGCTGCATGTCCTCCACACGGCTGGGCGTGTTGTAATCGAGACAGAAGATGAGGTCGGCAATCTTGAAGAGCATGTCGCACTTCTCCTTGTGCTTGTCGTAGCGCACGATCTTCTCTGTATTGGGCATCCACAACAGGAAGTCGGGATACTGATCGGGCACGATGACAACCGCCTCCTTGCCTATTGAGCGCAGATATTCCGCCCAACCCAACGAAGAGCCGATGGCATCGCCGTCAGGACTCTTGTGGCAGGTGATGAGAATGGTCTGCGCATCCGAAATCAGGTGGCTCAGCTGAGCCACCTGGTCTTCGGTCATGATATTGATGTCCATTTAGAAAAGCTTGTTGGGATAAACACCTTCGTCAACGAGCTGCTGGATGCGGGCGACGGTCGATTCACGATCGGCAGCATAGGTGACACCAAACCACTTCGATGTGGTGTCGAGCACCTCGACGGTGGCCGTACCCTCGGTGATGAGTTTGTTGACCATCAAGGGGATGAAGAACTCGGCCTTGAGGTTCTCCATGTTCTTCGGATCGCTGAGGAACTGCTTGAACTCGGCCTCAGAGTACTCGAAATAGTCGGGGGTGAAGCCCCACATGTTCATGGAGACGGGGGTGTTGTCGGCAACCTCTACCCACTGGCCCTGCTCGTCCTTATAACGGATGGGCTCTGTAGCTGCTCCTGCGTTGGAACCGTCGGCTGCACAACGTACAATCTCCGTGCGCTCAACGACGGTGGTCAGATGGCCTTTGTCGTTCTTCGAGCAGATGCCACGGGCTACGGTACCGTTTTCAGAGAGTGTGTTGCCTACGCGGAAACCCACCATAGCGTACTGGTTCTTGGCGCCCTCGGGAAGGTTGGCCAGATACTTTCCAATGACCATGAAAGCATCGCGATTGTAGAAATCGTCGCAGTTGATGACACAGAACGGCTCCTTGATAACGTCCTTACCCATGAGCACGGCGTGGTTAGTACCCCACGGCTTCTGACGACCTTCAGGCACACTGAAGCCTTCGGGCAGGGCATCGAGACCCTGGAAACAGAGTTCACAGGGGATATGACCCTCGTACTTAGAAAGGATCTGTGTACGGAACTGCTCCTCGAAGTCTTTGCGGATAACCCAGACAATTTTACCGAAGCCTGCCTGGATGGCGTCATAGATACTGTAGTCCATGATGGTCTCTCCGTTGGGACCCAGACCGTCGAGTTGTTTCAGACCGCCGTAGCGGCTTCCCATACCTGCTGCAAGCAGAAAAAGCGTTGGTTTCATAAGCTATATTTCTTGATGATTATTATAAAATTGTCTGCAAAGGTACTAAAAATAATCGGAATGACGCTCAGATTAACGTGCCTTAACATCAGAACGGATAACCGATGGCAAAGTTGAGCGTGTGGAGATCCTTGAATCGCTTCACATTGAAGAAATAGCCCGAGACACCGTTGTTGCAAGGGATATGGAGGGCGATACCCCAGTCGAGGCGCACCACGAGGAATCCCAGATCGTAACGGAGGCCGACACCCGTGCCGAGGGCGATGTCGTTGAAGAAGCGCGAGGCCTTGAAGGTCATGTCTGATGTCCACTCTTTCGCCCATTCATAGGCTTCTTCACCTTCATTGTTTTTATCGGTGGGTTCTATCCATTCTTCTTTCGTTCCTATGTCTAACTCACGCAGACGCCATACGTTACCTGCATCGAGGAAGATGGCACCCTTCAGATTGCCGAAGAGGGGTGTGCGGTATTCGAGGTTCATCACCAGTTTCATGTCGCCATTACGTAAGAGGTAGAAGGTCTGCTTGTCCTGATAGCCCCTGTCTGAGAAAGCACCTGGACCGATATCACGCACCAAAAAGGCGCGGATGCTGTTAGCTCCACCTACATAGTATTGTTCGGTAAGAGGGGCTTCGTAACTATTGCCGTAGCTCCAGATGATACCTGCATTGACATGGCCCACCAAACTCGACTTCATACCGATGCTCCACGTTTTAGTAAAATCGGTTTCGAGGCGCAAGAACTGGGAGTAGGGCGTCTTGTACATCTCCTTATCCTTCTCATCGAACGATTTGCCTCTGAGTCTGTCGTAGAGCGAGATGACGTTGCCCGCCTCCTCGATAGTGGTCTCCCAACGGATGGGATTGCGCAGGGTGGCAGGACTCGTATAGGTGTAGGTATAGCGCATCTTAGGGATGAAGTAGTCGCCCATGGTACGCTCCAGATAGACGTACTTTTTTACCAGCGAGTCGTACTTTTCTGTCGTGGTATTCTTATATTGGTATTTCACCGTAAGGGGCGAGAACTCATGCTGACTGGTGGCCGAGGATTGCCAACGGTAGGTCCACTCACCCGAGACCACATGCATCTTGTAATATTCCGGACGGCGCACGATGTCGGTAGATACCTTGGCATAGGTGGTGGGTGTGGAGTAGAAACGACGGCGACGGATGCGACGACCATCCTTATCCCTGCGTACGCGATCGCTATTATAGAAAGGTGCGATGATGCGTGGGAACTCGATGCTGACATCAGCACCATACTGGAAGGTGGAACTATTATAGCCACCACCCCGCTGCCACTCGTAAGAGCCGTGAAGATTGATGTCGAGCTTCTCGCCACCATGGAAGAGGTTACGACGGGTGAAACCAACCTTGCCCTCAGGACCATAGCGCCCGTTGGTTCGTCCGATGGCGTTAGCCTCGATATAGAAGTCGTAAGGCTTGTCGAGCACACAGTTCAAGCGCACATCGAGGGTGTCAGTACCAGCACGAGGCGTAAACTGGAAGTCTGTCGAAGAGAATACACCTGTGGAATTGATCTTGCTGGCCGACTCCAGATAATTGTCGTAGCTGAACAGCTGGCGTGGCCTCAGTTTCATGTCCTTGAGAATGATTCTCGGACGAATGGGAGGTTTCTTGCCATTGAAATAGAAGGTGAGATGACGACGTTTGGTACTGTCTGTAAGCTGTTCGCGGGCAGAATTGCGGAACTGCACGTTGATATTGCCGATGTACCACTTGCTGAGGGCTTCTTCTGGCAATCCGTCAGCGAGTTGGAAGCGCAACTGAGCCTTATTCGCTACCTGAAACGTATCTGCCAGATAAGAGGCATAGCTGCTATTGTAATAATAGTAGCCGTTGTTGCGGAAGAGGGTGCTGATGCGACTACGCTCCCCATCGAGTGAGCCTACACTGAAGGCTTTGCCGCTTGAGATGAGCGTCTCATCCTTAGTGGAATCAATCAACTCCTGCAGGGGCTTGGGGAAATTGGTATAGGCCACACTGTCGAGGGTAAACAGAGAATCGAGATGTACGGTATAGCCTATCTTGCATTTCTTGGGATTCTTTTTCTGGATGACTTCGTAAGTGACATTGCCTCGGAAGTAACCATTGTTCTGTAGCACACTTTTCGCGACAGAGGCTCGCAGTGCTGGATTCACCTTGCTCATCAGCACAGGTGCCTTACCAAACGACTTTGTCATCCATTTTGCGAACTTGGAATCCTTGCCTGAGTACTTGTTATATACCCACAGATGCCACGACCAGGGCACTGTGTAATAACTGCTGCCGAAGAGCGAGCCATTAGGTTCTGTGGCGAGGGCTGCTTCCACCTCTTCCTTTGTTGTGGTCAGGTGGTCGTCGTAGTCTTCGTTTTCGTATTTCTTCTCGTCGGCATAGGCAATCTTTGTCAGACCCGTAAACAACTGGTCGTCGTCAGGTATGCCCTTCGTCATCGAACACGATGTGAGGATTAGGACCATTGATAGATATAGGATACTATTTCGTCTCATGTGTCGTCGTTATAGAGTCTGTTTGTAAACTGTCACGCTGCATGGTGGGCTGGCGCATGCCAGACATGGGTTGTTGTGGGCGCATGGGCATGGGTTGCTGCTCTTTCTTCCAGAAACGGAAGATGTCCCAGAAGTTGTCGAGTTTTCTGCGCCAAACGAAACCTGCGCCATACAAACTGGTATAACCCTCGAGCCAATCATATACGTTCTGTTGGTAGAAGATCTTCACGTTCTGCGTGGCGTTCTGGTTCAGACGATATTCCATCGTGACGTTGTCGAAGAACGAGTTTTTCTGTCCTCCGTAGTCGCTGCTGCCCGAGGATACCTTACCACCTATCTCCACCTTCAGACGGTTGTCGAGGAAGCGTTTGGCAAACTTAAACGAGTAGTCGGTATGCATGGTACCACTGGCATCTGTGGTGTTGTCGATGCCTACGCTGAGGTCGAGTGACTTTAGTGCCGAACCAGCGATATTATTGATCTCACTCTGCAAGAACGAACTCAAGGCTGAGTTCATTGAGAATCCGCCTGTGTTGCCGTCAGTGAGATACATGCCTGTGGTAAGCATGGTGACAGCCACCTTACCTCGTTCCTCATCCGACATCGTCGCCAGTTCGCCGTTCACATTGTTGTCTTCTGGGGCTTCGATGATAAATTTCACCCCCATGTCATTGAGTGTCTTGGTGATCACCACACCACAGTTGAATACCACACTGCGCCCTACGCCACCCTCATCAGTCACCGTGGCCTTGGTGCGCTCTGTAGCCGTGATATTCAGCTTCGGATTCATCGGATCGCCCGTAAACTCCACATAGCTGCCTTCCTTGATGGTGAAGGTCTTTAGTGGTATCACAGGCAACGAGTATTTCATCTCACCATCAGATAGGGTATAGCGACCAGTCAGATTGATGCCTTCCGAACCATATCTCAGACGCAGATCACCACCACCCAAGAGATCCACATAGTTGGTCTCCTCGGCATTGAGGTCGCAGACAATATGCGCACCTTGCGACACACTGATGGTCAGGTCGGCAGTGATGCCACTGGGCATGGGCCGCGAGATGACTGTCTGGGTGGAGTCAGTAAAGTCTGTAAACTTCACAAGGTCGTTCAATCGATTATCTGCCGAGAGGGGAGAGTCGAGCAGCATATAGGTCATATCCGTGTTGCCAAGTACATCGAGACGTCCTCGCATGTTCATCTCATCCAGAGGTCCCTGCAGACGGGCGAGGAAGTTGACGTAAGCCTTACCGAAGGCGATGCTCTTGGCCTCTTGTTTCGAGTTGATGAGCATCAGGTTGCGGGCTCGCATACGCAGGTCGATATTGATACGATCCGTATTGCTGAAGTCGATGTCGCCCATCATGTTAAGGGGTTCGTCGTTATAGGCGTAGAGTCCGAAGTTCTCCAATAATAAGTGACTGCCTACGATACGCACGGGGTCGTTATCAAAGCGCATCTTAATGCCGTAGGGGATACTGACGAGATAGGCTGAATCCACATAGATTTCACCATTCACATTGGGGTGTTTCGTGGTGCCCTCAATCTTCAATTCTCCCTCGCCAAAGCCCTCAAGACCTATGATCTGATCGGGTACCATACCATTGGCAATGTTGAGTGGCATGTGCGTCATCGTGAACGTGGCGTCGATAATGCCCTCGTCAGTGCCTGTAGATTTCTTGTTCTGGTATGAACCGCTGAGCATACCAATCTCCTCATCGTCGAGCATCAGACGCGCCTCGATGGCGTGGGTATCGTCTTCCTTCATAAGATACACCATTTCTGTGCTGATATTACCAATGGGCGAGCCTTCATACGTCATGTTCTGCACACCCATATCAGAGGCGACGGAGAATTGTTCGTTCAGGTCCTGCATGATATGATAGTCGCCATTAAGCTTGCCCGTGATTTTAGGCAAATAGGGTATGACGGAGGTGACCTCCCCCAAGTCGAGTTGGTGAACACTGACGGTAAGGTCTTGCAGCATCGTCGAGTCCTGTTCTTCCGTATAGAGTTTCAAACCCGTCTTATCGTCAGATATCAGGTCGATCTTAGCCTGAATTTTCTTGTTCTTAGGGAAGAAGATGAAGTTGTCTTTATTCAAGTTGAATTCCTTGTAACCGATGGTTGGACGATCTGGCATCAACTTGAAGCGGATGCCGTCAGACTCCATCTCTGCCGTCGCACCGATACGTACACCGAGTTTGTCTTTATCGTCGAAATAGCGCAATCCTGCCAGGGCTCCGTGCTCATGGAAGTGACCATCGATGAGGGCATTGAACACAAATTGCGGATTCTTTCGATTATTGCGTATCTGAGCCTGATAGCTGAGGCGTTCGCCCCTTTGGGTGAGGTTCAGACGGATGGTGTCGATACGGGTACTGTCATAGTTGAGCGAATAGAGATAGCTCTGACCATTGATTCCCGTCTCGGGCGAGGTGGTTACATCGAGCATGAGTTCCTTGAAATCGATATTTCGCGTTTTCAGGAGATTGGCGATGGGATTATTACGCTTACTTTCCACGTGGAGTTTCATCGTGGGTAAAAGGCGTTTTACGGCAGGTTGGTCGATGATGTTCTGCTCGTACTGCGCCATGATACTATCGGTGAGCGTAGTCAATTGGTTGAGCGCCAGTTCATAGCCACCGCTGACATCTACCTTCACGATGAAGTCGCCACTCTGGGCTCTTACATAGGTGGTGTCGGGATTGGTCTTCAATAGAATACCAACCTTATCTGGATGATAAGTGTTTTTGGCGTCGTTGATATAGAGATCCGTCAGCAAACCACTGATATGGTGGGTTTGGTCAAGGTTGGAATATACCTTGATATCACCATTCATACCGATGGTCAGGGGCTTGTCCACAAGGCGCATCCGATAGAGATCTACCTTGATGAGTTCCGGACAGATGTTAGCCTCGATCTCCTTCGTGCTGAGCAGGGCATCGATATCGATGATGCCGTCGAAGAGTTCGTTATGTCCTGAAGCGGAAACGTGTCCACGTCCGTCTTTCAGTAGGGTCTGAACCGTGATGTCTCTCAGATCCCATGAGCCATATTGCAGTTGGTGGATGGTGGCATCGGCCGTCAGATGGTTGCGATTGTTAAGCACATCAGTACCATAACCCTTGGCCTTGATGCTGGCATTGACATGATAGATAGAGTCTTTAGGCATGAAGTGGTGCAGATTCAGGTCGCTGACGCTGATATCCGCATCGTAACTGATGTTATCTACCACCATGTCGCCCTTGGCGTTCATGGGAATGGTGGCGTCGCCAACGAGTTTCACGATGCCACTGCCTTCGCGCAAGGTCAAATTGGTGGCATAGCGAGGACCATTGGCTTTCAATGTTCCGTCGAGCGTCATACCGTTGGGAATGCGATAATCTTTAGTCAGACTCGGATCTACGAGGGCTGTCACGAAATTCAGATCCTGTGTTCTGGCACTGAGTTTGACATCGGCCTTCAGGTTGCGCATATCGGTGATGTTTTCTGCCGTACCGTCAGCACTCATGTGCAGGGCTGTGGGCAGATTGATATCGAGCCCAGTAAACTCCATTTGTTTCATATTGCCATTCACCGAGCCCTTGATGGCCAGTGGATGGTTGGGGTAGCGCTCAATGAACTTCTGAGGCATATCGCCCATAAATTTCATCAGATCCTGCTTGCCGAGTTGGGCATTCAGGCGCAACTTCATCTTACCAGGATTCTGGGCATCAGCGATGTTGAAATCCACATCAGCCTCGGCCATGATGTCGGAGTCAGGTGTGCGCAGTTTGAAATTTGGCAATTGCACATTGTTGAAGGCAGAGTCGAGTTTTACACCACCTGATAGTTCTGTGATCTCCAATCCGCTTTTCTCCTTCAGCGCCGTTTGGCGTACGAAGAAAGAGGTTCCTTGTGGCGTATAGTTGATGGAGTCAATACCCAGACGGATATCTCTGAGTACGATGTGGTTCGTGTCGAGTCCCTTCATTTCGGGTTCCACACGGTTGTCGTAAGCCAACATGCCATTATGCCAATCAAGACTTTCCACCTTGTATATACTTGTGCCAAGGTCGATGTTGGCTCCACGGGCTACGGCACGGCCCATATAGGCTCTCAAGTTGAGTGTATCGCCAGGCAGATGAAGTAAAAGGTCTGTACGCGTTATGCTGAGGCTATCGGCATTAATCTTCCACTTCACTTCTGAGGTGGTAGTATCTACAGCTGCCGTGTCGCTTAGGGCAATATCGAGACGGGCATCCGAGAGGCGCGCACCATTTACTTCCACCGTCTCCTTGTCAAGGTCGATACCTTTCGAGGAAAGCCAGAGTTCTTCGAGTTCGCCCTTGATACGAAGGTCGCTGATAAAACCATTGGTGTTAATCTTTGCCTGGTGGAGTGATAGTTCGTCGATGACTACGCGTTTTTTTAAAAGAGGTAGAAGTCTGACGTCAGCCACCAACTTGCGGACATCGGCCAGGGTGTCTTTGATTTGTGGGAGACTATCATTTTGCTTGATGGCCCTAAAACCCTCCATGCCCAAGTCGAGAGGGAATTCCAGATTCACGTGCTCCACCGAAATCTTCATGCCCGTCTTTTCAGAGGCGATGGCAACTACTTTCTGTACCAACCAGTTCTGCACTGGTGGCAAGTATATAAGTACGGTGAGTATGATGAAAAGCAGAATGGGCGTCAACACCGCAATCCCAATCCACCTAATTTTCTTCATTTCGGTGGCAAAGTTACAATTAATAACTTAAATAACCAAATCTTATGCGATTATTCGAAAAAATATGTATCTTTGCAGCGGAATGAGTAAGATTTGTCAGTTGATAGGCATTAGTTCGGCCATGCATTTGCTGGTGGATGGCGTGTGCATCTGCTGCATGTTTCTGTTGGCAGAGGCATACGGCGACTATTTGGGAGCATACGGTGAACGTGTGAGCATGGGTGCAATACTGGTGTATAATATACTGGCATTTATGTCCCAACCACTAACGGGACTGATGGCTGATCGTATGGCGCATCGACACTGGCTGTTACTTTCGTCGGTATTGCTACTGACGGTAGCTGTGGCCATAGCGTGGTTAGTGATGTCAAACATGTCGTTAGCTGGCAAGATGGATTGGCTGATTCAGTTGGTAGCATTGCCTTTGGGTGTAGGCAACTCGCTCTTTCATGTTTGGGGTGGCAAACAGACGGTGGTGAAGACGGGTAATGATATCCGTGCGCTGGGTGTATTTGTTTCCACAGGTGCGTTGGGCTTGGCTATAGGATTTGTATTCTGCTCGTGGGCGTTGCTCTATGTGTTGTTGCTGGCCTTTGTAGGACTGTCTGTGTTGTATGTACGCTGGGATGATGGGGCTTCGAAAGCCGTTGAAGATATCAGAGGTAACTACGCTTGGCTTACGCCCGTGACGATTTGGACACTCGTGATAATGCTGATGCTTTGCGTATGTTATCGCTCATTTGCTGGCGAGGTGTTCTCGAAGGGCATCACAAAGACACAGAGTCTGATTCTCGTCATTGGCGCTGTGGCTATGTTAGGCAAGATGGCTGGTGGTTGGATTGTACGCTGGGTGGGATTGCTCCCCTCTGTGATGGTGATATTGGCAGGTGTGGCACTATGTTTCCTCTTCAGGGGAAATCTTGTATGGGTACTTCTGTTGGGTATTTTCCTGATGAACTGCACGATGCCCATTACACTCTATTTGGCTAATCTGCTGTTGCCCAAGCGCGAGGGCTTGGCCTTCGGACTGCTTGCTGCAGCATTGATACCTGGTTATTTATTGGCGGTCTATTTATAGGGAGGGTGTAAGATGCTGACGAAATTACTGGTGCCATTGGTGGCGACGATTGCGATAGAACTCGCAGTGCTGTTGTTCTTGGGCGAAAGGCGCAGGCAGGTGCTCTATGGTTCTGTGGTTATCAATATGTTGACGAATGTGCCATTGAATCTCTATGCTCTCAGCGTGAGCAATGGCCCATCGACAGTCATCGTGGGCGAGTTGCTGGTCATCGTGATAGAGATGCTTTGGTACAGATGGCTGGTCAAGGACTGGCGTCAGGCGTTCATCTATAGTCTGTTGTGTAATGCTATCAGTTATCTGACAGGACTCTTGATTCAAATGATATTCATGCATTTAACGTTATATTAAAATTTAAGGTTATGTTTTTATTAGATGTTCTTCCTGTCGATCCTGATAGGGTTCGCAGGATTAGGGAAATCAAACCAGTGATTCAGGAAACAGTGAAAGACTCTCTTGACACGATCAAGGATTCGATTGGTGCTACCAAGGATGCCATTGCCGACAGTGCTGCTCAGGCACAGTTGATTCTCGACAATGCTACTCAGGATGAGGCCTCGCTGGTGCTGCCCATCGCAGTCGTTGCTGTAGCCTTGGCTGGTTGCCTGTATATGGCTCACCTCTATCGCAAGCGTCGTCTGGCGGTTTAAGAATTAAGGGGCAATGGCCTGCCAGAGTGGGTCGTCGGGGAGGGGAGCCTCTGCGACGACTGCCTCTTTGGATACCGGATGGATAAACTCTACCCGTCGTGACATCAGTGAGATGCTGCCATCGGGGTTGCTTCGTGGGGCACCGTATTTCAGGTCTCCCTTGATGGGGCATCCCATCGCTGCCAATTGGCAACGAATCTGGTGGTGACGACCTGTCATTAACTGCACTTCTAATAGGGTGTAGTTATCGGAATGCCCGATGATCTTGTATTTCAGGATTGCCTTCTTGGCATTCGGTCGCTCCTTATCGTATGCATACGACTTGTTTTGTTTCTCATTGCGCACGAGCCAGTGAGTAAGCGTTCCCTCAGGCTCGCGTGGTGTGTTTTTCACGATGGCCCAATAAGTCTTGTGCACCTCACCCTCGGCAAACATCTTGTTCAATCGTGCAAGGGCTTTCGAGGTTCGTGCAAAGACCACGAGACCACTGACAGGACGATCCAAGCGATGTACCACGCCTAAGAACACAGCCCCAGGCTTTGCGTACTTCTCCTTGATATAGTCCTTTACAATATCAGAGAGGGGGCGATCGCCAGTCTTGTCTCCCTGTACGATCTCCCCACTCTGTTTATTGACGATAATTAAATGATTATCTTCGTAGATAACGTTCAATTTTCAATCTTCAATTATCAATGTTCTACATGTTCATACCACCATCGACCTGAATCACCTGACCACTCACGTAGCTTGACATGTCGCTGGCGAGGAAGGTAGCCACATTGGCGATATCCTCTACCTGACCACCGCGACGCAGAGGAATCTTGTTGCACCACTCCTTGCGTACCTCCTCAGGCAGAGCTGCAGTCATGGCTGTCTCAATAAAACCAGGGGCAATGGCGTTGGCACGGATACCCTTGGGACCCATCTCCTGAGCGATACTCTTAGCCAGAGCAATCAGTCCAGCCTTAGAGGCAGCATAGTTAGCCTGTCCTGCATTACCATGCACACCTACCACAGAGGCCATATTGATGATAGAACCGCCACGCTGACGCATCATGATGGGTACACAGGCATGGACGAAGTTGAAAGCCGACTTCAGGTTCACGGCAATTACAGCATCCCACTGCTGCTCAGTCATACGGAGCATCAGTCCGTCCTTTGTGATACCAGCATTGTTTACCAGAATATCGATGCTGCCAAACTCCTCTTTCACGGCTTTCACCACCTCTTCTGTCTGAGCAAAGTCAGCAGCGTTCGAGGCGTAGCTCTTAGCCTTGACACCGAGAGCGGCGATTTCCTTTTCAGTTTCCAAGTTTACCTCGAGATCGGTGAATGCGATGTTAGCGCCCTCAGAGGCGTACTTCAGTGCGATAGCCTTTCCGATACCGCGTGCAGCACCAGTAATCAGCGCTGTCTTACCTTCTAATAATCCCATAATTTTTGTTTAGTGATTTAATATTGTAATGTTTAATCTTTATTTCTCTGAAATTTACCAAGTGCACCATATACCACTTTAGCCACCTGTGGTTTGGTATCCTCCTCCTTCATACCGTGGGCGATACGTCCGTAGATATAGGGTACTTCCAATCCCTTGATACAATAGTGGGTAATGTCGGCCACGAGATCTATGTTATCGATATCGAACTCACCATCTTCCTTACCCTCACTATAAACCTTGCGGAAGAGTTCTATCTCTGCGTCGTCAAAGTGTTTGCGCACCTTTTCCACCATCCAGATGTTACGGAAGAACTCGGCACGCAGGTTACCGTTACGCACTACCGTCTCACGAATCATGCTCAGATGCGTGTAGATCAGCTCGATAATCTTGTCTTGCGGACGAATCCTACGGGTTGCCACCTCGTCGAGCTTGTCGCTCAGACGCTCCAACTCTCCCTCAATCACGGCATAGTAAATCTCTTCCTTAGATTTAAAATAGGTATAGAGCGTACGACGCCCTTTACCTGACTGCAAGGCAATGTCATTCATTGTGGTATTCTCCAGACCATTTTTCGCAAACAGTTGGCGAGCCACATCAACTAACTTTTGTCTTGTTTTTGATACTGACATATATGCTTCCTCCTCAATTTTTAAAAATGCACATTGCAATATGTGTGTGCAAAAGTACAAGTTTTCTTTGAAATGAGCAAGAAAATGTGCAGAAAAATTTAAGGAAAGCAATAAAAAGCAAAAAAATCACATAAATATTTGCATATCTCAAAAAATGTTTGTACCTTTGCACCCGCTTTCGAAAAATCGCGGAGTGGAGCAGTTGGTAGCTCGCCAGGCTCATAACCTGGAGGTCGCACGTTCGAATCCTGCCTCCGCAACTTAATTAAGGAGCCATCCAATTGGGTGGCTCCTTATATTTTTATTCCTTTTTACTGGTGGTACATTCATTCACCAGATACACGATGCTCATATACGGAATGCCTGTATTCGTTTCCAAGCCTATCTCGCAGGTACGACTGTTCGAGTAGCCCACCTCGATATGATTGGCTTCGATCTGTGGACGGAGCTTACGAAGGGCGTACTTGTTCATCTCTGGGAACGTAAAGCCTCTGTCGCCAGCAAAACCACAGCATCCCACGCCTTCAGGCAGATAAACCTTTGTAGAACACATCTTAGCGAGATTTATCAAATCGTCAGCTACACCCATCTGTCGTGTAGAACAGGTAATATGCAGGGCTATCGGACGGTCAATAGGATGGAATTTAAGTCGAGGCACAAGATACTCCATGATAAATTCGGCTGGTTCGTAGAGCTTCATCTTCTTCATCACCTTCTTCATGCGGTGCAGACAAGGACTTTGGGCGCAGAGCACGGGATACTTGCCTTGTTCGGAAGCCTTCCACAGAGCAGCCTCGAGTTCGGCACTCTTTCGATCTGCAATGTCGAGCATACCCTTCGACTCCCATATCTGTCCACAACACATCCTTTCCATACCCTCAGGGAAGATCACCTCGTAGCCAGCCTTTGCCATCAGTTGAATCACTTCGTCCACAAGGTCGTGTATCTTACCACCTTGTTTCGATTGTCCCATCGTCTGGTTGATACAGCTGGGGAAATAAACCACTTTCAGATTGCTATGCTCCTCCTCTTTATGTGGAATGGATTTCTCGATGATGAATTGCGTCAAATCAGACTTCTTGGGTTGACGATGCTTCTTTGGCATGGCTGTTGTCCAAAGAGGCATACCCATCTTGTTCATCGTACGACAAACGGTAGTCATCAGTTTAGGTCCGAGTGTGATATGGCCAAGATGAGCCACGTCGAGTACCACGCGCAGGCCTGATTTTATGCCTGCCATGTGGTTGGCAGCAAACTCTCCCACCTGATATCCCAAGGTCGATTTGTTCATATCCAACTGGCGAATCAGGTGTGTCAGTTCGCCCGTATTGATCTTCATCGGACAAGAGGTTGAGCAGAGACCATCCGTTGCACAGGTCTGGTCGCCATAATACTTATATTGCTTACGCAGACGGGCAGCACGCTCCGGATTCTTGCCTGTAGCCTCCAGTTCCCGTATCTCGCGTTGCACGGCAATACGCATACGCGACGACAGCGTCAGTCCGCACGACATACAGTTCACCTCACAGAAACCACACTCGATACACTTATTGGCGCGCTTCACCTGTTCGATAGTTTCCTTGGCCGTTGAGAGTTTCGGATCCATCAGGTAGTGTCCGCCATCAGGCACACTCTTGAAGTCATAGTCGAGTACTGGTAGAGGTTTCAGACACTTGATGAAACACTCTGGGTCGTCGTTGAAGATCACACCCTGATTCAGCAATCCCTCAGGGTCGAAGATGGCTTTCAGTTCCTTCATAGCCTCGTAGGCCTTGTCGCCCCACTCATATTTCACGAAGGGTGCCATGTTCCGACCTGTGCCGTGCTCAGCCTTCAGCGATCCGTCGTAACCCTCAACCACCAACTTGGCCACGTCGCGCATCATCTCTGCATAACGGGCCACCTCATGCTCGTCAGCAAAACTCTGGTTCAGGATGAAGTGATAGTTGCCCTCAAAGGCATGTCCGTAGATACAGGCATCGTCGTAGCCGTGATCAGCTATCAGCTTCTGCAACTTCACCGTAGCCTCAGGCAGCGACTCGATGGGGAAGGCCACATCCTCGATGAGGCATGAGGTGCCGATGGGGCGCGTACCACCCACACTGGGGAAGATACCAGAGCGGATGGCCCAATACTTACCGTAAACCTTCGGATCCTCAGTAAACTCTGCAGGGATATAGAGCTTGAATTGTCCCAGACAAGCCTTGATCTTCTCTATCTTTTCCAGCAATTGCTCGTGGGTCACGCCCTTGGTCTCTGTGAGGATAGCCGTCAGGTTGTGATAGTCACCAGGCTCCACACCCTCAATCTTGCCAGCATCCACATCTTTCTTATATTGCAGGAATACGGGGTCATCGACGGAGTTCAGCGACATGTAGTCGAGCATCTCGGCACTTTTCACCATCAGATTCTCTGCACTCATCTTCACGTCCTCGTCGCCAGCCTTCAGCTTCTTCATGGCCACCACTGCCTCGCAACTCTCCTTCATCGTGAGGAAGTAAACCATGGCTGAGGCTTTGAACTTGTAGTCGTAGAGCGTCTTCATGGTCACTTCCGAGAGGAAGGCCAGTGTACCCTCCGAACCTACCATTGAGTGGGCGATGATGTCGAAGGGATCATCGTAGGCAATGAGCGGACGCAGGTTCAGTCCCGTCACGTTCTTAATACTATATTTGGTACGTATGCGCGTGGCCAGTGCCTCGTCAGCCCTCACCTTGTCGCGCAAGTCCTCAATTTTCTTGATAAACTCAGGATGACTCTTTCTGAAAGCCTCCTTGCTCTCTTCCGAGCCAGTGTCGAGCACCGTACCGTCAGTGAGGATGATGCGAGCCGATACCATCATGCGATCGCTGTTGGCATGCACACCGCAGTTCATGCCCGAGGCATTGTTGATCACGATACCACCCACCATGGCAGAACCTATCGATGCAGGATCGGGTGGGAACACCCGTCCGTATGGCTTCAGAATCTCATTGACGCGAGCCCCCACGATACCAGGCTGTAGGCGAATGGTATCCTGGTTCTCGCCAATCTCGTACTTCTCCCAGTGCTTGCCTGCAACAATCAGCACAGAGTCTGTACAACTCTGTCCTGAGAGCGATGTACCAGCCGCACGGAATGTAAAAGGTAGCTTGTATTTCTGACAAGCCTTTACAATCTTGGAGATTTCCTCCTCGCCATCGCTACGGATGACGACTTTCGGGATCTGTCGGTAGAAACTGGCATCCGTTCCCCAACCCAGGGTACGGAGCTCATCGGTATAAATACGGTCAGACGGCAAAAATTGTCTGAGGTCGGATAGGAATTGTTGGATCATAGGTCGTTGTTGGATTTTTAATTTGTCTATTACTTTTGGGGCAAAGATACAAAAAAAAATTGAAATAATTTGTGTAATTCAAAAAAAGTTTGTATATTTGGCCTCAAATTATGGATTGAATAACTAAAAACTTATCATAATAATACAAAAATCTATGTCAGCATTAGTATCCGTCATTCCAATTCTATTGCTCATTGTCTTGATGATGGGCTTTAAAGTGTCTGGTTATAAGAGTGCGGTGATCACTCTTATTGTTACAATCATTCTGGCTCTGTTTGCCGCCCCCGCTATGGGCATTGTGCCAGAGAAGTATGCTGATGCCTCCATCTTTGGCATCACGCTTTGGTCTGTCGTAGAGGGATTCCTCAAGGCATGCTTCCCCATCATTCTGATTATCATCTGCGCCATTTTTAGCTACAACATCCTTTGTGAGACGAAGGAGATCGAGACCATCAAGACGCAGTTCATTCAGATGACCTCCGACAAAGGTCTGCTCGTGCTGCTTCTGACGTGGGGACTTGGTGGCGTGCTTGAAGGTATGGCTGGTTTTGGAACCGCTGTGGCTATTCCTGCTGCCATTCTTATCGGACTCGGCTTCAAACCCATGTTCTCGGCTGTCATCTGTCTGGTGGCCAATACAGTGGCCGTAGGCTTCGGTGCCGTAGGTCTGCCTGCTACGACGCTTGCCAATCAGGTAGCCGCCAGTGGTGTGGCCACGCCCGAGGAGCTCTGTGAGGTGGCTACGTTCATCATCCTCCAGCTCTCGCTCATGTTCTTCATCACCCCGTTCCTCATCCTCATGATGACCGATCGTACGAAGATTGTGAAGAACATCTCCATTGCCCTCTTCGTGGGCTGCTTCTCCATTATCGTGCAGTTCTGCTGCGCCCATTTCATTGGTCCTGAGACGCCCGCTATCCTCGGTTCTGTGGCTGCTATCATCGCCATGCTCATTTACAACAAGCTCTTCATCAAGAAAGAGAGTGCTGCTGATACGGTGCAGGTAGAGCACAAGAATTTCGGTCTCGTCAAGACGCTCAAGGCTTGGAGTGTCTATGGCCTGATTATCTTCTTCATCCTTATCTCGAGTAAGATTGTGCCTCCTGTTAACGAACTGCTCAACAATACGCTGGTTACCAAGTTCGACATGCCTGTCATTGGCAATACCTTCAAGTTCGGTTGGTTGTCAAATGCTGGTCTGATGATCTTCCTCGGTGCCGTGATTGGTGGACTGATTCAGGGCATGAGCTTCGGCAGTCTGATGAAACTGCTTGGCAAGACTACGATCAACCTGCAGAAGACGGTGTTGACCATCTGCTGTTTGGTGGCTATGGCCATGCTGATGAACAATACGGGTATGACCAACGATATCGCCAAGGGCCTTGTGCTGTTGACGGGCTCTGCCTTCCCGTTCTTCGCTCCGCTCATTGGTTCGATTGGAACCTTCGTTACGGGTAGTGCTACCAATGCCAACATCCTCTTCGGTAAGTTGCAGGCTACAGCAGCCAGCGACCTGGGTTTGGTGAACCAAAGCACGTTCTTCG
>Ga0310696_10002999_pt1 | contig 21525 bp, 18 predicted proteins | sample AusTroGonzalo_MG_4_FD_203885 | JGI IMG/M metagenome (GOLD analysis project Ga0310696, IMG submission 203885) | Bovine rumen microbial communities from tropical cattle in Woodstock, Queensland, Australia - Gonzalo_02 (v2) (version 2) | ecosystem: Host-associated > Mammals > Digestive system >...
TTTCAGGGCTCCTTTCTCCATCTCCAACGGCGACGACGGCCTGTACTTGAGCGACCGCGAGGGGCATATCATCTGGGAACGCTATCCCATCAGCACGCTTGAAGACCAGAGCCTCATAAGCCTGGACGGAAAGGTGTATATCTGTACCCCCGTAATCTCTCCCGGAAGCGCGAATCTCGCCCCCGGGGTTGCCCCCATCGCCAGCATCCCTTCCGGCCAGTATGACGACGTGGACGAGCTGGAAGTTGAGTTCTTTGCCGATGGCGACATCTACTACACCACGGACGGATCGGCCCCCACGGCGTCGTCCAGGAAGTACAAGGAGCCGTTCAGGCTCACCAAAACCACGGTTTTGAGGACGATGACGGTGCGAAGCGGAGCCAAGCCCAGTCCCGTGACATCGTGGACCTACCTTGTGAACGAAGGCCACACGCTGGACGTTGTGAGCCTTGTGAGTTCTCCGGAAGGGCTGTTCTCCACCGGGAGCGGGATTTACGCCAACGGCCCCTACAGGCTTCTTCCGGTTGGACAAACGGAAGGCGACGGCCTGGTATATCCCTATGTGGGGGCGAACTACTGGAAGAAATGGGTTCGGCAGTCCAATCTGACGTACCTCCCCAAATACGGCAACGGATTCTCCTACGACTGCGGCGCTTCCATCTTCGGCGGATTCTCCAGAATCAACGCCAAAAAGAGCCTGAAGTTCAAATTCAAGAGGGAGTACGGAACGCCCAAGCTGCACTACAAGGTGTTCGACAACCGCGATTTCTCCGATTACAAGTGTCTTGTGATGCGAACCGGCGGCCAGGATGTGTACGGCACCCTTATCAAGGACGACCTTGCCTCCTACCTTATGGACCCGCTCATCGACGTGATGGCAACCAAACCCACCGTCTTCTACATCAACGGCGAGTACTACGGCATCTACTTCATGCGCGAGAAGGTGAACAAGCATTTCATCGCGGAGCATTACGGTGTTTCCGCCGACAGCATCGACATAATCCAGGGCAACAGCCACTGCGAGAACGGAAGTCTCCGCGACTGGAACAACTTCTTCGCCTATGTGAAGGGTCACGACATGACCAAACCGGAATGCTACGAGTACGTGAAGGAGCACATGGACGTCCAGAGCTATATTGACTGGATTATCGCGGAGATTTACATCGGCAATCGCGACGCCGGAAACGTGAGGGTGTTCCGCTCACCGGAAATAGACAACAAGTGGCACTGGCTGCTGTACGACGTGGATATGGGCTTCAACGCCACCCGCTCGGACGGCTATCTCATCTATCTGAAGCCCACCCAGCAGAAGATATGCGCCACGGACTTCATACGCGGCATGATTAAGAACAAGGAGTTCAGGGCCCTGTTCATCGAAAGGCTGGAGTATCAGATGACCAACATCTGGAGCAAGGAGAGCATGAACGCCGCGATAGACAAGTTCGTTGCCGATATCGGCGGCGAGGTGGAGCGCAACCAGAAGCGCTGGACCGGCACGTACAAGGGCTGGGAAGGCCGCATCGAGGGATTGAGGGATTATGCCAACGGCCGTCAGGAGTACCTGAAAGAGCAGTTCGGCACAAATGCCTTCCTGAAGGGCCTGTTCCACATGTCCAAGGAAGAACTGGACCGCTGCTTCGTGCACTAGCATTCATACAATATGGCCGACGAAAAAATTATCTTCTCGATGTGCGGGGTGGGAAAAACCCTCACCAGCAACCGCGTAATCCTCAAAGACATCTACCTGAGCTTCTTCTACGGCGCCAAGATAGGCATCATCGGCCTTAACGGTTCCGGTAAATCCACACTTTTGAAAATCATCGCCGGAGTGGAGAAATCCTACAAGGGTGAGGTTGTGTGGGCACCGGGGTACTCCGTCGGGTATCTTGAGCAGGAGCCGCAGATGGACCCGTCCAAGACAGTTCTGGAAGTGGTGCAGGAGGGCGTTCAGGAGGTGATGGACGTGCTAAAGGAGTACAACGAGATTTCGGAGAAGTTCATGGAGCCGATGGGGGATGAAGAGATGGCCGCGCTTATTGAGAGGCAGGGCGAGCTCACCGAGCAGATAGACCACATGGACGGCTGGGAGATAGACTCCAAGCTGGAAAGGGCGATGGATGCACTGCAGTGCCCGCCTTCCGATGCGCTGGTGAGCACTCTTTCCGGAGGTGAGCGCCGTCGTGTAGCTTTGTGCCGATTGCTGCTTCGCCAGCCGGACGTGCTTCTTCTGGACGAGCCCACCAACCACCTGGACACCGAGAGTATCCAGTGGCTGGAGGCGCATCTGCAGCAGTACAAGGGAACGGTTATCGCCGTTACGCACGATCGTTATTTCCTTGACAACGTGGCCGGCTGGATACTGGAGCTCGACCGCGGCGAGGGCATTCCCTGGAAGGGGAACTACTCTTCGTGGCTTGACCAGAAGACAAAGAGGCTGGCTTTGGAGGAGAAGCAGGAGTCGAAGCGTCGCAAGACGCTGGAGCGCGAGCTGGAGTGGGTGCGGATGGCGCCGAAGGCCCGTCAGGCCAAGCAGAAGGCTCGTCTTGGAGCTTACGAGAAGTTGGCATCGGCCGATACAAAACAGAAGGAAGCAAACCTGGAGATCTATATTCCCAACGGCCCGCATCTGGGCAATAAGGTTATCAAGTTCAACGACGTGTCCAAGGGCTATGGCGACCGGCTGCTGTTCGAGCATCTGTCGTTCGAGCTGCCGCCTGCTGGGATTGTGGGCGTTATCGGCCCGAATGGAGCGGGTAAGACCACGCTATTCCGCCTTATCATGGGCATTGAGAAGCCGGACAGCGGAACGATAGAGATTGGCGAGACGGTGAAGCTGGCGTATGTGGACCAGCAGCACCGCTCGATTGACCCGGACCTTTCGGTTTACGAGACTATCGCCGGGAATTCCGAATGGGTGAGGATGGGCGGACGCGACATCAATGCCCGCGCCTGGGTTTCGCGCTTCAATTTCTCCGGGGCGGATCAGGAAAAGCTGTGCGGAGTGCTCTCCGGGGGCGAAAGGAACAGGCTGCATCTGGCTTTGACGCTGAAGGACGAGGGCAATGTTCTGCTTCTGGATGAACCCACGAACGACGTTGATGTGAATACCATTCGCGCGCTGGAGGAAGGCCTTGATTCCTTCGCCGGCTGCGCTGTGGTGGTGTCGCACGACAGGTGGTTCCTGGACCGCATAGCCACCCACATCCTTGCCTATGAGGGCGACGGACAGGTTGTGTTCTTCGAGGGCAACTACGCCGAGTACGAGGAGAACCGTAAGATGCGCCTCGGGGCCGATGCGGAGCCGAAGCGCTTCAAGTACAAGAAACTGATGGAGTAATGAAGACGGCGACGCTTCAATCGCTCATGCTGCCGGCCGCCATTGTGCTGGGGATATCGTCGTACCTTATATATCATTTTTCGCCGGCGATGCATCCGGCGGGCCCCGTGCTGCACGAGATTGCTTCGTACGGGCAGCGGATTGTGATAGCATTCCTGCTGTTCTTCCAGTTCGTGAAGGTGTCTCCGCACGATATCAAGTTATGCCGATGGCACCTTAAGGCGCTGGCGTTCCAGGTGTGCTGTTTCCTTGCGCTTGCGGCGGTTACGGCTTTCACTGGAGCTGGGGCCGGGCGTGTGATACTGGAGTGCGCTATGCTGTGCCTTATCTGCCCCACGGCGTCGGCCGCTGGGGTGGTCACGGAAAAACTGGGCGGGCGGCTGAACGAGACCGTGTCGTACGTGGTGATTATAAACGTGGTGGCAACGCTGCTGATTCCGCTTGTGATTCCCCTGGTGAGGCCTTCCGCGTCCCTTGGCTTCTGGGCTTATGTGGGGCACATCGCCCTTCGCGTATTCCCGCTTTTGCTGCTTCCATGCGCCATGGCGTGGATTATTCGTTACACCACGCACCGCCTCCAGCGTTTTCTCATGCGCATCAGCAGCGAGTCGTTCTGGCTGTGGGGTATCGGCCTCACGCTGGGTATGTCGCTTGCAACCCGTTCTCTGGTGCTCAGCGGGCTTGGTTTCTGGCCAATCGCACTGGTGGTGCTGGTATCTATAGCGGCGTGCTTTGTACAGTTCTTCCTCGGCCACAGGCTAAGCCCCGAACGCATTACTCCCGGCCAGGCTCTGGGGCAGAAGAACACCGGCTTCCTCATCTGGCTGGGCTACACGTATATGACGCCCGTCACCTCCGTGGCAGGCGGGCTTTATGCCATCTGGCAGAATCTGTTCAACAGTTGGGAACTGTGGAGGCGAGGGCATAAGGGTTGAGTGACGTTTACCCCCGGGGTTAAAGCTCGTACAGATTAATGTTGGTTTCGGAGTCCGTACGGCGGCCCACATTCACGCTGTAATCTTCCACGAAAAGTTCGCAGGCGCCGTTTATGCGGCTGTCCAGCAGGTGGCCGCCGATGCAGGAGTAGTCGCTGCGGGATGCGGTTACGTGCACGTGCAGATATACGTTGCCATCCTTGCGGGAGATGTTGCCCTCGATGCAGGTGAGTTCCATCTGCTCGTCGAAGGTTTTGTCCACATAGGTCATGGTGACGGGATTCAGATAGCGGAATGTGGCGCGGTTTGTGGCGCCAAGTCCACGGATGCTGCCGGAAAGAATGCCACGTTCCGCGCAGAATGCTTTGAGCGCCTCGACAAGGCTTACGTGATTGTCCAGACTGAGGATATACCTGTTACCAGTTTGTTTGTACTTGTACATTTTCGAAGTGGTCTGAGTCGAACATTTCCTGAGGGTTGGTGCCGGGTGCGCCCTGGGGGACTTCCATCCCAAGGAGCCCGAAAAGCTGTTCCCAATAGATGGGTATGGTTCCGTCCGGAGCGGCCCAGTTCATGGGGACGCTGTCGAAAACGGGTTTTCCGGAGGCGTCCAGATAACTGTTCTGCACCAGTTCCGAACAGTACATGGCGCCGTTATCGGCAAGGAAATACACGTCGTAGGGCTGGCCGCAGAAAGACTTTGCGCGTTCTACTGCGGCGGAGGCGTCAACCCCGGATACTCTTTTTACGATAAACTCCGGCAGGGTGCCGTCCTTGAGGGTGAAGTCCTTGAAGAAGGTGTCCAGCGGATGGCGGTCCACACCATGGGCGATGGTGGCGTCGATAATCCAGGTGCTGTCGCCCTGAACCTCCGCGATTGCTACGTGTATGAGGTTAAGACCATCGACACCTGTTGCGGCGGCGATGGCCGCATCCATAGACGTGCTGTCAAGCGAATAATCCAGCGGCAGGCCCACGAAAACGAGGTCTCCCGTGCGTAAATAGTCTTTACGTTCTCCGCACGAAACCGCAAATAAAAGCAGCGTAATGGCGATAATCGTTTTTCTCATGGTTGTTTGTTTACAAATGTAAACGTATAAGAGGTGCTTATTCTCCGTAGAGGTATTTGTGCTGCTCCGGGGTTAAGGTGTCGATGGAAATGCCCCAGTGGGCGAGTTTGCGGAAAGCCACTTCGCGGTCGATGGCGGCGGGGACTCGGTGGAGGAGAGATTTCTCCGCGCGCTTCGCTTGGTCGAAATGACAATCCTGCGCTTGGTCGAAATGACAATCCTGCGCTTGGTCGAAATGACAAAGCTGCTCCACCAGATAACGGGCGCTAAGGGCCTGGATCGCGAAGGACATGTCCATGATTTCCGCAGGGTGGCCGTCGCCGGCGGCGAGGTTCACCAGGCGGCCTTCTGCGATAACGTACAGGGTACGGCCGTTCGAGAGGGTGTAAGCTTCGATATTCGCACGGGCAGGCCTATGGGATACCGCTACTTCCTTTAGTGCGGCAACTGCCACCTCAACGTCGAAATGGCCTGCGTTGCACAGGATTGCGCCGTCTTTCATGAGCGGGAAGTGCTCCGCGGTGATAACGTTGTCGCAGCCCGTAACAGTTACAAAGAAGTCTCCTTCCACGGCTGCCTCGGCCATCGTCATTACCTTGAAGCCGTCCATCACGGCCTCCATCGCCTTGATGGGATCCACCTCCGTTACGATAACCTCGGCACCCAGGCCCTTTGCCCTCATGGCAACGCCCTTGCCGCACCAGCCGTAACCGGCCACGACCACGTTCTTTCCTGCCACAATCAGATTGGTGGTTCGGTTGATGCCGTCCCACACGCTCTGGCCGGTGCCGTAGCGGTTGTCGAAAAGGTGCTTGCAATCTGCGTCGTTCACAAGCATCATGGGGAACTTGAGGGCTCCGGCGCGATCCATCGCCTTGAGGCGCAGAATGCCTGTTGTGGTTTCTTCACAACCGCCGATTACCCCCTGCACAAGCTCAGGGAACTCATTGTGTATAGTTGTAACCAGGTCTCCGCCATCGTCGATGATGATGTTCGGGCCCACTTTCAGCACCTCGCGGATATCCGCCTCGTACTGCTCCATGGTGCATCCATGAGTGGCGAATACGTTCAGGCCTTCATGCACAAGGGCCGCGGCCACATCGTCCTGGGTGCTCAGGGGGTTGGAGCCGGTGATGTACATATCGGCCCCGCCTGCCGCGAGAGCTTCGCAAAGGCGCGCGGTCTTTGCCTCCAGATGCACGCTGAGGGCAATCTTAAGCCCTTTGAACGGCTTTGTGGCGATGAAGTCCTTTTCAATTCCGTCCAGAAGGGGCATGTGGTCCCTCACCCATTTGATTTTCAGCTCGCCCGAAGGCCAGAGCTCCGTGTCTTTGATGTGGCTCATATTCTTATTTTATTATTGTCGATGCAAGCGATTCGAGCGCGGGGATATCCGCTTCGTTCATACGGCTTTTGATTGTAACGACGGGGTCGATAACCTCGACGTCCTTCATCTGGGCGAACATCTCCTTCATGATGCGGCCTGCCTGGGGTGCCCAGCTGCCGTTCTCGATGAGGCCCACGCGGCGCTTTGTCCAGCCCTTGGCCTGGAGCACGTGGATGAAGTTGTGTACAGGTGTAAACAGGCCGCCGTCGTATGTGGGGGCCGCCAGGATAAGCTTTCCGTAGCGGAACGCGTCTTCCACGGCTTCCGCCATGTCGTCGCGGGAAAGGTCGCTGGTTGCCACTTTGGGGCAGCCCTGGGCTTTGAGGATATCGGCAATCTTGAGAGCCGCCTCCGCCGTGCCGCCGTGCATTGAGCCGTACGCCACGAATACGCCTTCGGTTTCCACTCCGTACGAGCTCCAGATGTTGTAGAGGTTCAGGTAGTAGCCGAGGTTTTCGCGAAGGATGGGGCCGTGGAGAGGGGCTATCACCTTGATGTCCAACCCGCTCACTTTTCCAAGGAGCTTCTGCACCTGGACGCCGTATTTTCCGCAGATGTTGAAATAGTAGCGGCGGGCTTCGCAGGCCCAGTCGCCGTCTTCATCGCCCCAGAAGCCGCATTTGGAGAGGGCGCCGAACTTGCCGAAGGCATCGGCACTGAAGAGGATTCCGTCTTCCTCCAGGAAAGACACCATCACCTCCGGCCAGTGAACCAGGGGCGCGGCGAAGAACTTCAGCGTTTTGCCTCCTCCGAGTTCCAGAGTATCGCCTTCCTTAATTATCTGTACTTTCGGGTCGATGCCGGGGAAGAACTGGCCCAGCATTTTGAGGGCGGGTGCACTTGTGACGAGGGTACATCCGGGGTACTCCTGAAGGGTTTTGGCGATAAGGGCGGCATGGTCCGGTTCCATGTGATGGGCCACAAGAAAGTCCGGCTGGCGGCCTTCGAGGGCGTCTTTCAGGTTGGCTTTCCAGCGGGCGGCCACGGCTTCATCGGCAGTGTCCATGATTGCCGTTTTTTCGCCTTTTACCAGATATGAATTGTAGGCCATTCCTTCGGGAAGGATGTACTGGCCTTCGAAGAGGTCCTGCTCCAGGGCATCTGCGCCGATATAGAGCACTCCGTTTGCGATTTTCATTTGCGTTTATTGCGTTTAGGTTTAAGTTTACAAATTTACGCATTTTTTACGACAGGAGTAACTCTTTTTCTGGCTCCGCGGACTAAAACTTTTCTTCCCGAAAAAAAGGTCAGAAAAGTTTTGTCCGACTCCGTTATCGAAAAAGAGTTTTCCCGTCTTTTTGGGCCTGCGCCACAGGCTATCGCACAGAATTCCCCTTTTTTTCGTATCTTTGTGATTCGACAAATGATTTGATATGTACAGGACACACACTTGCGGGGAACTCCGCATTGAGAACAAGGGGCAGCAGGTGACGCTCGCCGGATGGGTGCAGAAGGCACGTAAACTGGGCGGAATGACGTTCATCGACCTCAGAGACAGATATGGGATTACGCAGCTGGTGGTGGAGGCGGATGCCCCCGCGCAGCTGGTGGACGCGGCAACGTCGCTTGGGCGCGAGTTTGTGATCCAGGCCCGCGGAGAGGTTGTGGAACGCCAGGCAAAGAATCCCAAGATGCCCACCGGCGATATCGAGATAAAGTTAAGCGACATCACTGTGCTTAACAAGAGCGCCGTGCCCCCGTTCACGATTGAAGACGAATCCGACGGCGGAGAGGACCTCCGCATGAAATACCGTTATCTGGATCTCAGGCGCAATCCCCTGAAAAACGCCCTTATGCTGCGCCACAAGGTTGCCCACGAAGTGCGCAACTATCTGGATGCCAAGGGCTTCATGGAGATTGAAACTCCGTACCTCATCAAGTCCACACCGGAAGGGGCCCGCGACTTCGTGGTGCCTTCACGCATGAACCCCGGACAGTTCTACGCCCTGCCGCAGAGCCCGCAAACGTTCAAGCAGCTTCTGATGGTGGCCGGCTACGACCGCTACTTCCAGATCGTGCGCTGCTTCCGTGACGAAGACCTCCGCGCAGACCGTCAGCCCGAATTCACCCAGATCGACTGCGAAATGTCCTTCGTGGAGCAGGAAGACGTGCTGAACACCTTCGAGGGCATGATGCGCACCCTGTTCAAGAACGTTCTGAATGTAGATATCCCCAACCCGCTACCCCGCATGACATGGTACGACGCCATGGATAACTACGGATCGGATAAACCGGACGTACGCTTCGGCATGAAGATTCATGAAATCACCGATGCGGCCAAGGGCAAGGGCTTCGGAGTGCTGGACGGCGCTGCATACATCGGCGCAATCTGCGTTCCCGGCGCTGCGGAATACACCCGCAAGCAGGTGGATGAACTCACCGAATGGGTAAAACGCCCCCAGGTTGGTGCCAAGGGCCTCATCTACATCAGGGTTCAGGCCGATGGAAGCTACAAGTCCTCCATCGACAAGTTCTACGAGCCCGCGGATCTTGAGCGCATCGCCAAGGCCGCGGAGGCACAGCCCGGAGACCTCATCCTCGTGATGAGCGGAGACAACAAGCGCAAGGTACAGACCATGCTGGGCGTCCTGCGCCTGGAGATGGGCGGCCGCCTTGGGCTCCGCAATCCGAAGGAGTTCGCCCCCCTGTGGATCGTGGACTTCCCCCTGCTGGAGTGGAGCGACGAGGATGGCCGTTTCTACGCCATGCACCACCCCTTCACCGCCCCCAAGCCGGAGCACGAGAAGTGGTTCTATAGCGACAAGAAGGAAGATCTGGAGCGCGTATGCGCCAACGCCTACGACTTCGTGCTGAATGGCAACGAACTGGGCGGCGGCTCCATCCGTATCCATAATGCCGATATGCAGAAGCGCATGTTCGAGGTGCTCGGCATCGGCCCGGAAGAGGCGGAATACAAGTTCGGCTTCATCATCAACGCGTTCCGTTTCGGAGCTCCGCCTCATGGCGGCCTCGCCTTCGGATTCGACCGCGTGTGCGCCCTCATGGGCGGTCAGGACACAATCCGCGACTACATCGCCTTCCCGAAGAACAATCAGGGCCGCGACGTCATGATCGACAGTCCTTCCGAAATCGACGCATCGCAGCTGGAAGAGTTGCAGATCGCCCTTGCACCCGCAAAAGAGTAACAATATGAAAGTCGCAGTTGTGGGAGCCACCGGTCTTGTGGGCTCCAAGATGCTGGAAGTGCTCCAGGAAAGGAATTTTCCCGTGAGCGAGCTTCTGCCCGTAGCCTCGTCGCGCTCCTGGGGAAAGAAGGTGCAGTTTGCCGGGCGCGAATGGGAGGTGATGAGTGCCGATGACGCCATCGCCCAAAAGCCCGCGCTGGCGATATTCAGCGCCGGCGGCGCCGTGTCCAGGGAACTGGCCCCCCGCTTTGCTGCCGTGGGATGCTATGTGGTGGACAATTCCTCTTGCTGGAGGATGGACCCCGAAGTTCCCCTGGTGGTGCCGGAGATCAATGCCGATGCTCTGGAAAAAGACCGCTTCATCATCGCCAACCCCAACTGCTCCACCATCCAGATGGTGCTGCCGCTGGCCCCGCTGCACAAGGCTTTCGGAATAAAGAGGATTGTGGTTTCCACATACCAGAGCGTAACCGGCGCCGGGCAGAAGGGTGTTAACCATCTGCTTGGAGAGCGCGAAGGCGGCCCCCAGGGCTCGCATTTTCCCCACAGGATAGACCTCAACGTGATTCCCCATATCGACTCGTTCCTGGAAGACGGCTTCACCAAGGAAGAGGCCAAGATGCTGAACGAAACGCGCAAGATCCTGCGCGACAATTCTATTGGCGTTTGCGCCACAACCGTGCGCGTGCCCGTGATGGGCGGCCATTCGGAAAGCGTGAACATTGAGTTCCGCAAACCATTTACCCTGGAAGAAGTGCGGCGCCTGATGGCCGGCATGCCCGGAGTGATTGTGAAGGACGATCCGGCCAACTGCGAGTACCCCATGCCGCTGGACGCCTGGGGCAAGGACGAAGTGTTCGTTGGCCGCATCCGCAGGGATCCCACCGTGGAGAACGGTCTCGTGCTGTGGTGCGTATCGGACAATATCCGCAAGGGCGCGGCAACGAATGCTGTGCAGATCGCACAGGTGCTGCTGCGTAACGGCTGGCTTGGAAAATGATAGACCTTGAACTCTTTAAGGAGATTCTCTCCATAGATTCCACCTCGGGGCAGGAGGCTCCGATGGCGGAGTTCCTGTACAACACTCTGGAGGCTCCTGTAAAAGAGCGGCTTCCGGAGGGGAACCTGTTCCTTAAGTGGGGCGAGCCCCAGGTCGTGTTCTGCACCCATATGGACACGGTGCCGCCGTACATCCCGCCAACCTTCCAGGCCGACAGGGTTCTTGGGCGCGGCTCATGCGACGCCAAGGGCCAGCTCATCTGCCTGTACACCGCCTGTAAACAGCTGGAGGCGGCAGGAAAGAGCGGCTTCGGCCTGCTTGTCATCACCGGAGAGGAAACCGGCTCCTGGGGAGCGAAGGCGTTCACCAAAACCGGCTTCAAGGGCCAGTACCTCATTATCGGCGAGCCCACGGAGAACAAGATGATAAGCGCCAGCAAAGGCACCAAGTCGTACGATCTCACCTTCCACGGCAAGGCCTTCCATTCGGGTTATCCGGAGTATGGCGTGAGCGCTGTAGACCTTTTCCTGGACTTCATGAAGAGCCTCCGCATGATGGATTTCGGCAACGATCCGGTGCTGGGAAAAACCACCTGGAACGTTGGCCTTCTGCACAGCGACAATCCGCAGAACATCCTCTCCCCGGAGCTCACCTGCCGTCTGTATTTCCGCACAACCTTCGCTTCGGACGCCGCCGTTGAGGCGTTCATGAAGCAGGCGGCATCGGCCCAGATTGATGTGGTGGCCCGCGGCGGAGACATTCCGGCACGTTACTACACGCTGGAGGGATTCGACATCGGCCCGGCTTCCTTCGGCACCGACGCCCCGCACCTTGGCGTCTTCGCCCACAAGTCCATCTGCGGCCCCGGCACCGTGAAAGTGGCCCACCGCCCGGATGAATACATCCTCATCCGCGACATGGAAATTGCCGTGGAGCAGTATGTGCGCATGTTTGATGAGTTATCGAAATAAGATGATAAAGGTAGTCATTTCAGGATACGGCCGCATGGGCCATATGATCGAGGCGGAACTCAAGCGCCGCTCCGTAGAGCTGGTGCTCGCCAGCGAGGATATCTGCTCGGTTCCTGTGGATGTAGCCCGTGAGTGCGTGTGCATCGATTTCACCTGGCCGGACGCTTTCCGCGCGAACTATGAGTTCATCGCCCGGCATTTCAAGGCCGCTGTTGTGGGCACAACCGGATGGAAGGATATCGAGCCGCAGGTTATCAAGGCTTTCGAAGACGCCGGCACAACGCTCATCTACACGTCCAATTTCTCGCTGGGCGTTAATGCGCTGTTCGCCGCCGTAACGCGCGTATCCGGGCTGCTTAAGGGCGCCGGCTACGTTCCCACAATCGAGGAAATCCACCACATCCACAAACTGGATGCGCCTTCCGGAACAGCCATCATGCTGGGCGACATGATTGAGGAAGGCCTTGGCGTGAAACCGGAAATCACTTCCGTGAGAGAAGGCGAGGTGCCAGGCATACATACGGTTACGCTCCAGAGCGAGGTGGACAAACTCACCTTCCGCCACGAAGCCTTCTCCCGCGAGTGCCTCGCCCGGGGCGCGGTTGTCGCAGCCCTCATGACCGAGGGCCTCTCCGGGGTGCATAAATTCAGCGATTTGCTTTAGCGCTCTGTCATTTCGAGCGCAGTCGAGAAATCTCAGCGCAGCATGTCCTCCAGGCGCACGGAGCCGGAGGTTTTGTCGTCGCGGTACTTCACAATCACAGGGCAGTACAGATGTACCCCGCTTTCGAGCGGTTTGCCGTCGCGTACGATGGGCTTTGAGCCGCTCACCACAACGGCATTGCGAGGAACCACGATGCGGCCGTCGGCATTGCGGCGGATGAATTCGCCGGTGGTGGCGTCGAAGATTGCCGTGGAGGAAGTGATTATCACGCCTGAAGCGATTACAGCCCCTTCCTGCACGATCGTACCCTCATAGATACCGCAGTTTCCGCCGATGAAGGCGTTGTCCTCGATAATCGTGGGCAGCGCTCCGGCAGGTTCAAGCACGCCGCCGATCTGGGTCGATGCCGAAATGTGGATATGATTGCCAACCTGTGCGCATGAGCCGATGGTAACGTGGCTATCCACCATCGTTCCTTCGCCAACCCATGCACCCACATTCACATAAGCCGGGGGCATGATGATGGAACCGGGAGCCATGTATGCACCGCGTCTTACCGCACTGCCGCCGGGGACGATGCGAACGCCGTCTTCCTTGGTGAACTTGCGCACCGGGAAGGTGTCCTTGTCGAAGAAGGGGAACTGCCCCTGGGACATCTCGACGATGTGACCGAGGCGGAAGCCTTCAAGGATGATTTCCTTGATTTCGCGGTTCACTTTCCACTCGCCGTTTTCCTTATAGGCAACACGGACCTTACCCTTTTCCAGGGCATCCAGAACGGACTCTACTTGTTTGCGCGTGATGGTTATCATATCTGCTTGAGTGTTTTTGCCATTAATTCTTCGGTTTCGGGGAGGGCTTTCACCAGAGGGAGGCGCAGGCTATTTTCCATAAGCCCCAGCAGCGCCATCGCGGCCTTTCCGGGGATGGGATTCGGCTCCACGAAGAGGTTCTTGAACAAGGCGTGAAGTTTTGCGTCCCAGACTTCGGCATCGGCCCAATTGCCTTCGAGGGCGGCATGGGTGAAGCGGACCATCTCCTCCGGGCACACGTTCGATGCCACGGAAATAACGCCCGCCGCGCCCTTTTTCATGAGCGTGAGGGTGTCGTCGTCATTGCCGCTGAGCAACTCGAACCCCTCCGGTTTTCCTTCCAGTATTGCCGATGCCTGCGCGATATTCCCGGACGCCTCCTTGACGGCGATGATGTTCGGCACATCGTGGGCGAGCTTCAGGGTGGTATCGGCCTCGATATTACATCCGGTGCGGCCAGGCACGTTGTACAGGATTACGGGTTTTGGCGTATGGGATGCCACGAGCTTGAAATACTCGTATAGGCCCCTCTGCGGGGGTTTGTTGTAGTACGGAGCCACAACCAGGAAGGCGTCGGCCTCATGGAGAAGGTCGATATTCGCCAGCGTTCCGTCCACCGAATTGGTGCCCACACCCACAACTACGGGAACGCCGCCCGCGTTTTCCTTCACTGTTCTGAATACCTTTAGCTTTTCTTCCGCGCTGAGACAGGGCGTTTCACCGGTGGTTCCAAGAGGCACCAGAAAATCCATTCCGGCCTTCACCTGGCGCCTGGAGAGTGCGGCCATGCATTCATAATCCACTTTCCCGCCCTTGAACGGGGTGAACATCGCGGTTCCGCATCCTTTGAGTATGAGCTTTTCCATCTTTCTACTTGGTTTAGCTCCACAAGATACGAATTATTTTGTGTATTTCAGCGGGATGGCGCTATTTCAGGAAGACGAAGAACACGGCGAGGATCATGCACACGAAGGCCACCAGGTGGTTCCATTGTATGGCCTGGCCCTTGAACACGAACATCACAATCAGGGTGAACACCGTGAGGGAGATAACCTCCTGAATGACTTTCAGTTGCATCAGGTTGAACGGGCCGCCGTTGCCACTGAAGCCGATGCGGTTGGCAGGTACTGTGAGGCAGTACTCGAAGAATGCGATTCCCCATGAAAACAATATCACCAGGATGAGGGGCCATCCGGTGGAGATTTTCATCTCACTGAGTTTCAAGTGTCCGTACCATGCGAATGTCATGAACACGTTGGAACAGATGAGCATAAGCACTGTCCAAAAGCCTTGCATGAGTCAATTTGTTTTTTCGGGCCGCAAAGATAGCAAAAATATCGGCTCGGTGTTACGTCAGAAGAAGGGTTAGGGCGGCAAAGTCTTCTACGGACAGGACCTCGGGGCGGAGGGCAAAGACGGGCTGGGCAAGGAACTCAGAAAGCTGCTCGTCAGACCATCCTTCGCGGACGGCTTTGGCGGCGGCAAGGGGCCTCAACGGGTTCCGCATCATCTTTCGGCGCTGCCCGAAGGCGGTTTTCACCACGCTCTTGAACAGTTTTTCATCGCAGCCAAGGGATGTGCGGCCATTGCGGCGAAGGCGAATAACGGCGCTTTCCACTTTGGGCGGGGGCGCGAAGCAGCCGGAGCCAACGGAAAAGAGGTATTCGATGTCGTACCACGCCTGCAGCAGCACGGAAAGGATGCCGTAAGTTTTGCTGCCCGGCTTTTCCGCCAGCCGTTCCGCCACCTCTTTCTGTATCATGCACACAACTTCCGGGACGCTGTCCTTGTGGTCCAGGATCTTGAAGAATATCTGCGAGGATATATTATAAGGAAAGTTGCCGATGATACCGAATTTCTCCGGGAAGATGCGCTGGAGAGGGAGCGTGAGGAAATCGGCCTGGAGAAGCCTTCCCTGCATACCGGGGAAATGTGCCAGGAGATAATCCACCGATTCACTGTCGATTTCAACAAGTTTCAGGTCGATGTCTTCGCGCTGTAGCAGGTACTGGGTGAGAACCCCCATCCCGGGACCCACTTCCAGCACCGGGCCCTTGTACTCCAGGGCGTCCACGATAGCCTTCGCGATCCTCTGATCCGTTAAAAAATGTTGCCCGAGGGCTTTTTTTGCGCGTACTTCCATTTCCAAAAGCTTGACTTGCCCCGCGAAGATACAAAATAATTGACTACATTTGTAGTCTATGGACAAGAAACTACTCAAAAACATTGGCATAGCCGCGGGTATCGTGGCGTTTTTCCTTATTCTCAGTTATGGGTTCGTGCCCCAGGTGCTCACGGGGAAAATCGTGAACCAGAGCGATATTTCCGGTTATGTTGGAATGGCTCAGGAGATGCACGAGTGGAACAAGCAGCACCCGGAAGACCCGGCCCTCTGGAGCGATTCCATGTTCGGCGGCATGCCCACCACGGCTATCGCGCCACAGAAGAAAGGAGACCTCACGCAGCCTCTGTACGACTTTTTGCTTCTGGGAAAGCGCCCCGCAACGTATCTTTTTGTGGCTCTTCTTGGCGCGTTCCTTATGTTTCTTGCCTTTGGGGTGAGTTGGCCTCTGGCCGTTGGCGGGGCCATAGCGGTGGCCTTCTGCTCGTATAACTTCCAGATTATCCAGGTGGGCCACAACACCAAGATGCAGGCGATTGCCTTCATGCCGTGGGTGCTTGCAGCACTCTCGTGGGCATACCGCAGCGCCTTCAAGGGCAAAAAGGCCCAGGCGCTGCTCGCATCGGCCCTGTTCGGCCTTGCGGTGAGCATGGAGGTGAAGGCGAATCATCAGCAGATTACGTATTATCTGGCGGGGATGATTCTGCTGTACGCATTGGTGTTGTTTATCGACATTGTCGTGGAGATTTCTCGGCAAGCTCGAAATGACAAAGAGGGCGCTCGAAATGACAAGCCGGCCCCCAACCGCATGAAAGCGTTCTGGCTCACATCGGCACTGCTGCTGGTGCTGGGCCTGGCGGGCGCGGGAACCAATGCGAACAAACTCCTTCCCATCGCAAAATACACCCCCAACACCATGCGCGGCGGCAGTGAACTCAAGGCCGATGACGGCGGCAAAACCTCGGGCCTGGACATCGCCTACGCCACATCCTGGAGCTACGGCTGGCAGGAGTTGCCCAACCTGATGATCGCCAACTGGAACGGCGGCGCATCGGCCCAGGCTGTTAACCCCGCTAAATCGGAAACGATAAAACTGCTGCGCCGGAGCGGTCAGAACACCCGGGAAATTGCCAAGGCCCTGCCCATGTACTGGGGGCCTCAGCCATTCACCGCAGGGCCCATGTATATCGGCGCAATAAGCATATTCCTGTTTGTGCTGGGCCTGTGCGTGTGCCGGCGCAAAGAAAAATGGTGGCTTGTGGCAGCAACCGTAGTGGCTGTGTTTATGGCTCTGGGAAACCATTTCCTCGCCTTTACCAAGCTGTGCTTCAATGTGTTGCCGCTTTATAACAAGTTCCGCACGGTGTCAATGGCTCTGGTGGTTCTGCAACTTTCCGTGCCCCTGATGGGCATCCTGGCCCTTGACGCAATCGTGAAGGGCGATGTAGACACCAAACGCCTTCGCAAAGGACTTCTCATCTCCACGGCAATCACAGGTGGTTTCTGCCTTCTGGCCTGGCTGTTCCCGGGCATCGCCGGCAGCTTCGAAAGCGCTTCGGACGCCGGGTATCAGGATGCTCTGGTATACGCCCTTATTGCCGACAGGCGCGCTCTTCTTCGGGCCGATGCCTTCGGCTCCCTGGCGCTTATCCTTGGCTCGGCCGCCCTCCTCTGGTGGGCCACAATGCCCAAGGGCCAGACCCCGCACGCCAAGGCCTTCGCCGGGGCCGGGCGTATGCACATTGCCGCCGCCGGCATCTGCCTGCTTCTTGCCGTGAACCTTTTCACCGTGGGCAAAAGGTATTTGAACGCCGACCACTTCACCACTCCGCGCGACTTCAACAAAGTCTTCGCAGAAAGGCCTGTGGATGAACTTATCTGTGCCGATGAGGACCCGTCGTACCGCGTCCTGGACCTCAGCGTGAACGTGTTCAACTCCTCGGTTCCGTCGTATCGGCATAAAAGCATCGGCGGTTATTCTCCCGCCAAGCTCCAGCGCTATCAGGACCTCATCGACCATTACCTTACCAAGGAAATAAACAGCATCTACTCACAGCTCCAAGGCGCCGGCTCTCTGGACGACATTGAGGGCTTTATGGCCACCGGAACACCTGCCCTGAATGCCCTGAACACCCGCTATGTGATTCTGGCCGATGACTACCCGCCCCTTGTGAATCCCGCCGCCCTTGGCAACGCCTGGTTTGTACGCGGAATAACCCTTGCGGATACCCCTGCCGATGAAATCGCCCTTCTGGGCAGCACTCCTCTTGACAGCATTGCTGTTATCGGAGCCGACTTCACCGAAGGCCTTCACCGCGACATGGCAACCATCCCGGAAGGAATAGGAGATAAAGACACCATCACCCTCGTCTCCTACACCCCCAACGAACTGCGCTACCACTACAGCGCCCAGGTGAACCGCCTGGCCGTTTTCAGCGAAATCTACTACCCCAACGGTTGGCAGGCCACCGTGGACGGCTCTCCCATCGGCCTTATCCGTGCCGACTGGACACTGCGTGCTGCCATGCTGCCCTCCGGCGAGCACGAACTGGTGATGCGCTTCGCCCCCACCAGCTACCGCACCGGCGCCTCAGTCTCCCTCGCCTGCTCCATCCTCCTGCTGCTCCTGCTGCTGGGCTCAGCCTTCTTCGCCTGGAAAAAGCAATAGTGCCCTGGCGGCTAATCCGCTGATATCCAGCATTATAGATGACGTTCCCCTGGTGAAAACGCACCAGGGGAGCTCTGTTTAAAGCTCTGCGTGACAGGCATTTAGCCGCCAGAGGGTTTTACACGTCGGAGATGCCGTGGTCGCGGAGGCGGCCACGGAGCATGGCGATGACGTCTTTTTTGGTGTCGATGGAGTCGCGGAGGTCGGAAATCTGTTGGTTCAGGCCTTTGATCTCTTGATTCAGCTTGCCGATACGTTCTTCGTAGGCGTCGATGATTTCCTGGCGTTTGCGGCCGTAATCGGCCTGAGCCTGCTGGAGAGTATGAACGTCCTCGGAGATACGATACCCGAGAACAAGTTCAGACGGTGACACGTTGTTCAGGGCGGCGAATTTCTCCACGTTTTCGTTGAGAAGCCGCGTTTTCCCTTTTTCCATGCTTATGTAAGAGGCCCTCGAAATGCCGAGCTTTTCTGCCATCTCCTTCTGGGAGATCTTTTTCTCCTGGCGGATTCTGCTGATGTTGTCCCTGAGTTCTTTTTCCATGTTAGTTTTCCTTTACAACCGGGACAAAAGTATGTAAAGGAATTTCGGAATCGGGTATAAGAAATCTTTACATTGTAAAGAAAAAATTTACATTATTAAAAAACACATACAAAAAGACATAAAAAACATAAATTTCTGCACTCCGGTGTAAAGAAACCCTTGACATTTTAGTGCCCGGTGTATAGCTTTGCCGAAAAATGTTTGTGTTATGAAAACCGTAGAAAAAGCGTACAAGTCCCTCTGGAAGCTCATCGACAAAGAGCAGATCCACCTCCACACCTTAGATTTCACCTCCGTATGCGAGCGCCTTCACGCGGATGAGGCGCAGCTTAACGCCCTTCTCGAAGAAGAACTCGGCTACACCGGAGCCGAACTCCTCCTCGCCCTTCGCCAGCGGCATTTGCGCTGCTAGAACAGGCTGGGTTCCAATTCCTTCACGTGGAAGGATTTGCGGTGCCAGGGGGTGTAGCCGAAGCTGCGGATGGCTTCGATGTGCTCTGCGGTGGGGTAGCCCATATTGCGGTCCCAGCCGTACTGGGGATAGTCGGCGGCGATGCGGCGCATGAACTCGTCACGATGGGTTTTGGCAAGCACTGAGGCTGCTGCGATGGAGGCATAGGTGGCGTCCCCGTGAACAACCGTCTGGTAGTCCTTGAAGCCATAGCCCTGGAAGGGGCGGAACTTGTTGCCGTCGACCAGTAAAAATGCCGGGACGGGATCCAGACGGAGAACGGCGCGCTGCATGCCGGTGACGCTGGCCCAGAGGATGTTGAGGCGGTCGATGTCATCAACACTCACCTCCTCGACGGCCCAAGCTATGGCCTCGCGCTCTATTATCGGCCTTAGCTCTTCCCGGGCCTTTTCGGTCATTTGTTTGGAGTCGTTCAGAAGGGGGTGGAAGAAACCTTCCGGAAGAATCACCGCGGCGGCGAAAACCGGGCCCGCGAGAGGGCCTCTGCCGGCCTCGTCACAGCCCGCTTCGAGGCGTCCGGATTCCAAATATGGTTTAAGTTGCGGCTTCACGCTCGCAAAGATAGGAAAAATAAATAAAAATCGTTACCTTTGCACCCTTCGCGCAAAGAACGATAAAATTTTAACTATACCAATGAAAACTTACAGCACAAAAAACATCCGCAACGTCGTCCTCATCGGCGCATCTCGCAGCGGTAAAACCACCCTCTCCGAAGCTATGCTCTTCGAAGGCAAGGTGATCGACCGCCGCGGCTCCGTGGAAGACAAGAACACCGTCTCCGACAACACCGAGTTCGAGCAGACCAACCAGAAGTCCATCAACGCCACTCCGCTTTACGCAGAGTTCGAAGGCAACAAAATCAACTTCATCGACGCTCCCGGTTCCGACGATTTCTCCGGCGGCGCACTCTCCGCTTTCAAGGTGGTGGAGGCAGCCGTGATGGTGATGAACGGCACCGCAGGCATCGAGGTTGGCACTTCCCTTTTCGCCCGTTATGCAGACCAGTATAACGTTCCCATGCTTATCGCCGTGAACCAGATGGATCACGACAAGGCAAACTGGGACGGCGTGAAGGCCGCACTCAAGGAGGAATTCGGCAGCAAGGCAGCCCTCTGCCAGTTCCCCGTGAACCCCGGTCCCGGCCTGGAAGGCTTTGTGGATGTTGTGAATATGAAGTTCTACAACCGCAAGAACGAGGAGCAGGACATCCCCGCCGCTTATGCCGATGAGGCTGAAGAACTCCGCGCAGAACTCATGGAGAAAGCTGCAGAAGGTTCCGACGAACTGATGGAGAAATTCTTCGAGACCATGGAACTTTCCGACGATGAACTCAAGGAAGGTCTCCGTCTGGCAATGCTCAAGGGCGATGCAGTTCCCGTGTTCTGCGTTGCAGCAAAGGAAAACATCGGCGTAAGGCGCCTTATGGACGCCATCGTGCACATCGTCCCTTCACCCGAAGGCCGCAAGGAGAAGACCCTGGACGGCGGCGAACTGGCTTGCAACCCTGCAGGTCCCGTTGCCCTGTTTATATTCAAGACCAGCGTGGAGCAGCACCTCGGCGACGTTTCCTATTTCAAGGTGATGAGCGGTACCCTCAACGAGGGCGCAGATCTCGTGAACCCTGAAACCGGCAATGCAGAGCGCCTTAGCGCAATCTATGCGGTTGCAGGCGCAAAGAAGGAGAAAGTCGCTTCCATCAGCGCGGGCGACATCGGCTGCGTCATGAAACTCAAGGCCGGCAAGACGGACGTTACCCTTGCCCAGGCCGGAGTGGACGCCATCCAGCACATGGTATTCCCGGACTTCAAGTACCGCACCGCCATCAAGGCCGTGGACAAGAACGACGAGGCAAAGGTTGGCGACGCCCTCAACAAGATTGCGGCCCAGGATCCCACCATCAACGTGGAATACTCCAAGGAACTGCGCCAGACCATCCTTTCCGGTATGGGCGAGCAGCACATCAACTATGTGAAGTGGAGAGTAACCAACGAGTTCAAGCAGAATGTTGAACTCTACGCTCCCAAGGTGCCCTACCGCGAGACCATCACCAAGATCGCAACGGCCCAGTACCGTCACAAGAAGCAGTCCGGCGGCGCCGGTCAGTTCGGTGAGGTGCATCTGCTGGTCTGCCCCTACGTGGAAGGCCAGGAAGCTCCCCACAACTTCAAGATCGACGGCAAAGACGTTGTGTTCAACTTCAAGTCCCAGGATATCACCGACCTCGAGTGGGGTGGCAAGCTGGAATTCTACAACTGCGTAGTTGGCGGTTCCATCGACCTCAGCTTCATGCCGGCTATCCTCAAGGGTATCAAGTCCAAGATGGAGGAAGGCCCTCTCACCGGTTCCTATGCCCGCGACATCCGCGTGTATGTTTACGATGGTAAAATGCACCCGGTG
>Ga0310696_10003000_pt1 | contig 21524 bp, 1 predicted proteins | sample AusTroGonzalo_MG_4_FD_203885 | JGI IMG/M metagenome (GOLD analysis project Ga0310696, IMG submission 203885) | Bovine rumen microbial communities from tropical cattle in Woodstock, Queensland, Australia - Gonzalo_02 (v2) (version 2) | ecosystem: Host-associated > Mammals > Digestive system >...
TGTTGAAAGGCACGGTGGGTCATACGACAGGTAGTGTCGCCACTCCTGGCTGTATCTTCGGTGGCGGCAAGGGTTCAGGTGCAACAGTGACTGCCAACCCGAAAGTTATCATCGGAGACATTGAACATGCAGACTATCAAGCTATAGTTCTCGGCAATGTGTTTGGCGGCGGCAATTTGGCTGAAGTCGTCGGCATTGATTCCGTGCTGATGCAGAATTCCAATAGTAGGGCAGACACCATCTTTGGTGGTGGCAATCTGGCTAATGTGTCAGGGTCTAACGTGGTGGTCATCAATGGTGGCACGGTCAATCATGACGTGTATGGTGGCGGTGCTTTGGCCAATACTGGCGGCTCCAAGGTTACCTTGGCAGGCGGTACGGTCACACATGATATTTACGGCGGTGGTTTGGGCGACGGCACCCATCCAGCTGCCTTGAATGGCGCAGTGCAGGTCACTGTGAATAGCGGCACCGTCGGCGGCGACGTTTACGGCTGCAACAACATCAATGGTGCCCCGCAGAGCACCGTTAAGGTGGATATCTACGATGCGACTCCCGCAACAGGTGCGACTTATGCGATTAGCAACGTGTTTGGCGGCGGTAACTTGGCCGCATACAATTATACTCCTGAAGTGACCATCCACAACTGCGACAATAGCATCGGCTACGTCTACGGTGGCGGCAATAAAGCCAGCGTAGGTGGCACCAAGGTGGATGTTTACGGTGGCAACACTATCGGCAATGTGTTCGCTGGTGGCAATGGTGAGGGCTTGGACTATAATTACACGATGGTGACTGGAAATGCCATAGCCAACATTTATGGCGGCACCATCGGCAAGGTGTTTGGCGGCAACAATAACAGAGGTGTCATCAACGGCTCTACTATTGAAGTGAATGTCAACAAGCAGACTGAGCCTGGAGAAGGACATTCCCCTTGTCCCATGTACATTGGTGAAGTCTATGGCGGCGGCAATTTGGCCCACGGCAAGGCTGCCAAGATCACCATTGGCTGCACAGGCACCATTGTAGATGGTCCAGAAGGCCACATTGCCCATCATGAACGTATCGGCACCACTCTCGAAGGCATTGGTACGGTGTATGGCGGCGCCAACGAGGCTAACATTATTGATTCCAGCGACGACATTGTTCTGGACATCAACAGTGGCATTATCGATACTGTGTTTGGTGGCAACAACAAGAGTGGTGCCATTGATGTCACCATCCAGGTCAACATTGAGAAGACTGGTAATTGCGACTGGTTCGTGGGTGATGTATACGGCGGCGGCAACCATGCCGACTACGAGGGTATGCCTGATGTGAACATCATTGCCGGTACAGTCTACCGCAACGTCTTCGGTGGTGGTAACGACATCACCGACGGCACCAAGGGTGTGACCAACAGCGATGTGGAGATGACCGGCGGTACCGTTCTCCTCGGTGTTTACGGCGGCTGTAATTTGAAAGGCACTGTGACGGAAAATTCCTTGGTGAAAATTTATGACGGTACTATCGGTTCCCAATCCCAGCTTGCAGCTAACCCCAGAATCGTTGCCCAAGTCTTTGGCGGTGGTTTGGGACAGAACACCAATGTCAACGGTAATGTTGAGGTCAATTTTGGTACCCAAAGCGATACGCACAGCGAATTCCCGAAACTCTATGGCGACATCTATGGCGGCTCGGCCCTCGGCAATGTCAATACCAATAACACCAATACCACTACCGTCAATATCCTGAACGGTACCATTGAAACAGTGACCTCGGATGGAACAACAGCTAACGGCCAGTACTACTATATCTACCACGGCGGCAACGTTTATGGTGGAGGTTTAGGAGAAAAGGTAGGTGTAGATGGAGGTACAAGCAATATCGAAGCCAAGGTGAATGGTGTGGTGTTCGTCAACATTGGCACACATTCGCGTTCTGGTAGGGATTTGAATCCTGAAGAAGACTTGAACATTGGCCGAGCCATTATCAAAGGCAATGTCTATGGGTGTAACAATACCAATGGCTCGCCTCAAGACAGTGTCACCGTGCATATATACAGGACGCATCGTGATGCGAAAGATGAGGTCACCTATCATGAAAATGATGCGACCTTTGCCATCCCCAACGTGTTTGGTGGCGGCAACAGGGCCGACTACAAACCCGCCATTTCAGGCAGGAAGCTCAAAGTGTGGATACACGGCTGCTACAACACCATTGAGCGTGTGTTCGGCGGCAGTAATGCGGCTGCGGCAGGTAATGGTGGTAGTGGAACTTCTGTTGTGGTGAACACCCTCATCGATGGTGGCCGTTTCGATCATGTGTTCGGCGGTGGTAATGGTGAAGTTAGTGCTGCCGACATCTTCGGTGACGTCGACCTTGAAATCCATGGCGGTTATGTCGAGGAATTCTATGTCGGTAGCAATCAGCAAGGTTCCATTTCTGGCGTGTCGAACGTCCTCGTCGATCAGTCGTCCGGCTGTGAAGAAATTGACATCACCGAGTTCTTCTGCGGTGGCAAATATGCCGATTTCTTTGGTAATATTGAGGTTACCATCAAGTGTAGCGATGGACTGACTGTCAATGATCTCTATGGCGGTTGTAAAGAGGCCATGGTGAGGAAATATCCTCCTTTGGATACCCCAGGCCTTTCAGCTGAATTGATAGCGCTTTTGACGGCTCACCCCGAACTTATAGGCACAGGCGGCAACATCCATCTCGTCGTGAAGGGCGGCACTTACGATCATATTTATGGTGGTTCGAAAGGTAAAGCAGATAACCAGAGCATTCCGGGAAACGATGCCATCAGTGCCGACATCGAAGGCAATGTCCTCCTTGAAGTAATTGGCGGAACGGTGATGGATGCCATCTACGGCGGCTGCAACATTTTGGGCGACATTGCTGGTAAAGTCATTGTCAATGTGGAAGATGGAGACAACGAGGGCTGTGCCCTTGATGTATCCATTGCCGATGTCTATGGCGGCGGCAACAAGGCAGACTATAACACGACTGAACATGCCGAACATGATTACCCGCAGGTGAACATCAGGAATGCCACGGTCAAGAATGTGTTCGGCGGCGGCTATCAAGCCAAAGTCACTGGCAACCCGAAGATCAAGATTAAGAAGGGATCCAAGATTCTGGGCAACGTCTATGGCGGCGGCAATATGGGCGAGGTGGTCGGCAGTCCGAAGGTGACCATCGACGGCAAGGACAACAGCGAGAGTCCGCACACGTATTGATAATAATTGATGAGTGAAATGAAGAAACTATCGAATATACCCAATAGTCATTTGAATATGAGAAGGAACAACATAAATATGAGAACATTGTTACAACGCTTGGCAATATGTTGTCTTTTACTGTGGTGTTTCATGGGAAGCACGATGGCTCAGACCGACAAACCGTATGTCCTCAAGAGGCAGATAGCGGGTACTGACCATTATCTGTCCCACGTGAAAATCGGAGAGACATGGGTGCTGCAAGATGCCACCACTTTCGACCCTGAAACTTGTATGTGGTATTCCGGCCCCACGTTTAATGTATCCGGCAGCCACCACAACTATTATTTCTATGATGAAGTGGCTGACAAGTACCATTTCCTTTCCGCACCATTGGCACCCAATGCGGATTTAGGCTATTCTGCCGATTTGCCCACCACATCTCATTTGAAAAACCCTGATGAGATATACTACTTCTACGACTGGGATCAGGATGAGTACGGTGGCGGTGTGGCCCGTGGTCACGATGATAACGGATTGTGGACGGTACACTGGGTAGCCTATAGCAATTATTATCATAAGTGGTTGACATCATGTGATTCCTATCATATCATGGATAGTTGCGCAAAGTACCGTGAAGTGACCATCACCCAGCATGACAAGGCTTTCAACTGGACACAAAGCAATGTTGGCGATTTGGTGGATTTTTCGATGGATTACGATACAGATCCCGCAGCAACGGAACATCCACTTTCAATCAGTATTGGCAACTATTCCTATACTTGCACTCCAGCCTATACCACGTATAATTTCGAGGGTGCCGATTACAACTACCATGACGAAGAGTTCATAGGTATCAATGTGACACCCAATCCAAGTGCTCCCGTTACTGGAAGTACGGCTTCGTCATACAAATGGGAAATTTCGGGTGAAGGCAAGCCGTATCTTTCATTCAGTTCGGCTGCGGGAAGCAATGATACGATTAGCAACTTAGCTGCACCGAAGGTTTACTACACTACCGAGAACACCCAAGGACGCAAAATTGCCACGTTGACGCTCACCTTGACCTTTAGCTCGGGCGAAACATTGGCTACGTTGGTCCGTACCGCCACAATCACGGTGAACACGCAGTGCCAAAACCCGGCACAGGCAGCAGCACCCATTGTTAACCACAATGACGTCACCGTGACGTGGTATCCCACTGCCACCCAGTACAAGGTGCAATGGAAAAAAGCATCGGAAAGTAGCTGGGACAATGCAGGCTCGGCGGAAGTGGGCAATGTCATTTCTTACACCATCTACAATTTGGATCAAGTCCAATATCAATACAGAGTGATTGCCAAATGCGGTGGTGAATATCAGACGCCCCCGACGAATCCTACAGGCTCTTTCACCCCAGGTGCGGCTCCTGAATTGATGATTTATGGCTCTGTCTTTGGCGGTGGTCGTGCGGCCAATGTGACGGAAAAGACCGAAGTGGTCATCGTCAACTGCGACAGCATCGGTGCGGTGTATGGCGGCAACGACATCGCCGGTTCGGCAGGCGGTGAGGATGGCTCGGTCATTACATTAGGTGTCGATGGTACAGGTGACGATCCTCATACCCAAACCACTATAAGAATCGGTTCGGTCTATGGTGGCGGCAACGGCTACTATGCCTACGACAGCACTAGTTTTGCGCCAGCCACGGCAGCAGCAGACTCGATTCTTCCCGGACAAAAGGTGTATGCCCTGTCGCAGGAGAATCTATGGAACGACTCCGTGTGGATCAATTTCGGCAGTACAAATGTGGCGAAGCCTACCCTCCAAAAAACCACTATCACTGTTACCAACGATTTCGTGAAAGTCGACTCCGTCTTTGGTGGTGCCAAGAACGCTTTCGTGACAAAAGACCAAGTGTCACCTGGAGATGCAACCACTGCAAACACGAAGACCACCATTAATGGAGGTACTATCTTTGCTGTGTTTGGCGGCAACAATGTCGGTGGCACTTTGGGAACTGCCAAGCAGGAAATTGATGTCACCAATACCAAGACAAACCTTAACACTACTAAGGGTTTGGGCCGTACCCATGGCATCGGCTACCTCTTCGGCGGCGGCAACTTGGTGGCGGGTTCTTTCACTGATGTAGAGATTACAGGTGGCCAATTAGACACCATTTTCGGCGGCGGCAATAGGGCAAGTGTTGATTCAGCCTATATGATGGTCAATTGCGCTGGTGAAAAGAGAATTACTGCTGCGCTCAGTGGCAACGCTATCGACCCTAACTACGGTTGGGACGGCGATACCATCTATAACGTACACACTCTCTTTGGCGGTAACAACCGTGCCCACATGAACGGCGTGCCTCGCATCAACCTGACTTCGGGCGGCGTGGGCACTGCTTACGGCGGTGGCAACGCAGGCGACATGTTGGCACATGTTCCACAGCAACTCGATGACACCTTAGTGAACATAAGCTCCCACTTGAAGTTGAATAGTGACAATATGATTGTCGATTTCCTTTATGGTGGTTGCCAGATGAGTAATGTCGCCTATTGCACTTGGGTCGAGATTATGGGCGGACATGTGGGTACTGTCTATGGCGGCTGCAACGTCAGCGGCGACGTGGGCAGTACACGTACAGATCCTAATGCACCGGCGTTCATTGAAGAAGGAACAAGTCAGACGCCCAATGCAAATTATCAAAAGGTGCAGGGTGCCACCTACGTCATGGTTACGGGTGGCAATGTCTATAGGGATGTCTTCGCGGGTAGTAATGGTTACTACCACTGCAACGACGGTATCAGATATGTGTCGGGCATGAATTATGGCGACCCCGACGATGGACATCCGGAAGCATACGACCCCAATGACCTTTATGTGGGGCTTTCGGTTCCCACCCACAACGCGACCAATGTGAAGATACAGGGCGGCCACATCAGAGGCAATGTATATGCGGGCGGCAATCTTGCCTGCGTGGGCTTCACTGACTATACCGTTCCTCAAGAGCATACCACTGGCGACAACTTGTTCCCCACCTTTGTGGGTTTGGCTTTCGTGGAAATGTCGAGCGGCACTGTCGATAAAGATGTGTATGGCGGTGGCAGAATGGCTTCCGTCTTCGGCAGCAACTCCGTGAAGGTGTCGGGCGGCACCATCGGCGGTGCCCTTTATGGTGGCAACGACCGTACTGGTCAAGTGGCCCAAATCACCAACCGCGTGTTGCCCCATAGTTATGATAAGGCGTCCGATGGTTATACCGACTTGAACCAGCTCAATGTCAAGACCTACGTCCGGGTGACGGACTCAGCTCATGTCAACACCGTGTATGGCGGCGGCAACGGCGACTACATTTACGATATGACGAACCCCAACCACATTCAGTTTTGCGGCATCACTCCCGATGAGCCTATCCAATCCAACACCTTTGTCGACATTGACATCAACGGCGGCAACAGCGGAGATCCTATCGGACACATCGGCACGGTGTATGGCGGCGGTAACGGTGTCACCGTCATCAATGGCATTACCGTTTTCCTCAATGTCAAAGATCCTGACTATGCGCATGACGTTGACCATGTGGATACCATCTTTGGCGGCAACAACAAAGGCTCGTTGACCCTGGTTCCTGAAATCATCTTGCGACAAGGTAAGGTCAACACTGTGTATGGCGGATGCAACAAAGGTGCCATGTATGGTGACTATACTTTCAACACTGGTGATTCCACTTATCACCAAGTAGGTAGTTTGGTACGCTTGCGCGAGGTTTATTATACATACGATAAATCCGATCCAGATAATCCAGTCCTTACATCTACTACTTATCCCACTGCCCAAGTGACGGGCGCAGTCTATGGCGGATGCCGTATGAACGGTGTGACCAACAACAGTGTGGTCATCGTTGAGGGTAACAACGACGACCACGTCAAGGCGGAACTCTTTGGCGGCAGCGATATTAGTGGCATCGTGGGCGGCACCTCAATGGTGGTGGTCAACGGCACAACCGAAACTGAGGTGGGCAACGTGTATGGCGGCGGCAATGGCCACTATGTATATGAAAACAACAACGTATATGTGTTAAACGACGATGGGACAACAGGCGCGTTAATTGATGAAGGTACGGCACAAAATCCCATCGAGGCACCCTACTGCACCACATCACGAGTGGATATGATGGGCGGTGCCTGCGCTACGGGTCGTAACCTCTATGCCGGCGGCTATGCTGCCCGCTCGGGTGCTACCTTTATGAATATCGTAGGCGGCACGGTGAAAAACAGGGCTTTCGGCGGCGGCAACCTGGCTGGAACGACGACGAAGAGTTACACTTTCGGCGATGACACCTATTCTGGCGACGGCTCCAGCACCGTGAATGTGACTGGTGGCTTGGTGAAAGGCGGCGTTTATGGTGGCAACAACCTTGCCGATACCATCGTAGGTGCAATCAATGTCAACATCTTGGGCGGCACGTTCGGCACCAGCACCACCAATCCAATGCCAGACGGTATCTTCGGCGGTGGCTATGGTAATCAGACGAGGACCACAGGCAACGTCACAGTCACCGTTGACAAATTAGCCAATTATGCTGCTCCCCTCATCTACGGCGACGTGTATGGCGGCTCGGGCTATGGCGATGTCAACAGTCCTGGAGTCGACAATGCAGACAGCGATGACATCACTACCGTCAACATCTTCGATGGCACCATCAATGGCGACATTTACGGCGGTGGTCTGGGACAAAACCAGATAGGCGATGATCCTACCACAGCTTATCCCGCCCACGTCAACGGCAAAGTTTATGTCAATGTCGGTTCGGGTGGATTGAACGCCCAAAACTGTCCCGTATCCATTTCCGGCAACGCCACGATCAATGGCTCGGTTTACGGCTGCAACAACATCAATGGCACCCCGCTCGACAGCGTGTTCGTGAACATCTATCGGACGGCGCACCATTCCGATCCGGCTAACAACTATGACGACCACTATCCGGCAACGCCTGCAGGAGGATGGCATCTCGCCACCCTCGCTGCCAATGCACCCACGCAGGATTATGCTATCAGTGCCGTCTATGGTGGCGGCAACAAGGCGGCCTATTTGCCACCGTTGGCCAATAATCAACCAAGGTGCACCACGGTTCATGTGTGGGATTGCCAGGAAAACACCATTGAGGACGTTTATGGTGGCGGCAATGCTGCCGACGTGGGAACCACGGGCAACAATGGCATTGCGGCCAATACGCGCGTCATCATTGATGGTGGACGCATGCACCGCATGTTCGGTGGCGGCAACGGCTTTAGCTCGACGCATAACCACGACAATCCATCAGCACCGAACTACAATCCAGGTGCCAATATCTACGGTACGGCTTCTTCATACGTCTATGCAGGCCTTATCGACGAGGTGTATGGCGGTGCCAACCAGTGGGGTTCCATCGATTACATTAACCTCAATATGTTGTCGACCCCTTGTTGTACTGACGCAGTTTATAGCAAGGTGTTTGGCTGTGCCAATGAGGCACCCATCAACCACGACATCGTTACCACTGTGGGTTGCGGTGTGGGTGAGATTGGCGAACTTTATGGAGGCTCCAACTTAGCTTCTATTGGTGTTGATGATCAGAATCATAAGGCTAACGTCACACTTAACCTTTACGGTGGCAATTATCACCAGGTGTTTGGTGGCTCGAAAGGTTCCATAACTAATCCCACCGTCGAGGCTAACATCTACGGCGATGTCACGCTTAACCTCTATGGCGGCACGGTCATCGATGCCTTTGGCGGTAATGACCAAAACGGCAACATCAAGGGAATCGTCACCGTCAATGTGCTTGACTACGAAAACTGTCCTCTCGACCTTACCAATGTGTATGGCGGCAGCAACAAGGCGAACTACAATCCTTGGCCAGTCAATGGCGAACAACCAGAAAGCCCCATTGTCAACGTGATGCACGTCTATAATGTTGATGGCCCTGTGGGACAAGAAGTGATGAAAGGCATCAGAGGCAATGTGTATGGCGGCGGCTATCAGGCTGAAATAAATGCCCACCCGGTGGTCAACATCGGCTTGGATTCCACTGTTGTTGTCTATGGTACAACCACCATGGCAGACCTCATTCCTGATGATTATCCCTATCCTCACCAACTTAACCAGCTCCACGACTTCCCCCATGCCTTCATTTCGGGCAAGGCGTTCGGTGGCGGCGATATGGCTGAGGTGATAGGTCATACCACGGTGAACATGAGGCAAGAACAAAGCCAGGTGGACACCATCTTCGGCGGAGGCAACAAAGCTGGCGTGAGCAGCGTAGTGGTCAATGTCTATGACGGAAAGGTGGTCAACGGTGTGTATGGCGGTTGCAACCTTGAAGGCACTGTCGGCGGCGACATTGTTGTGAACATGTTGGGTGGAACCTTAGGCACCGAGACCGACAATATCGTGGTCTTTGGCGGCGGTCTTGGTCAGCCCACTGCTGCTACCGACGACGTTACTGTCAACATCGGTGGCACAGGTTATGCACCTATTATCTATGGCACTGTCTATGGCGGCTCAGCCTTGGGTAGCGTGAACACGAGCATAAGTGACACTGTCGGTGTTCATCTTATTAGCGGTACCGTCCATGGCGATGTCTTTGGCGGCGGCTTGGGCGACCGTGCAATTCTTGGAGATGGACACTCTGATGTGGCAGCTGTTGTGAACGGCAACATCCATGTCGTAGGTGACGGCACTAACGTCAACGGTTGGGTCTTTGGTGCCAACGACCAAAATGGCGACCCCGCAGGCACGGTCGTAGTGACCGTCAACGATGGCACCATCACCAATGTGGTGGGCGGCGGCAATGTGGCGAGTTACATTGCTCCAGCTGTCAACTATCCTTTCGTTAATGTCAAAGGTGGCACAGTGTCCCATAAAGTGGTGGGCGGCGGCAACATGGCCAATATCAATGGTAGCCCGTACGTCCTCATCGAAGGCGGCACCATCGCCACCAGTACGGATATAGACTCTGGTATTTACGGCGGCTGCAACACTTCTGGCGAGGTCAGTGGCAACACCCTTGTGGAACTCACTGGAGGCATTGTCGGTATTGTGGTGAACGAAGGCCAGACTGACCAGTATTACACAGGTCACATCCACGGTGGCGGCTTCGGTGTTGAAACCAATGTCAAGGGCAATGTCACCGTCAATTTCGGTGAGGTTGTAATGGACAATACTGGCGCAACACCCGTTGAAGTCCATACCATCCAACCTATCCTATACGGTGAGCTCTACGGCGGATCGGCTCTCGGTGATGTCAATACTAACACTTCCAACAATGATCTGAAGACCACCATCGTCAACTTGATGAACGGCACCATCGTCGGCGAAGCCTACGGTGGTGGCTTGGGACAAAAAGCGGGTGAGAATGGTGCTACAAGCAACATTGAAGCTACTGTATTCGGTGAGGTTCATGTCAATGTCGGTTTCGCTACCGATCAAATCGATAGGGATACCTACACGGGTATGGCCGACCTTGTCGAATGCGACGTGTATGGCTGTAATAACCTGAATGGTATGCCGAAGAAGAATGTGTATGTGGATGTGTACAAGACGAATCATACACCGAGTAATATTTATGAAAACTATACCGGCACATTTGCTGTCGATGAGGTCTTTGGCGGCGGCAATCGTGCTGACTATTCGCCTACTACTTTAGGCGATAAGGTTTATGTGTACGTCCATTTGTGCGAAAACACGGTGCGTCGTGTCTTTGGCGGTGGTAATGCTGCATACGTGCCTGGCGTTGACCTCACCATCGACGGCGGACGTTTCGATCAAGTCTATGGTGGCGGTAATGGTGAACTTGGTCCTGACTATGCGGCCAATGTCGGTACAGGCGGTATCCATATCCTCCTTGGCGGTGGACGCATCCGTCAGCTCGTCAACGGTAGTAATGACTATGGTTCAGTGGGTGGAACCATCACTTCAGAAACCATGCAACCACCTGTCTGTACTGAGTCAGTGGTTGAGGACTACTTCTTGGGCAACAACCATACGGACTTGTTCGAAGATATTGAAACAACCATCTATTGTGATCAACAAAACGGTATGGTGATGAGATTCGTCAACCTGTACTGCGGTAGCAACCAGGCCAAGCAATATGGAAACATCAACGTCACCATCGAAGGTGGTGTGTTTGAAAACGTGTATGGCGGATCGAAAGGCGACTTGGCCAGCTTGGCCACTCCAGAAGATCCTGATCACGTTGACTTCTCCGCCGACATCAAGATCATTCCTGATGATGAACAATTCTTATCACAACATCCGGAACTGGCGGGTAGGGTAGGTGACGGTGGCAATGTCACACTGACCATAAAAGGCGGTACCATCGGCGACCTTTACGGCGGTTGCAATGTCAACGGCAACATCGAAGGAAAGATCTCCATGACCATATACGAAGTGGGGAACGATTGTGGACTCTTTATCGGAAACATTTATGGTGCGAGTAACCAAACGAATTACGCACCTGTTCTTGACGACATTGTCAATGGTGTCGTTTCGTCGCCTGAAATCAAGATTGCTAAGGCTGATATCGGTGGCAAAGCCTATGATCTTCCCGTTAATAACCCCGAAAATCTCCCCTATAAGGAATACGAGGGCAACGTGTACGGCGGCGGCAAATTCGGCAGTGTCACCAGCAACCCGAAAGTGATTGTCGGCGACGGCAAGGATTCTCCTGTCACCATCGAAGGAGACGTGTTTGGTGGCGGTCACGAAGGCAATGTCGACGGTAACCTCGTGGTGCTTGTCGTACCTGATATCCATGAGTTGCACTTTGCGCAACCAGCTAATCAGGAACAAGGTGTCATCAAGGTAAAGACCATGATAGGTGATGAAGTGAATTCAGGTGTTCAGATTGGTGAAGGCCATGATGTTCGTCTTGAGGCCTATCCTTCGGTTTATGGTTATAAACTCGATGAATGGTCGGTCGTAGAAGGAGATGGACACATAGCGAATACAGCTTTGATTTCCACCCTCTTCACCATGGGAATGGAAGAGACCACCATAGCCGTATCATTCGTAGAAGCAACAACCCATACATTTACTTATTCGGAACAGGTAAATGGCGGCACCATCGCAGTCACTGACCGCTTAGATGTGAATGTGCCAAATGGTTCAAGCATTAGCGAAGGCGCGGAACTTAAGATTAAGGCCACACCTGCCAGTAATAATTATATGTTTGTAGGATGGACGGTCACGAGTGGAAATGGAATCATAAAGAGTGTGAATAAGGCTGAAACCACCTTTACCATGGGAACGGAGAATACTACAATTACAGCTACATTTAGGGCAATTAGGTCAATAAGATAACACAAACAAAACGAATATATTAGTGATGGAATATAAGCGAATACAAACCATGAATGTATTGAAATCAAGGCGAAAAGCGTTTTTCTTGTTGGCTATGCTGCTGACCAGCGGCATGGCTTCGGCACAGGTCACCATCAAAGGCAACATCTTTGGCGGCGGCTATGAGGGTACGGTGTCAGAAAACACCATCGTTATCGTCAATGGTGGCACCGTGGGTCGAAAACTGACCTTCGAGGAACGCAAGTCGGATGGCACAGGCCAAGTGGTGCGCCTCAACGTCGGCAACGTGTATGGCGGCGGCGATGGCTCGAAAGTGACTGATTCGACCGAGCTCGCTAATGGTGTAAAAGTCCCCAATTACGGTCAGTTTGCCGGTCAAGTGAAGGGCAACACTAACGTCACCGTTCGCGGCGACGCGGTGGTGCGCCGCGCTGTGTATGGCGGCGGCAACATGGCCACGGTGGGTACATGCACGATTCCTGAAAGTACAGGTATCGCTGAGTACACCAGTGGCGGTGTGTGCCGTGTGACTATAGAGGGGAACGCACTTATCGGCCCCAAGAAGGAAGACCTTGTCTCACCCACTTTAGACGAAATTCATGCGATTTTTGGTAACTCAGCCACTTTGATTGCTGATTCGGCAAAATTTGTTGACTCAGCCTTCAAGTACCTCGGTGCTAACGAAGGCCGAGTGTTCGGTGCGAGTCGTGGTATTGCTGGCGACGAGTTGAAGCATTTGACCTTCGCCGACAGCAGCATCGTCATCATCCGCGACAACGCCCAAGTGGTGGGCAGCTTGTTTGGCGGCAGCGAGAACGGCCATGTGCAGACAGGTACCGCTGTCTACATCAGCGGTGGTGTCATCGGCGGCATCCCGATGCATGGCGATTCTACTCAGTTAGCTTCATTTACCGATACGCTCAAGAAGAGCGCATACTACAATGTCACCGTCAACCTCGCCAAGGAAGACTGTGAGCTCAACGAAGACGAGTATGGTATAGGCCGTCGTCTCTTCCGTGGCAATGTGTTCGGCGGCGGCAAGGGTAACGATTACGTTCCGTGGTACGTCGATCAACAAAACAAAAAACTGTACAGTTATACCGCAGGTCGTGTCTACGGCAACACTCATACCTTCATCAGTGACTCAGCCCTGGTGTACAGTAGGGTGTATGGTGGCGGTACCATGGCCTCGGTAGGTGATTTCAATTACTCTTCAGGTTATCACGTCACGAGTGTTAAGTCAGGCGGTAACTGCTATGTCGACATCACGGGCGGTCAAATCGGTACCAATGGCCGCAACAACGGTGATGTGTACTGCGGCGGTCGTGGTCTTCCGGCCAGGGAACAAAGGAATGGGGAGGAACTGCTTGCTTTGCATCAGAGTATTGACATGGCTTACGCGGGCAACACTTACCTCACCATGGACGGCGGCACCATCACAGGCAACCTGTATGGTGGATCGGCCAGCGGTCACGTGCAAGACAATACCTACGTCACCATCAGGCAGACCAACCGTAACAATCCAACCATCATCGGCACACCCGAGTTGGGCGGGTGGCACAGCAACGTGTATGGCGGCGGTGGCGGTACGGCCCGTTATACCGAGAATGGCAAGAAGCACCACAGCATCACTGCGGGTCGCGTGTTCGGTGATACCCATATCGAAATCGACAGCGCGACTATATATCATAATGTGTATGGCGGCGGTGCTTTGGCCTCGGTGGGTACTTACAACTTAACGGGCAATGGCGCTCCATATAATCCCGAAACTGGTCATGGTCATGCCACGGTTACCGTCAAGAGCGGCACCATCGGCAGCAACGGCAACAACAACGGTATGGTGTTTGGTTCGGGCCGCGGTCAGATTGACTCTATCGGTGCCTTCATGGACAGCTTGACCTACGTGGCATATTCCACCGTCAACATCGGTGAGCTGGGTCATCCTGGCCCCAAGGTGAACGGCTCGGTGTACGGTTCTGGTGAGAATGGCCACGTCTACCTGAACGCCACGGTCAACATCAATAGCGGCACCATCGGCTACTCCGCTGATGAGTTTAATACCGTGTATAATGGTTTGGAGACCCAAGCCTTGAAGGACAGCCTCATGACGAAGCATTTCGCGTATCGTGGCAATGTGTACGGCGCAGGTTGCGGTACCGACATGTTCGACTCCGACGGCGACGGCCATGGTGATTCATATAACCCCGCTGCAGGCTACGTGCAAGGCACGAGCGAAGTCAACATCTTTGGTGGCTACATCAGCCGCAACGTGTATGGCGGCGGTGCCATGGCTTCGGTAGGCTTCTCCACCTCCACGGAAAATCATGAAGGCGATACCCTCAGTTTTCCTGTGACTCTGAACTATACAGATGTGACAGGAACGGGTAATGGCGGTACGGCAAGGGTCAATATCAAGGGTGGCCACATCGGTACCGTGGCGGCACCAACTACAAGTGGCGATGTATATGGTGCTTCTCGTGGTGAGGCTGGCGACCGCTATAAGTTCGGCAACTTGGCCAACGTGCGCAACACCATCGTGAAGGTCGATTTCCTCACGCCTACTTCTACCAATTTCGACGACAACACAGCCAATGTCATCGTGGGCTCAGTATACGGCTCTGGCGAAAACGGCCACGTGTATGAGCACACCTACGACACCATCGTCAACGGCCTCATCGCCGGTTCGGTCTTTGGCGGCGGCAAGGGCTCAGACATGTATTTGGATTCCTTGAGGATAGTGTCTGGCGACAGTTACTATGTCAAGACTGACACCCTTGTCCACAGTATCACCGCCGGTAAGGTGTATGGCAACACCCATGTCACTATTACGGGCGGTATCATCATGGACAATGTGTATGGCGGCGGTAACTTGGCCTCAGTGGGTAAAGGTAACTACTTTACCTATGGCGAAGGTACTACTGAGTATGACTCGCTGCAAATGTTTGAGAGCGGTAAGAGCTATGTCACCATCACGGGCGGCACCATCGGTACCGAAGATTGGAACGACAACGGTCATGTGTTCGGCTCATCGAAGGGTATTACTTTCCCAAGCAACAACAAATCGCCGCGCTACAAGTACAGCCGCGACTTCTTCCTCGGCTATTCCAACGAGACCTTCGTTACCATCGGTCATCTCGATTCCGTCAGCGGACCCCGGATTTACGGTTCGGTGTTCGGCGGCGGCGAAGACGGCCACGTGCGCCTCAACACAAACGTCGTCGTCAACAAAGGCGAAATCGGCGAAGGGTTTGGCAATACTGACTATGCACAAATCAACAATAGCGAGTGGGTCTACCGCGGCAACGTATACGGCGCAGGTCGTGGTATCGACAAGATTGCCGGTACGAACAGCTACTGCAACTCGGCTGGTTCCGTCACCCGCGAAACCCATGTCTTGGTCAAAGGCGGCACCATCCACCGCAATGTGTATGGCGGTGGTTCCATTGCCGCTATCGGTCCGCCTCTAGGCTATGCTGACCCATCGAAGTGTAACGTGACCATCAAGGGCGGCAACATCGGTGAAATCATCAATACCGACACCCTTTATGGTGGTCACATCTTCGGCGGCAGCCGTGGTATCACCGAAGTCAATCTGGCTTTGTTCTCCACTGTCAATAATACCGAAGTGAACATCGACTCTGTTGCTGCCTACGTGAAAGGCAATGTGTATGGCGGCGGCGAGATCGGTCAGGTCAAGAACAATACCAAAGTCAATGTGAATAAGGGTATGGTGGGTACCATTGACTATACCTATACGTCAAGCAATACAGCACACAGTGTTTACGACTCTGTTTATCATAAGAGCGGCGGTCGTGTATTCGGTGGTGGCAAGGGACACAGCTCCCTCCATAATGCAGCTTTGGTTTCAGGCAACACCGACGTCAACATCCGTGGCGGCCACGTGCAACTCAGCGTCTATGGCGGCGGCGAGCTGGCCTCAGTGGGTTTGAGCGAGACGGATACCATCGTCATTCCCAAAGATGACAACCCGGAACACAACGACACCATCTTCGACCTGAAGCCTGTTGAAGGCACCGGCTATGCCAAGGTGACCATCATGGGCGGACAGGTAGGCCCGGCACCCAAGGAGGGAATCATTGACGGACACAACTACGACATTCCCATCGCTCTGAACGGTGAGGACGGTTACGTGTACGGCGGCGGCAAGGGCATTGGTATGGACTCCATCACCGCTGATTATCCGTATGGCAGGTATTATCAGATCGCCGATGTCAACAACGGGGAAGTCATTGTTAATATGCCCATGCCTTCCAACGCGCAAGACAGCATCAACAACCGTCTGTGGGGCAGCGTGTTCGGCGGTGCTGAGGACGGTCACGTGTTGGGCAACGCCAAAGTCACTTACATCAGCGGTTTGATGGGTACCGACGGTACCACAAGCTATGACGGCAACATCTTTGGCGGTGGCCGAAACTATAGTAGGAAGAACTATACGGCAGGCCGCGTGCGTGGCAACGATACGGTCACGATGTGTGGTGGAACTATCTTGGGCTCCATCTTCGGTGGCGGTCGTCTTGCTATCACGGGCTGCGGCCTGTATGGGTTCACCAAAACCACAGATTCACAAGGAAATGAAAAATACTCTACCATGTTGGATGGCGACGACCACGGCAATATCTATGTGAAGGTGAACGGCGGCACCATCGGCAACGAAAGAGTTATCGACACCTTCCTCACCCATCCCATGGGCGACGTGTACGGCGGCGGCAAGGGAACTATTGATGGTCTCAATATTGCAAATCACCCCAAGGCATCCTCATTGCTCCTTTCTGTGGCCAAAAACGCCACAGTCATCATTGCCGACTCCATCGATAACGGGACTTTTGTTTCACGTCCCACCATTCTCGGCTCTGTCTATGGCGGTGGTGAGTTAGCCAGTTTGGGCCATCACGAATGGAAGATGGGCGCTTATACGGGTAGTAATGAGACCATTGGAGACATCGAGTTGAAAGAAGGCAGTGGTAAGGCTACCGTCATCGTGAGTGGTGGCACCATCGGTGCTTCTAAGGCGCAGATGCGCTGCGAATTTGCTGACGGCGTGGGCAATTACAACTTCAAATATAACGACGATCGAGGCCATGTCTTCGGCGGCGGAGAAGGTAAGGCTGATGACCCAGCCAATTATGATTCCATCAATCCAGGTACTTCGGGCCATAACAACAAGTCACTCCTTGACTTGGTAGCCACTGTGGGCGAAACCGCGGTGACTATCTCCGATACGGCCTTCGTGAAAGGCTCGGTATATGGCGGTGGCATGAGTGGTCACGTGTTGGGCAGCACCAAGGTGACCGTCACTGGCGGACAGATTGGTGCTGGCTATAACCCGCAGACGGATGAGGAACAGCCCATGTATGCAGAGGAAAAGTTCTTTAACCCATTTGATTATTTTACACGTCTTGACCATGACTCTGACTCGGACATCCATCCAGATAGTGCCTTGTTACCATGTGTCCATTGGAACTATGATTCGATTGTCCAACGGCCTTTCGACATGGTGGCTATCAAAGACACTCTAATGTACAACCAAACCCATCCTACCAACCCAAGAGTTGTCCCACTGCCTTCTAACGGCGAGACTTGGTTCGGCTCTGTGTATGGCGGCGGTTCGGGTTATTATCCCTACATTGTCCGCAACCACGGCAACACTGCCGACTCCTGCATTTGGAATCCCGAAGCAGGTAAGGTCTATGGCAATACCGAAGTTGAAATCACCGGTGGCCACATCCTCTCCAACGTGTATGGTGGTGGCCAGATCGTCAGTGTGGGTGTTGATAGCATTGCTGATGCAAACCATCCCACGTTGCCCGAAGGCGAAGTGTATTACAACAATTCAGGCGGCAATATAATCGTGACGATGAGTGGTGGTACAGTGGGCGTGCCCAGAACGCTTGACTCGATAGCCAATGACCCATTAAATGGTGAAGTTTATGGCGGTGGACAGGGCGACTTCCGCGAACAACATGCTGCCTTGGCCAATGTGGCCAGCACCAGTGTCACCATCAGCGGCACCGCTATTGTCTATGGTTCGGTGTACGGTGGTGCTGAAAATGGTCATGTGGTGGATAGCACCAATGTTTTTGTCGATGGCGGTTACATTGGCATCACGGGTTTGTCGGGTGAAGAGGGCTCCGTGTATGGTGGCGGACGAGGTAGTTCGCACTATACCAATCTTGCCGATACCACTGGTTTGACCTTGTATTGGCACTCAGGCCGTGTGGGTGGCAACACCCATGTCACGATGACGGACGGCAATATTTTTGGCTGTCTCTATGGTGCTGGCTGTCTCGCCCTCACTGGTGTGGGCAAGGATGGCAATTTTGCTTCCTTTGTGAATAGCGCCAGCATATACGATTCCACTTACCACGGCAGAGCCCTGGTTGAGCTCAGTGGCGGTAAATTAGGCAACAACCTCATCAGGGGTGGTTATGACATGTTAGTGTCTGACAACGAATTAGGCAATGTCTATGGTGGTGGTCGTGGTATTCCTTCAGAGTATATTGAGGATGACTTTGGCCGTTCAGCCAATGCCATCGTCAGGATTACAGGTAGCCCGACCATTTATGGCTCCGTCTTCGGAGGCGGCCAGATGGCAAATGTCGGACATTGGAACAATTACGAGAGTTGGTACACGAAGAAAACCGGCACTACTTCTGTTAGCATCCAAGACAGTCCAACCATCGGTATGGAGCTTGAATACGACAATGGATATGCCAATGGTATCCTTCCTGGTGATATCCGTGTTGGTTTACCTGTATGGACCTTCTATGATACCATCAACGGCATGAGAATGATTGACCACACCTGCACGGGCAATGTGTATGGCGCTGGAGAGGGTGATATGTCGATTGAAGATGATGGAACCGTTACAGGACTTGAACATGGACACTGCCGTACCACCATAGTCAATATTGCTATGGATGATCCGAATAATGGTGTCGGTGGCGGCCATATCAGAGGTTGTGTCTATGGTGGTGCCGAGCAAGGCGCAATATGGGGAGAGACCAAGGTGACCATCGCAGGCGGTATCATTGGAACGGATAGTATCCCGTATGATAGCTTGGAGTATAAGGAAGTTAATGGTCAATGGACATGGGTGCCAGTTCATCACGATTCAACTTACAGCTTCGGCAGCGTCTTCGGTGGCAGCTATGGTATGGACAGCTGGAGAAACTTTACGGGTGACCCGAATTTTGATCCAAATAATCCTCATCAGATTGACTCCATTAACGGCTATGGCGGTCGCGTTTATGGCAACACCGAGGTGAACATCATGGGCGGCCATGTCCGTGGTAACGTTTATGGTGGCGGCGATATGGCCAGCGTGGGAATTTGGGACTCGTTAATAGTCAACGGCAAATTTATCGAATATAGACCCAAGGTGGATACAGTCAGACCTCAGTTCAGGGGCAATACCAAGGTCACTGTCACGAATGGTGAAATCGGTCCTTTGGACGGCACGGGCTTAAATGCTTACGTGTTTGGCGGCGGCAAGGGTTTCTACAATGATCCCGATACGTTGCGCAAGACCTTTGCCAATGTTGACAGTACCTTTGTCATCGTCAGTGGTGGCAAGATTTGGGGTTCCGTCTTTGGTGGTGGCAACGACAGCCATGTGCTGGGAAGTGCCTTCGTCGAAGTCCATGATGGTGCTGACATTGGCACCGACGGCCTCTCCACTTGGGACGGCAATATCTTCGGCGGTGGACGTGACTTTGTGAACTCCAACCACACCAATGGCCGTGTGGCAGGTAACGTCAATATTACCATGGACGGTGGCACCATCCAAGGCTCCATTTTTGGCGGTGGCCGTTTGGCCCTTACGGGTGTGGATATCAACGGCGAGTTCCTGAATGACAACACTTCATGGCCTGTCGCCGATCACGGTAATGTCACCATCAACGTCAGTGGTGGTAGTATTGGTAACTATAGCGATCAAGGCATCCATCTGCTGACTGGCAGCGACGAAAGTGTCGGCGACATCTTCGGCAGCGGCAAGGGCGACATCAAAAACTATATGGACACCTTGAGCGGTTGCGTCACCAACGCCACCATCATCATCTCCGACAGTGCCCGTATCTACGGTAGCGTGTTTGGTGGCGGCGAGATGGCCAGCCTCGGCTGGTGGAGTCCCACAACCCAAACCTTCTACCAGAACACTGGTAGGGCTGTGATTACCATCGGTAGGAATGGTGAAACGAAACATCCGGAAATCGGTACCTATTTAGAACTCAATCCCGCATATTTAAATGACCAATTTACCATTGGCGGAATCACATACGAGCATTCCGATTGGACCAGGTTTGACTCTGTGAATGGTCAGAGGAGGCTTGTTCACACCTGCACGGGCAATGTGTTTGGCGGCTGCCAAGGCGATGTGGACTTTGAAGACTGGGTCAACAACAATCCTGACACGTGGAATAACTGGCCTTACATGGGTCGTTCCAAAACGGCCACTATCACCGTCAACAGTGGTACCATCATGAGCGATGTGTTTGGTGGCTCCGAACAAGGCACGATGGACGATTCCACCTATGTTCTCATCAATGGTGGCACCATCGGATCTGAAGTGACTGCTTTAAACAACGATGTATATTACCACGGCGGTGTGTATGGTGCTGGCTATGGTAGCGATGATGAAGAGGAAAACGAAAGGCCCATCACTGTGTATGGAACCAATACAACAGCCAAAATGAGAGCTGGTCGTGTGTATGGCACCACCTTAGTTGATGTGTTGGGCGGTGTCATCCAAGGCGATGTGTATGGCGGTGCCGCTTTCGCATACGTGGGCGATGGAACCACTGCTTCAAAGGGTAGAACCCAAGTCAACATCGGTGATTCTACGCAAGTTAACCAACCCAACATAGGTACAACCATCCTCGGTGAGGTGTATGCGGCCAACAACCGTAGTGGCACACCTTACGGACCTGTCAAGGTAGATGTCTATTCTACAGCACACAATTTGGACAATGTTTTCCA
>Ga0310696_10003002_pt1 | contig 21522 bp, 10 predicted proteins | sample AusTroGonzalo_MG_4_FD_203885 | JGI IMG/M metagenome (GOLD analysis project Ga0310696, IMG submission 203885) | Bovine rumen microbial communities from tropical cattle in Woodstock, Queensland, Australia - Gonzalo_02 (v2) (version 2) | ecosystem: Host-associated > Mammals > Digestive system >...
CCGCAAAGGCTGACGGTCATCGGCGGCAGCCAAGGCGGGATGCAGAGCATCTGGGCCGCCGCCCTCTGCGAGGGAATCTCCTGGGCCGAGGTGCATATTCCCTGGTTCTGCGACCAGGCCGGACAGTCCAAGGCCGGACGCATGTTCGGCGGCTGGCGAATCCCCTACAGTCCTTCCCTCGACTACTACGATTGCGTCAATATGGCGAAACGCGTCAAATGCACTGTCAGGATTGGGCTGGCGGGACTTGGCGACTACACATGCCCGCCTTCCGGCGTGGCTATCCTATTCAATAATCTGCCCGTCAAAAAGCGCATCCACTGGTTCCAGGACGCCACTCACGGCGGCCCTTGGAACAAAAAGGCCTTCGTCATAGACGGCAATGGGTTTGAACTGTAAGTAAATCCGTGGAAACGCGGTTCCTCCCGTTCTCCAATGTCTATCGCCGAGGTGTTGTCGCCTTGTAAATTTCCATGACTGGATTGGAAGCACGGAAAATTGCTATTCGCCTGTTTTGGCATTATATTTATTAGTTAACCTTTTGCCACCTGCTGTTGAGGAAAGAACTATGGCCTTCTATTACGACGAACCTTCCCACACCTTCAGCGAATATCTGCTAGTCCCCGGCTATTCTGGTGCCGACTGCATCCCTGCGAATGTCAGCCTGAAGACGCCGGTGGTCAAATTCCGCCGAGGGAAGACGCCGGAACTGACGATGAACATCCCGCTGGTCTCGGCCATCATGCAGGCCGTCTCCGACGACAGGATGGCCGTCGCCCTGGCCAAGGAAGGCGGAATCTCCTTCATCTACGGCAACCAGACCATTGCCAGCCAGGCAGAGATGGTCAGGCGAGTCAAGAACTACAAGGCCGGCTTCGTCACCTCTGATTCCAATCTGCGCCCCGAATCCTTCCTGGCCGATGTTCTCCGCCTGAAACTGGAGAAAGGCCATTCCACGATTGCCGTGACAGACGACGGTACTCCGCACGGGGTGCTCAAAGGGCTCATCACCAGTCGCGACTACCGGGCCGACGTGCAGGACACCACTCTGACCTGCGCCCAAATCATGACGCCCATCGAACGTCTCATCACGGCTCAGGAAGGTATTTCCCTCCAGAAGGCGTACAGCCTCATCTGGGAGCACAAGATTAATACTCTGCCAATTATTGGCAAAGACGGACATCTTGTGGCCTTCGTCTTCCGCAAGGACTATGACCAGCACAAGGAAAATCCTCTGGAACTGGTCGATTCCCATCATCGCTTCATCGTCGGAGCCGGCATCAACACTCGCGATTTCGCCGAGCGTGTCCCCGCCCTGGTGGACGCAGGCGTGGACATCCTCTGCATCGACTCCAGCGAGGGCTTCACGGAATGGCAGGCGCGGGTCATTGCCTTCATTCGGGAAAAATACGGCGACACCGTGAAGATTGGCGCGGGCAACGTCGTTGACCGCGACGGTTTCCTCTTTCTGGCGGAAGCGGGGGCGGACTTCGTGAAAATCGGCATCGGTGGCGGCTCCATCTGCATCACCCGCGAGACAAAGGGCATTGGCCGCGGGCAGGCCACGGCCGTCATCGAGGTCGCGAAAGCCCGCGACGAATATTTCCAGAAAACAGGCGTCTATGTCCCCATCTGCTCCGACGGTGGCATTGTGCATGATTACCACATCACCCTGGCTCTGGCCATGGGCGCCGATTTCTGCATGCTGGGGCGCTATTTCTCGCGCTTCGACGAAAGCCCCACGCAGAAGGTCTTCATCAACGGCAACTACATGAAGGAATATTGGGGAGAAGGCAGTGCCCGCGCCCGGAACTGGCAACGCTACGACCTGGGCGGCAAGCAGAAACTCTCCTTCGTGGAAGGCGTTGACAGTTATGTTCCCTACGCAGGCCCCCTGCACGACAACCTGGGAATAACCCTCGCCAAAATCCGCTCCACAATGTGCAACTGCGGTGCCTTGAGCATCAGCGAACTCCAGCAGAAGGCGAAACTGACGCTGGTCAGCAGCGTCTCCCTCGTCGAAGGCGGAGCCCACGACGTCCTGGTCAAGGACAATATCAATCACCCCCACGGGATGTAATTGGCTCGGGAGGGCGCGGCTCCGTCCGCGCCGTCGTCGCCCGTGGAAAAGCCCCGGGAGGGCGCGGCTCCTTGTCACGCCGTAGCATTAGCGAAGGCGGACGTACGTGCCGTCGTCTGTGGATAAGTGCCCGGAAGGGGCGAGCTGCTCGACCCTTCTCGAAACCGCCTATTTTTCGCAGAATCACGGCATTATTGTCCTGAGCAACTTGCACCACCTTTATGCATTGACTACATTATGCTGTCACAAATTAGGCACCCCCACAACAACCCCAAGGAGAACTCATGCGTTTGCTGAAGACATTGCTGGTACTGGTGGCCGTTGGCCTGTCGGTTTCATTGCTGGCCAAAGAACGGGAGAAGGCATATTATCTGATTGACGAGCGCACGCAGTTTCCGGTCTTGAGTTGCCCCGTGCAACCGAACTGGCTGATAGGCGGCAAGGCGACCTGGACAACCGACATCACCACGCCGGTCAACTGGTACGTCTGGACGCTCTCGCCTGACCAGCGGGTCAAACTGATGTTCTCGTCCCTGACGGTGCTGGGCTCGTCCGGACGCATCCAGCAGGTGCCGTTTTTGCAGAATCCGACCATGCTGGCCAGCAATCTGCTGACAACTGTCCAGCGCGACCACGGACTGGCCAATCTGCGCATAGCCGACGCGCATTTCAACAACCGCGAGGCTCCCCGCGACCTGATTGAGTCGCGCCTGCGGCAGGCCCGGGAGCATGGCATCACGCCGACGAATTTCCTGTTCACCGAACTGTTCATCCGCTATGAGGGGCAGCGCGGCGGGCAAAATTACACAGCCATCCTGTCCATCCCGATGCTGGCGACGGAAAACCGCCCCGGCATGGGTTTCACCACCGTGGTGGAATTGCTGATGCCGACCTCGTTCAGTTGCCCCCAGGGACAGGAGAAGGACACACAGCAACGGCTGGAAAAACTGGTAACATCCGTCCAGATGAATCCCAATTTCACCGCCGTGGTCAACCGCGTCGCCTCCCAGCGCACGCAAAACTGGCTGCGCGTGCAGAACGAAATCCGCTCGGAACAACTGGGGCTGGCCTCCTCAACCTCCCAGACGCTTGACCGCGTGCGCGACAAGTGGTCGGAATACATCCGCGACGTCGATACAACTTCCAATCCCAATACGGGAGAAAAGATGTTCATCGACAGCCACTACGACCATGCCTGGATCAACAGTGACAACGAAATCATCTACCACAACAGTGGCTTCAACACCCCCAACGCCAGCACCGCTACCTTCGACCCCAACAGCAACGCCCTGTTCAACCAGACGAACTGGAAGCAGTTGAAATAACCGGCGGCAACAAATATTTGCGGCGCGGAGAAGCCGTGCCATCCCGGGCGATTTCCCACGGGCACATTGGCCGAGCATCCTCCTTCGCCAAGGCTACGGAGGACAAGGACGCTCGGCCCTACCAGATGCCTTTCCACGCCGGCGAAGGGTCTCGCCGCCCAACCAGTCGGGCACGACGGCGGCGAAGGGTCTCGCCGCCCTACCGGTCTGATGCGCGATAGTCCTTTTGTTCGCCCCTTACGAGATTTTCCTGCGATTATTACGCCAGCAAGCCTCTGTTTCTGTCCTCGAAAATCTTGTCGCTGGCAAATTCGTCAAAGGCGTTGTTTGCGAGCAAATCGGAGTACATTTCGCTGCCGTCAGACCCGAACAGCAGGTCGATTTTATCCTGGGACACGCCGGAAACGCGAACCGAGTTATTGCCGTCAGTGTAGGTCAGGTTTTTCGCATCCCATTTATCCTCATCACCCTTGTCGAACCAAAGCGTGACCTTGCCGCCGTCGAATTGTTCCACAGTGTCATTTCCCCATTCGCCGCCGAAGACGAAGATGTCCTGCCCGCCGCCACCGTGCAGCCTGTCATTGCCGCGTCCGCCGGCGAGAACATCGTCGCCCCGCCCGCCGACCAGGCGGTCGTCTCCAGCGTCACCGAACAGCCTGTTGCTGCCGGAATTGGCCCAGAGGACATCGTTGCCGTCGCCGCCGTGCACTTTAACCCCTCCGCCGACATACTCGAACCGCTGACTTGTCAAGTCTACGAGGTCGTCGCCCGCGCCAGCACGAATTTCACCTATCTTGGCCAGGCGCGCCTGCGCCTCCTGGTTCTCTGGAAACGCAGAATAGATGTCGTCAATGAACAAGGCGTCGCCGTTGGCATCGTCGGTTAACAGCAGGATACTGGCATCATCGCTGCCGCCAAAAATATCGGCAATCTGGTTCTTTCCTTCCAAAACAGCAACCTCTCCTGTACCACGCCATCCCTGGCAAGCCCCCGTATGTCTGGCCAGGAAGTCCTTGCCCCAGACATCAAGTTTTTTCGCGAAGAAAACATCCGTCACGCCATCCTCAGCGGCCTCGACGACAGAAGCCTGCGCTGCTTGAGTGGCGAAGACAACGGTATTGCCATTAGTCCAGTCGTCATTTTCCTCGGCTTTCAGGCGCCACTGCCACACGCCGTCAGCCATGTTGTAGCATTCAATCCCCACGGTGTCTTGTGCCAGTGCCACAACCGTCATGAAGTCGTCGCAACTGTATTCCACCAGATATTGGGAAGAGGCCTCTGTCGCAGACCAGGAGAGTTTTTCCGATGCGTAATTCCGTTCATTTTCGGTGGCAGACAACTGGGCTGAAGCGATATTGCCTGCCGCGTCGAGGGATTTGAAATAATATGTCTCCCCGGCGGCGGTTTCCAGCGTGCCGGTGTATTTTGTCCAGCCGTCCAGTGCCTCTGCCGAAACCGTATTGAAGAACAAGTCAAGGCCATACTCCGTAGTGGCGACCAAAGCCGCCGCATTGTCTACGGTCAAGGTAATGACAGGCGGGATTGTATCCAGGTCAAACGCATGCTCGACACTAATCGAATAAGACGACGGCAGGTCCCGGCTTCCCGTCACGAGAATCTGGTCCTCGGACGACAAGAGCAAATGGAACAGGCCATCCTCTTCGCTCCTGGCAATCTCCGTCAGATTTCCTTGCGCATCGAGTTTCTTCAAGGTGATATTTTCGCCCTCAACCCGGACGAGTATATCCTCAGCTGCCGTGTTGTCGTTGAAGGCAAACCAGTCTTGGTCGTCTTCAGAGGCCAGCAGTCCTGTGAAATAGCCGCCTGAAAGCAGCGTTGCCTTCTCCGGGTCATCATTGGCGGCGGAATAATCGAAACGGTCAAGGCCATTGCTCCAGTTAGACACGAAATCCATCTCGTAGGTGGTAGCCTTGTCCGATGAGACGGCAAGAAGATAAATCCCCGCAGACAATCCTTCGAGGCTTAGGATGGCGGAAGATTCAAACCACATGGCATCCGGCCTTTCCCCGACAATGACCGTCTCTTCGTCCGAGCCGATGGAAATGGACATGTTCGCGCCGTCATCCCCCTTCAGGACGATATAGTCTCCGGCGCGTCCGTCTTCCAGAAGTTCCAGGGTAAAGTAGTTGATGTCCTCGGCAGAAGAGACAGCCAACTGTCTGAACTCGCAGCCGTTCCCTGTGTAAATGCCCAGATCGTTTGACTGCCGGTTTCCGCTCCAGGTAATCGTATTCAGAGTGGCCTGGCTCAAAGCATATTCGACATTTACCGAGGCCAAGGAAAGCCTCTGGAGAAAATCTCCCCAGGCACTCTTTCCAGCTTTGGAGGCATAGTAATCCAACGCATACTTGCCGTTGCCATAAGCATAATATTTCATGTTCGCCGCAGAACGCAACGGATTGAAGATGGAGAAGCCGTTGCCGTATGACACTGGAATGGCGCTGAAGGCCGCCGTGGCGGAGTTTACGGCGGTGGTCAAGGAAGTGATGGCAGTCCGCAAGGCCGCCGAGACAGTCCCCTGGTTGATTTTAGTCAAGATCTGCTTTAAGTCAGAGAAATAGGCTGTATTGCTGGAATTGTAATTGGCGGCTGCGGAAAAGGCCTGGACCAAGGCTGTCCAATCCTTGGCAGTAAAATTATCGGCGGCATTGCCAAAATCGCACAGGGCTGCAAAAATGGCATCGTTTCCCGTGGCAAAGGCTCCCAAGGTAATGTTGTAGGCGGTTGACCCGCCTCGAGCGGCGACGACTGCCTGCGCAAATTCCTTCGGTGTCATGTTTCCCCTGAGGCTGTTCAGGAAGTTTTCGTATATGATAGTAGTATTTGGGGAATAGCCAACGGCTTCCGAGGCCACGACATAGTCTGTGGCTCCTGCCATGGCGGACAGCACCAGGTCTGAGGCCATCAGGCAGGCGTCGAACACCGTAACCGAGACATTGTGTTTGGAGATGACATTCGCAATGGCATCGATGGTGAGCATTGTGCTGTTGTTGGTCTCGTCCGAGCAGATATATCCGAAAGACGTCCCATGGTCTTTCAGGATGACGGCATAGTTGTCTGCCGGGGCCTGCTTGATTCCCCAGGAGAGGAACCTGTCGAGCGTATCGGCTGACCCCATGTTCAGTTCTCCCCAGCTTTGCCAGTTAATCGTAATATTATAACCCGGATTGTAGACCAGTTTCCCTACCCTCGTATCATTCCAATTGTCAATCCAGCCCCTGGACGTGAATGTATTTTCGTTTTCGCCTGAGGACGGAGACCGGTCGAACATGACATAAACATCGACACCAGATTTAAGAATAGCGTTCTGCATGTAGTAAAGGTCCCAGATGAAACTTCCTTCCAGATTGTTGTCTCCGTCGAGGTAAACGAAGACAGACCAGGACTTGGACTGGGCCTTTTGAGGCAGGACGGCTGTGACTGAATAGTTGCTATACTGACTGGCCACAGGTGAATTGAGGGTCAGCGTATAATTGCCGGCGGCAAGGTTGCTTAGAGAAATTGTGCTGCCCACGCCGGAGCGGCTGACGCCGTTCCCGGTAAGTTGCCAAGCCAGTCCCTTCCAGTCAGCCCGGTAGTCGGACAGGATGATTTTGCTGTAGGAATTGCCTTTGGCCGACAATGTAATGCTGAAAGTGTCCGCCGTATCCACTCCAGTTGCCGCCGGGCTTATGCTCAGGTTGTCAATCGTCTGACTTTGACGGATGCGGATTGGCTCGCCCGTCTCGTAGTCGTCTGCGACTACCATGTCCGCCGCAATCTGATAGTTCAGGGAATAGTTATTGACGACATTATCCTTGTATCCGGCGACTTTCAAATAGTAGCAGCCTGCCTTAAGACCAGCAAGGCTGATGTTTTCGTTGTTGTTCCGCGTAAATGCCTTCTTCACTTCCTGTCCTGAGGCATTGTAGAGATAGATGTCCAAATCCCCTAAGGTTGCATCATGCGTGATGCCGATGGTATCGGCGGAACTGGCGTCTTCTATCAGGTTGAACTTGTAGAAATCAACGTCGCCATTCACATGGAGGGACAGGTTGCCCTGTGTCTGCCGTCCGTACAGGATGCCCAGGTCCGTCGCCGTCCCCATGGTGTCGTTGCCGTTTCCGGAATCATAGCGGTCGCCGACGACTGTGGCCAGATTCAGGCGGAGATTGTACTCCGATTCCTTGCCGTTAATCAGGATACTGTAGTCACCGACAGCCAGTGACGCCAGCGAGAGAGAAATCTCTCCAAATCCTTCCAGAGTAGTCTTGCTGACGCTTTCTCCATATTTGCCATAGATATAAATGGTCAAGTATCCTGTGCCTGCGGTTCTTTCGACCGTCAAGAAGTCGGCATTGCGCCCCAATTGCCCCAGGTGGAATTTGTAGTAATCGGAATCTGAATACGAGTGGATAGTTGCGTTGTATGTGGAGTTGGCGACCAGTTGCGTTCCGCTGGCCATGGAGTTGTTCGGCTCGAAGGCATCGGCGGCGAAGGCCACTTTGGGGAAATCCCAGTTCAAGGTATAGCGGTTGGTCGCCTCGCCGTTTCCGTAGACTTTCAGGTAGTAGACTCCAACCGCCAGACCGTCCAGGGAAAGCGTTTCCTCGCCTGTCGCCGTTTCCGAACGGTCCAGGACGTTCCCCGTCTGGTCAAGCAGGGCAATATCCAGATCGCCCAGGGCATTGTTGAAGGAAATGCCCAGTTTATGGTTGGCGGTTCCCCGGACAGGCAGCGTGAACTTGTAGTAATCGACGTCATTGGTATTGTGGATGGACAAACTCCCCACCGAGGACTTGTCTTTGATTCTGCTGCTCAAATCTGTGGCGGAAGGCAAATCGTCGTTTCGTTGCCCATTGTCGTATGTGTCTGGAGAGTATTCTATTGGATTGACATGAATCGTTCTTGTCACGGCATTGTTGTTTTCATTGCTTTCTTCCAGAAGATTGGTAGAATCTCCCACAATCCTGATCTGGTGGTCTCCAGCCGACAGCGACTTCAGGTCACAGGTCAAAGTACGTTCGGAGTTAGCCGCCAGCGCCTTTACTTGCAGTTGTTTGTACAAGGCATCGTCAACATAGACGTCAACATAGGCGGCCCCCATGTCTGCATCGCCGGCATTGAGTACCGTGAAAGAAACCTTAATGGTGTCCGATGCTGTGAAGGAAGTGCCGCCTCCGGACTTGGAAAAACTTGGTGCAGATACTACCAGGTCTGGCCTGCGCGCGGGCACAGAGGTGACTTCGTATTGCTTGTAGGTTTCATTGCCGGCCAGGTCTTGAGCATAGAATCGGACTATGCCATTCTCTGTTATCTCCACAGCATTGCTATAATCCTGCCATTCCGCCATGCCTTCCAACTGGTACCGCTGCGCCACAATCCCATTGGTGTCAAAGAAACTGGCGGCAAGGGAAATCGCACCATTCTTCTTGACTTCCCAAACGGTAATGGAAGGTGCCTTTTTATCAATGTTGGCAACGGTGTATGACAAGGCCTCGCCAACATTTCCACTGGCATCAATGCCCCGGAAACTGACTGTCATGTTTTGGGAAATCACGAGAGCCTTTGTGTACTCCAGCCACACTCCGTCATCAATGCGGTATTGACGAAGATCCGTGTCTTCATCAAACGTGACTTCGACTGTGACATCCTGATTAGTCAGGGTAGTGGGGCTTACCGCTGATATGACAGGCTTCCCTGGAGGCGTGATGTCCTTGATTTCAATAGTGGAACTTGCGCTCCACCCGCTGGCGTTGCCAGCCCCGTCGAACGCCTGCAGCCTGTACTCGTACTGCCCGGGAGCCAGGGACGCGACCGTCAGCGAAAGTTCAGCCGTCGTATAGGTCTCCCCGCCCACCTCCAGGCGGTACCCCGCGACGCCGACGTTGTCCGAAGCGGCCGCCCATGCGAAGGCCGCAGAATAGCCGTCAACGACAACCGATGGCAGGCCGGAAAGCACGGGGGCGGTCGAATCCGCGACCGCGAAGGACTGCGAGGCGCTCCACCCGCTGGCGTTGTCCGCTCCGTCGAACGCCTGCAGCCTGTACTCGTACTGGCCGGGGGACAGGGACTCCACCGTCAGCGAAAGTTCAGCCGTCGTATAGGTCTCACCGCCCACCACCAGGCGGTACCCCGCGACGCCGACGTTGTCCGACGCGGCCTCCCAGTTGAAGGTCGCGGAGTATCCGTCAACGTCAACCGACGGCAGGCCGGAAAGCATCGGGGCCGTCGCGTCGGCGACCGTGAAGGACTGCGCCGCGCTCCACCCGCTGGCGTTGCCGGCCCCGTCGAACGCCTGCAGCCTGTACTCGTACTGCCCGGGAGCCAGGGAATCCACCGTCAGCGAGAGCTCAGCCGCCGTGTAGGTCTCCCCGCCAACCACCAGGCGGTACCCCGCGACGCCGACGTTGTCCGACGCGGCTGCCCAGCCGAAGGTCGCGGAGTATCCGTCAACGTCAACCGACGGCAGGCCGGAAAGCACGGGGGCGGTCGAATCCGCGACCGTGAAGGACTGCGCCTCGCTCCACCCGCTGGCGTTGTCCGCCCCGTCGAACGCCTGCAGCCTGTACTCGTACTGCCCGGGAGCCAGGGAATCCACCGTCAGCGAAAGTTCAGCCGTCGTGTAGGTCTCCCCGCCCACCTCCAGGCGGTACCCCGAGACGCCGACGTTGTCGGAAGCGGCCGCCCATGCGAAGGCCGCAGAATAGCCGTCAACGACAACCGATGGCAGGCCGGAAAGCACGGGGGCGGTCGAATCCGCGACCGTGAAGGACTGCGAGGCGCTCCACCCGCTGGCGTTGCCGGCCCCGTCGAACGCCTGCAGCCTGTACTCGTACTGCCCGGGAGCCAGGGACGCGACCGTCAGCGAGAGTTCAGCCGTCGTGTAGGTCTCCCCGCCCACCACCAGGCGGTACCCCGCGACGCCGACGTTGTCCGACGCGGCCTCCCAGTTGAAGGTCGCGGAGTATCCGCCAACGTCAACCGACGGCAGGCCGGAAAGCACGGGGGCGGTCGTGTCTGGTACGACCTTTTCTGAAATCGTCAAGGTTAGCGTGTCGCTATTGTCAATCTCCAGACTATACTTGGCCTCATCAATGTCCACACTGTCACCGACACTGATTGTGGCATACTCCATACCGTTCGTCTTGCGGATGGTGATGCTGCCGTTGAAGTCCGCCGCCTGGCCTGCCAACTTATATGCGCCGTAGGCTTGATCCGGCTTTAGCGTCAGAGTATAGGTCGGAGTGCCGATGATGCCTGACAAGTTGTTGATAATGGCAACATCCTCTGCTGTCCGTTCGTTGACGGCAAAATTGATGGAACCTCCTGCCTCCACAGCTATGCTCCCGCCTTCTGCAATCATGCACTCGCCGGATAGTGCCCCTCCGCCATGCACGATAATGCGGCCACCGCTGTACACTGTGGTCGCGCTGCCCTGGGCTCCGGAATGGAATTCCACATGACCGCCGGAGACAACCGTCAGGCTGTCCACCCGTTGCCCGGCAAACAGAGCCGCGCTTCCCTTGGCCACGGCCTGGTAGTTGCTGTCAAAATACACGCCGGAAAGGCCGTTCCCGGTGTTTATGCCTACAGCCAGATGGCTACTCGGAGAGAGCGTAGAGTTTCCGATGGAGAAGCCGTTGACCTTGCCCCCGGACTGGACATACGTGTTCGCCACGTCTGCGCCCCCGTACACCCACAGGTCGCCGCCACGGCTGACATACGTATAGGAGGCACGCTGGCCGTCATACAGTTCCGCATGGCCGAAGACCGTGGTGGCAGACAGGTTGACAAGGCCATTCAAAATTTCTACAACCGGCCCGGCGTATTCACCATTTCTTCCCGCCGTGAAGCCGTTCAGCGTGCCCATCGACAAGACGGTGATTGAGTCGAAATCCGCCCCGGCCTCCAGCCATACGGAACCGCCCTCACCCGCACTGACATTGCCGAAAGCCCCAGAACCTATCCTGAGAACGCCACCATAATCGATTCTGGCATCCTGCACGGACGCCCCGGAATGGAGTTCCACATGCCCCCCGGAGACGACCGTCAGGCTGTCCGCCCCCTGCCCGGCGAACAGGGCCGCGCTACCCTCGGCAACGGCCTGGTAAGTGTTGCTGAAATATACGCCGGAAAGACTACTTCCGGTGTTTATGCCAACAGCCAACTGGCCATTCGGAGCAAGAGAGGAGTTTCCAATGGAGAAGCCGTTGACCTTGCCCCCGGACTGGACATACGTGAACGCCGCATCCGCGTCGCCATGCACCCACAGGTCGCCGCCACGGCTGACATACGTATAGGAGGCATGCTGGCCGTCATACAATTCCGCATGGCCGAAAACCGTAGTCTGCGACAGACTAACAACACCGCCTGTCAAGCTGATGACGGGGACGTTTTCTACTCCGTATTTTCCCGCCGTGAAGCCGTTCAGCGTACCTCGGGAGCCGACGGTAACTGCGTCGAAATCCGCCCCGGCCTCCAGCCATACGGAACCGCCCTCGCCCGCACTGGCATTGCCGAAGGCCCCGGACTCTATCCTGAGGACGCCGCCGGAGTAGACAGCGGCATCCTGCACGGACGCCCCGGAATGGAGTTCCACATGCCCCCCGGAGGCGACCGTCAGGCTGTCCGCCCCCTGCCCAGCGAACAGGGCCGCGCTCCCCTTGGCCACGGCCTGGTAGTTGCCGTCAAAATACACGCCGGAAAGGACATCATCTGTAATTATGCCAACTGCCAGTTCGCCATTCGGAACGAGCGCGGAGTTTCCGATGGAGAAGCCGTTGACCTTGCCCCCGGACTGGACATACGTGAACGCCGCATCCGCACCGCCGTACACCCACAGGTCGCCGCCACGGCTGACATAAGTATAGGTGGCGCGCTGGCCGTCATACAGTTCCGCCTGGCCGAAAACCGTGGTGGCAGACAGATTGACAAGGCCATTCGACATATCCGCAATTGGCCCGGCGGATTCGCCATACTTTCCCACGGTGAAGCCGTTCAGCGTGCCCTGGGAGCTGACGGTGACATTGTCGAAATCCGCCCCGGCCTCCAGCCATACGGCGCCGCCATTGCTGACTGTCACATTGCCGAAGGCCCCGGAACCAATCCTGAGGACGCCGCCGGAGTAGACGGTGGCATCCTGCACGGACGCCCCGGAATGGAGTTCCACATGCCCGCCGAAGACAACCGTCATTGCCTCCGCCCCCTGGCCGGCAAACAGAGCCGCGCTCCCCTTGGCAATGGCCTGGTAAGTGTCGCTGAAATACACTCCGGAAAAACCGCTCCCGGTGCTGATGCCAATGGGCAATGGGGCAGACTGAAGGAACGCGGAGTTCCCGATAGAGAAGCCGTTGACCTTGCCCCCATACTGGACATACGCGTTCTCCAAAGCTGCACCATCGTGTACCCACAGGTCGCCGCCACGGCTGACATACGTATAGATGGCATGCTGGCCGTCATAAAGTTCCGCATGGCCACTGACCGTGGTTGAAGACAGATTGACCAGGCTATTCGACATATTCACAGTCGGCCCGGCGTATTCGCCATACTTTCCCACGGTGAAGCCGTTTAGCGTACCCAGAGACGAAACGGTGATTAAGTCGAAATCCGCCCCGGACTCCAGCCACAGGGCACCGCCATTGTCAACTGTCGCATTGCCAAAGGCCTCGGACTCTATCCTGAGGGCACCGCCGGAATAGACGGCGGCAGCCTGGAGGGACGCCCCGGAATGGATTTCCACATGCCCCCCGGAGGCGACCGTCAGGCGATCCGCCCCTTGCCCGGCAAACAAGGCCGCGCTGCCGTCGGCGACGGCCTGGTAAGTGTTGTTGAAATACACGCCGGAATAACTGTTCCCGAGGTTGATGCCAATGGCCATCTGACCAGATTGAGGGAACGCGGAATTCCCAATGGCAAAGCCGTTGACCTTGCCCCCGGACTGGACATACGTGAACACCGCATACGAGCCGCCGTGCACCCACAGGTCGCCGCCACGGCTGACATACGTATAGGTGGCCTGCTGGCCGTCATACAGTTCCGCATGGCCACTGACCGTGGTCCGGGACATGTTGACGACACCGCTTGTCATGCTGATGACGGGAGCGTTGTATTCTCCATATCTTCCCGCCGTGAAGCCGTTCAACGTGCCCTGGATGCCGACAGTGATATTGTCGAAGACCGCCCCAGATTCCAGCCACAGGGTGCCGCCATTGTCAACTGTCGCATTGCCAAAGGCCCCAGATTCTATCCTGAGGGCACCGCCGGAATTGATACTGACATTCTGCGCGGACGCCCCGGAATGGAGTTCCACATGCCCGCCGGAGGCGACCGTCAGGCTGTCCGCCCCCTGGCCGGCGAACAAGGCCGCGCTGCCATCGGCAAGGGCCTGGTAAGTATTGCTGAAATACACGCCGGAAAGGCCGCCACCGGTGCTGATGCCAATGGGAATCTGGCCATTAGGAGCAAGCGAGGAGTTTCCGATGGCGAAGCCGTTGACCTTGCCCCCGGACTGAACATACGTGAGCGCCACATCCGCGCCGTCGTGCACCCACAGGTCGCCGCCACGGCTGACATAAGTATAGGTGGCGCGCTGGCCGTCATGCAGTTCCGCATAGCCACTGACCGTGGTCCGCGAGAGGCTTACCTGACTGCTGGACAAATTGGCAATCGGCCCGGCATATCCGGCATATCTTCCCGCCTGGAAACCGTTCAACATGCCCAGGGAACCGACAGTAACATGGTCGAAATCCGCCCCGGATTCCAGCCACAAGGAGCCGCCCTCACCCACACTGGCATTGGCAAAGGCCCCGGAGCCGATCCTGAGGACACCACCGGAATTGACTCGGGCATCCAGCACAGACGCCCCGGAATGGAGTTCCACATGCCCGTCGGAGGCGACTGCTAGGATGTCCGCCCCCTGGCCTGCGAACAGAGCCGCGCTGCCGTCAGCGACTGCCTGGAAATGTGAATCGAAATATACTCCTGGTTGCTCGAAGGCAACGCCAACGTAGGATTCTGGCGAAATTGCGGAATTGCCGATGGAGAAGCCGTTGATCTTGCCGCCGGACTTGACATACATGCTCTCCACATATGCATGGCCATAGGCCCACAGTTCCGCGCCGTTGCTGACCACGGCCTGCCTGACCACGCCTCCGTCAAAGACATAAAGCGTACCGTCGGCCACAGTTGCACTTGTGGCAGTGGTGCCAGCATGCACAGTCATGTCGTCTATCACAGTCAGATTGAAGACATGGTTTGGCCGGAAATCCGCCCACGCTTCTTCAGCCACGCTGACATAGCCGCCATTTTCCATTATATCCACAGCGCCGCCGCCGGGACCGACGAGTAGTTGCCCGCCGTTGTTCGCCCGAGCGTGATCGGCCAATCCCCCGCTGGACACATTGATTATGCCCCCGCTGTTCACCTCAGCACCATCGACCAGGCCACCGTTGTCAATGAGCAGAGTACCACCATCGAGAGTGATGTTGACGGCTATGCCGCCCGTTGAGATGATGACACTTGAACCCGAGGTTACCGTATGGCCAGAGACCATCTGCCCCGCCGAAATCTCCGAGGTTTCGGCATAACGAAAAAGGCCCTCCCCTCCGTGTCCATATCCCGAGACGATATGCTCCGTTTCGTGGATGATGACAGAAGTTAGAAGTTCCGTGGGGGCGGTTGCGTTCAGGAAGACGAAGGCGTTGTCGTCGTGGACATTGTTGCCACTGTCTATGGTTTCGGCGAGGCCAAGAAAATTGCCATACTGGTTGAAAGCATCCGTAAGACCGATGTAAATGGTGGAATAATCGCCAGTCAAGGGGGTTTTGGAAGTGAAGACAATGTCCTCGCCGAATCGGCTGTTCAGGGTGGCGACGATGCCGGAAACGTCCTCCTCGCCGAGGCCAGATGCCTCAATGGTAATATTCTTGATGGAGAAATCCAAATCACGGTTGTGATAGGAGGTTTCCGCACCATCGAAGTCAAGATAGACCACCTGCTTGGCAGCAAGATAGTCTTCGGGGATTACAGTCTGAACGCCGCTATTGAGAACCACATTACAATCATCGCCGTACATTGTTGGGCAACCTTTTGTGTATAAAGGCATTTCGAATATAGAAAGATTGGAAAGTTTGCTATGAATTACAATTTACCACTCCATGTAAAATTAGCAAATTGTTTATGGCATATTTCTGACTGTTTAGTCGATATCTTGCAATCACTCACTGATAGAACATTTGACTACGGCCTGAAGATGCCTCTGGCCAGGGAAAACACGCCAACGATTGGTAGGGCGGCCAGACCCTGGCCGCCGTGATGCCCGTAGGAAACGCGTGCGGGAGGGCGCGGCTCTGTCCGCGCCGCCGTGCCAGGGGAAACGCGTGTGGGAGGGCGCGGCTCCGTCCGCGCCGTCATGCCCGTGGAGAAATATGCCACCGCCACCGCGCATTGGCGAGACGTGGGACAAGGGACGCTGGACGTGAAACGCGCGCATGGCTGGGACGTGGGACATGGGACGCGGGACGTGAAACGCGCGCATGGGCGGGACGTGGGTCATGGGACGTGGCATTGTCGGTAAGAGGACGGTAGGGCGTATTTCTTCTAGCCCCTCTAGCCCCGCTAGAATCTCTAGTCCCGCTAGCCTTTTGCCCGTGGGAAAACATGCCATCGCCACCGTTTGGTAGGGCGGCCAGACCCTGGCCGCCGTGGGTGCCCGTGAAAAATCGCGCCACCGCCGTCGTGCCGGGGGAAACGCGTGTGGGAGGGCGCGGCTCCGTCCGCGCCGTCATGCCCGTGGAGAAATATGCCACCGCCACCGCGCATGGGCGGGACGTGGGACATGGGACGCGGGACGTGAAACGCGCGCATGGCTGGGACGTGGGACATGGGACGCGGGACGTGAAACGCGCGCATGGCTGGGACGTGGGACATGAGACGCGGGACGTGAAACGCGCGCATGGGCGGGACGTGGGTCATGGGACGTGGCATTGTCGGTAAGAGGACGGTAGGGCGTATTTCTTCTAGCCCCTCTAGCCCCGCTAGAATCCTAGCCCTTCTAGCCCCTCTAGCCCCGCTAGAATCCTAGCCCCTCTAGCCCCTCTAGCCCCGCTAGAATCCTAGCCCTTCTAGCCCCGCTAGCCCCGCTAGAATCTCTAGTCCCGCTAGCCTTTTGCCCGTGGGAAAACATGCCATCGCCACCGTTTGGTAGGGCGGCCAGACCCTGGCCGCCGTGGGTGCCCGTGAAAAATCGCGCCACCGTCGTATTTCTTGAAAAATGTACCAGCCCGGCCCCTGTACAAGCAAAATACATCTCATTTGTATACAATCATTTATAGAGTCATCGAAAGTTACAAAAAATGTTGCATGTGCGTTGGTAACGCATTTTTTACCGAACGAGGCATTATATTTATTGGGTGGAGGGCGGGGGTGGTTTCCCCTATAAGGTAAAGGCGCGCGACAGGTGACGAGCGAGGGCAGATGCGACGCGCGGCGAGCGACAGGCTTCACACATCTCCCGTTGCCTTGCCGTTCTACTACTTGTCGCTTGTCAGAAGCGGTTATTCAGCCAGTTTTGCGCCAAGTTCAAAGGCCTTCTGGCAATCTTGCGGAAAGACAGTCTCATGGCGAAGTTGCCGGGCCTGGCCATCAATGCTGGCGATATGGTACCGGCTGTAATCCTTCACTTGGAGCGTCTCCGTGGAAAACAGCGTCTCGCAGTGGCCGAAAAACATCTTGAGCATCTTTTCGTAGCGCTGGAACAGTTCATTGTAGCCGACCTGCGGAAACCAGGCCTCGGGGCAGTTCATCGTATAGACCATCGCGGTCTTTTTGGCAGGGCTCAGAGGTTTGCTGTAGTCGTCGTAGTTGAGGTACTGGAAGAGGAAGCGTTCCAGAAACGAGCGCAATTCCCCCGTGACCTCGCTGAAATAGATGGGACTGCCCAGAATCACTGCATCCGCCTCGTGGAGTCGGTCCAGGACGGGCGTCAGGTCGTCCCGCAGGAGGCATCGGCAAGGTCGCGGGTCTTTCCGCAACTTGCAGCCCAGGCAGCTGACACAGCCCCGGAACTTGAGGTCATAGAGATAGACAATCTCCGTCTCCGCACCAGCCGAAGCAGCGCCTTCCAGCGCTTTCTTCAGCAGCGTATCCGTATTCCAGCCCTTGCGGGGGCTCCCGTTGATGGCGATTACCTTCATGTGTTTCTCCTGTAGTTTTCCCTATGCCTCATGGACACGCTTGCCCGTGATGTGTTCCGGCACGAGACAGAGCACCTGCACCCGCGCCCCGGCCATCTGGATTTCCTTCTCAATGTCCTCTTCACTGAGATTAAAGCGACGCGACAGTTCACGGCACATTTCCAGGGCGAACTCGTGGTCTTCCACGAACTCGATGCGTCCGAAGACCACGATGCTGCGGAAGGTGTAGGCCCAGCCGCCCTCATCGCGCACGCCAGCATCGATGACCGTGAACGACGCGCGGGAATCCCTGCGCAGGGCGTCAATCTTGTGTCCTTCCTTCGCTCCGTGGAAGTAGATGCGCCCGTCCGCCTCGCGGTAGTGGGGATTCAGCCAGATGCCGTAGGGCCAACCGTCGTCGCCAATCACGGACAGAACGCCGCGCTTCGCGTGCTTCAATACCTCCAGAGCCTCCTCAGCGGGAAGTTGCTGCTTGATGCGTCTCATTGGTCGGAACATCAGTTGTTTTCTCCTTAATGCATCCTCTTCTCGAAACGGAACATGCCATCAGGAAACTGCTCGTCTGAAATCTGCTCTTCAGACTCTCCGCAATCTGGTGCAGGATGGTGTTTGTTGAAAAACTCCACAATGTGGAAGCCGCAGCAATTCACATAAAAATGGATGTTCCGTGTCTCGAAATATGGCGTGCATGTCTCCCAGACTTCGACTTCAGGGAACATTTTCTCCACCTCGCGCCAAGCCACCTGACCAATTCCTCGACTGTGAGCTTCCGGAATGACGAAGAGGATCTCCAGTTCCCCGCAACAGCCATCCAGGTTGAGAATCAGCCCGCCGACCTTCTTGCCTTCGAGCCAGATGCGGTACGCCTTGCCTGTGTCGATGCACCGTTCGATGGTCTTGCGGGAAATTATTTGGCCAGGCTCCGAGAAATGTTCATCCCGCCGACCGAACTCCTCCAAGGCACCGTAGTTGAATGCCTCCTGGTTGTCGCTGATGAATTGTTCCCTATCCTCGGGAGCCAAGGGCAGAAGCTGGATGTTCATGATCTGTCCGCCACTTTCAGAATCCGCTTGTAGATTGCCTCGTCGCTTGGCCCGAAGCAACAAAACACGACCTTCTGGAGCGACACGGGAGAGAACGCCTGAACCGTCCGAATGGCAATCCGCGCGGCGTCTTCCTTGGGGTAGCCATAGACGCCCGTGGAGATGCAGGGGAAGGCGATGCTTGTGCAGCCTGCCTCTTCGGCGCGGCGGAGGCTGTTCTCATAGCAGTTGGCCAGCAGTCCAGGCTCGCCGTGCTGTCCGTCGCGATAGACTGGCCCGGGCGTGTGAATGACGTACTTGCAGGGCAGTCGGCCTGCCTTGGTGAGGTACGCCTGCCCAGTTTCTCCCCGGTGTCCAGGAAGTCCCTCCACCAGTTTCAGGCATTCCTCGAACAGTTCCTCGCCCGCCGCCCGGTGGATTGCGCCGTCCACGCCGCCGCCGCCAAGCAGTCCGCAGTTGGCAGCGTTGACGATGGCGTCCACCTCAAGTACGGTGATGTCGCCAGTAATGATTTCAATGTCCATAATTCTCCTCGGGATTGTACCAAACATGCCATGTCAGACGCGCCTCATCCGTCCTGGAAAGATTGCGGTATTCCAGAAAATGAAAGAGGCAAACTAACCTTTTGTCAGAATACAGCCAGAACTATCTACCCTTTTGGGGAACCTAGCGTTGTCGTAATATCCGTCCTGTCTATGCGCGGGGGCCGACTTCCACTGGCAATTCCGCAGCCCTGTCGGGGGCGTAGCACAACGACTTCGCGTTCGCGGCGGGGCCGTTCACGGCGTCGAAATCAAGGGCTTTGACGTCCTCGCGGTCGTAGAAGGCCTGAATCTTGTCCATGAGCCCAGGCACGGAGTCCAAGGCGAGGATCTGCATGGGGACACCGTAGGCGAAGAAATCGTCCGGGCCGACGTCATCGAGAGGGCCTTTCTTGTAGATGTCGCAGCCTCTGTCCTTGCAGGTCAGGAAAATGTCGCCGATGGCGTTGCAGATGTCGTCCACGGAAGCCTTCGAATCGATGAGCCGAGCCACCTTCTCCGCCTGTGGCTTCATCTTTTCGGCCTCGGCCTTGAACTTGTCGAAGTCGAACTTGTCCGGCCTGGCGATGACCAGGATGTGCCTACGGAGGATGGCGGACGAGATCGGCGACTGGCAGAAGGTGTCCGCCTTTCGGATGAGAGCGGCGCGCTGGCTGGCGTGGTCTGAGGCCAACTTTTCGAACGCGGCGCCGACCTCCTCGTCCGTCTTCAGGTCGAGTTCGCCGCCGCATATCTCGTTGGTGAGCGTCCCCGCCTCAGACTCGATCCGCACCGTCCCCGCGCGTTGAACCACCTCGGAATCGACATCCAGGCCCATTTCGCGGGCGAAGGCCTCGCGATAGAGCCCGATGATCTTCTCCGAGTTACGCTTGCAAGGAGCCATGCGCGACGCGATGAGGTCGAGCGTCGCCGAATGGCGCTCGATGGCGGCGGAAGCCTCTTCGGGGTTCTTGGCGGCGCGCAGTTCGGCGACTAGGTCTGGACACACCTTCTTTACAAGGCTGGTGAATTGCATGGGGTTGCCCCCGCCGACTTTTTCGAGGAACCGCGATGCGGACTTGTAGATGCATTCGCGCACGGATCGGTCCAGGACGGCGGCGGAGAGCGTTTCGCGGAGATTGTCGGCGGTCGCGAGTTTGCCTTCATCCGTGAGGGCGTCGCAGAAGCCAGAGATGTCCATATTTGCCACCAGATCGCAGAAATCCTTGTCCGCTGGCACGGCATCTCCGAAACGCGCGTGCATATCGGCGCGCAACTGCTCCATGATGCGCCTGATGCCAGGCGGCATTTTGCCATTTTCGATCGTGATGGCGTTGACGAGGTGGTCATTGTATTCCTTCGGCGGCAAGGCGGGAATGGTCGTCCTTTCGACCAGCGGGACCTCGCGCGCATTGCGCATGGTGCCGACTACAAGGCGCATGAACTGCGAAGAGCGCAGGGCGTCGCCAACTGTGTTCTTCAGCGTGGTCAGCAAGGTCTCGCCCATGAGTTTGAGCCTGGACAACGGAAGTTTGTTGACGACCGATTCTCATCGACGATAGCCTGGCGGAACCTCGCCTCGGCCGCATCTTCGCGCTTACCAGCGCGGCGGTTCTTCTCCTCGTCGGAAAGATGCCCGTACAGTTGGTCTGACGTGCGGATCGTGCCATCCTGCACGGCTCCGCGAAGGGAGGCGGCATTGCGGTCTATGATGTCGCGTATCTGCTGGCGGGTGAGCGGCGTAATGCTGCGCTTGCGCAGCGAGGTGTCGACGGCGGAGTCGGGGGAGAGCCCCAGTTCGGCGCGAATCCTGTTGATCTCATTCTTGTCAACGACGCCATTGGAGGTGAGCGCCTTGACGAAGGCTTCCTTGATCGCCAGGACTTCCTCGTGGGAAATCTCCACATTGTTCGCTCCAAGGCGGTGAATGTGGTTGTTGACCTTCTTCAGCCCCGTTTCGCTGGAAAGTTTCACCTCGCCAGCATTGTACTTGCCGTCCGATATCTTCTGGAACTCCGCGAGGGAGATGTTCACCCGAGAGAGATCAATGTTGCTTACCGCCATGGGATTCGTTCCTTTCAGATTTGGTTGCTTACGGCCAGATGATGGAAAGGGACTCCGTTGCGCCGCCGAACTCGGTCTCGAGGCGCTTGACAAGCGGCGCCCAGTCCGTGCCCGAATCTTCGAGTTCACCGTCGGCGGCATAGACCGCATACGATGTGCCGTGGTCGTCGCACGAGACCTCCAGCCGCGATGACGGCTCCAGGCGCCCCGCCGTCGTCAGCAGGAGCATGGCCATCCGTATGGCCGCTCCGATCTCCTCGTCGTCCTCCTTCTGCGACGCCTCGTCCTGGAGGA
>Ga0310696_10003004_pt1 | contig 21519 bp, 19 predicted proteins | sample AusTroGonzalo_MG_4_FD_203885 | JGI IMG/M metagenome (GOLD analysis project Ga0310696, IMG submission 203885) | Bovine rumen microbial communities from tropical cattle in Woodstock, Queensland, Australia - Gonzalo_02 (v2) (version 2) | ecosystem: Host-associated > Mammals > Digestive system >...
CTCCCCGCCAGCATTTCCTCACCGGTGACCTCCTCTGGAGCCTTACCGACACCTTCTGGGGCTACAAAGAGACCCGCGTATGGAACCTTCTCCCTTACATCTCCGGCGGTTATGCCCGTTACAACGGCAATAACGAGTGGATCATGGGTCTCGGTTTCCTGAACAAGTTCTATATCAGCAAGCGCATCAGCTTCCTGCTGGACCTCCGCGGCATGATCGCCAAGAACTACGGTTTCTATGACGCTCCCGTGGATGCTAACAGAAAAGCCATCGGCCGCTTCGAGTTCCCTGTGTCCGCCACCATCGGCCTGGCCTTCAACCTTGGCAAGACCAACTTCGACCGCCACAGCTCCATCACTCCTGTTGTTATCCCTGTTCCTTTCACCACCGAGCAGTACAACGCTCTCAAGGACAAGGTTGCAGCCCTGGAGAAAGAGAATGCCGAACTCAAGGACAAGATCGCCGCTCTGGAGAACGAGCTGGCTCCTTTCAAGAACCTCGTAAACGGTCAGACCTATCTCTACGAGAACGGTACCTTCACCGCTGTTGAGGTTGCTCCCAACGCTCCTATAACCCTCTACTTCGACTGTGGTTCCGCTACCCTCAGCGCTCGTGAAAAAGCTCACTTCGAGTACTTCGCCCAGAACGTTGTTAACGGTGACGCCAAGTTCGCAGTGGACGGCTACGCCGACAAGCAGACCGGCAGCGCCCGTCGCAACCAGCAGCTCTCAGAGCAGCGCGTAAAGACCGTCGTTGACCTCCTCACCAAGGCCGGTGCCAACGCCGACAACATCGAAACCGCTGCCCACGGTGCAACCGTACAGCCTTTCGACAGCGCAGCTAAGAACCGCGTAGTTACCATCGAGGTTAAGTAAGTTAAGCTTACTCCAAGATTCTAAGGGACATTCCTTCGGGGATGTCTCTTTTTTTCGTACCTTTGCTGCGGAAAAGATTTAGAGATGAGAAGAAAACCCATAGTAGGACTGATATACGACTTCGACGGCACCCTGTCGCCGGGGAATATGCAAGAGTTCGGTTTTATCCAGGCAATCGGCCAAACTCCGGAAGAATTCTGGGCAAAGAGCGACGGCATTGCCAAAGGGCAGGATGCCTCCAATATCCTGGCCTATATGAAACTGATGTTCGACGAAGCCAAAAAGAACAACATCAAGCTCACTCATGCCGGCTTCCAGCGCTTTGGGGCCGATATTAAACTGTACGACGGCGTACGCGAATGGTTCAAGAATGTGAACGATTACGGCAAGGCGCACGGTGTAATAATAGAGCATTATATCAATTCCTCCGGCCTCACAGAAATCATCGAAGGCTCTCCAATTGCAAAGGCCTTCAAGCACATCTTCGCCGGCAGCTTCATCTACGACGAGAAAGGCGTAGCCGAATGGCCCGGAATAGCCGTGGATTTCACCGCCAAAACGCAGTATCTGTTCAAAATCCAAAAAGGCATTTTCTCTTCGCGCGACGCAGTAAAGGTAAACGAATCGCTGGCCGACGAAGCTAAGCGCATACCTTTTACAAACATGATTTACTTTGGCGACGGTGAAACGGACGTGCCCTCAATGAAGCTGGTGAACATGTTCGGCGGCAATGCCATTGCAGTATTCGATCCTTCCAAGCCTGGCAAAAAGGCAGTTGCACAAAAGCTGCTTCGCCAGGGTCGCGTAAACTTCATCACCCCCGCCTCCTACACCAAAGATTCCCGCACCTTCCGCCTTGTGTGCGCAATAATAGATAAGGTAAAGGCCGATAACGAACTCCGTCAATTTACAAGGTACAAATAATGAGAAAGCTCAAGATTGGCATGGTGCAGCAGCATTGCACCGCAGATATTGCAGGCAATATTGCCAGCCTGCAGGGCTATGTACGCGAAGCCGCAGCAAAAGGCGCTCAGCTGGTTGTTCTTCAGGAACTGCACAACAGCCTGTACTTCTGTCAGGAAGAAAACGCAAAGCTGTGCGACTTGGCCGAACCCATTCCCGGCCCTTCTACGGAAAGCTTCGGCGCCCTTGCCAAGGAGCTTGGCGTTGTAATAGTGCTGTCGCTCTTTGAGCGCAGAACGGCAGGCATTTACCACAATACGGCCGTTGTTATTGAGCGCGACGGCTCAATTGCCGGCAAGTACCGCAAGATGCACATTCCGGACGATCCTCTCTTTTACGAGAAGTTCTACTTCACTCCGGGCGACATGGGCTTCCAGCCAATCAAAACGTCTGTTGGCACGCTTGGCGTGCTTGTTTGCTGGGATCAGTGGTATCCGGAAGCCGCCCGTGCAATGGCCCTTGCAGGCGCCGAAATGCTAATCTATCCAACCGCCATCGGCGGCGTACCTACAGACCCGGACTGGGAGCAGGCGCAGCAGCGCCAGGCCTGGCAGCTGGTACAGCGCGGCCATGCCGTAGCCAACGGCCTGCCAGTTATAACCGTTAACCGCACAGGCGTGGAGCCGGATCCCACCGGCCATTCTACCGGTATTGATTTCTGGGGCCATTCCTTCGCCACAGGCGCCCAGGGCGAACTTCTTACCGAATTCGAAAAATCGGAAGAAGGCGTACACGTAGTGGAAATCGACCTTGAACAGTGCGAATACGTCCGCCGCGGCTGGCCCTTCCTAAGAGACCGCCGCATAGATGCGTACGATGTGCTTCTGAAACGCTTCGGTTTCTAGAAACCGGCGGGGTAGTTCATTGTGATGCAGTGGAGGCCGCCGTGGCCGGAGAGTAGGGGACGGCAGTCGATGATTTCTATTATGCGGTCCGGAAATGCTTTTAGCAGTTGCTGTGCGGCTGCCTGGTCCAGTTGTGAGCCTGCGCCAGGCATAAGGACTGCGCCGTTCACAATAAGGAAGTTGGCGTATGAGGCCGGGAGACGGTAATCGTCAAGATAAAGGGGCTCCGGAAGGGGTAGGGGAATGAGCTTGTAGGGCTTTCCGTCAAGGGTACGGAAGGTTTTAAGCTGCTCTTCCATGGCTTTCAGAGGGCCGTAGTTCTCATCGGCCTTGTTGTTACATGAGGTGTAGGCTATGGTGTCCGGGGAGCAGAAGCGGGCCAGGATATCTACGTGACTGTCGGTGTCGTCGCCGGCTATGCCGCCGTGGTCCAGCCAAAGGACTCTTTTTAGGCCAAAGGCGTTTTTGAGGTGATTCTCAATTTGTTCCCGACTCAGATATTCGTTGCGGTTAAGCGATAGCAGGCATTCGGACGTGGCCATAAGGGTGCCCAGGCCGTCTATGTCTATGCTGCCGCCTTCAAGCACGAAGGGGCGCATGTCCTGGTACTTTACGTCTTTTGCGAAGGCGCCGGCCTTGAAGATGTTGCGGGTTATCTGGTTGTCAAAATCGGCCGCGAATTTTAGGCCCCAGCCGTTGAAAACAAAGTCTTCGATGTTTTTTTCCCCGTTATCACCCCAGACCGATATGGCGCCATGGTCGCGGGCCCAGGTGTCGTTGATGGGGGATTCCATAAAGCGGATGCCTTTGAAGTCCGTTAGGCCGTTACGGGAAAGATCGGCTTTGCACTCCTCGGTGTCCCGGCCCACTACAAGGACGGGTTCATAGCGGAGTATGGTCTGGATGATTTGCGTATAGCACGCCTGAACTTTTTCAACTTCGTACCACAAGGAGTCCTTGTGCGGCCATGTGAGCTGCACGAAACCTTGTTTTTCCCATTCGGCCGGTATTCTCATATTTTGTTGTATTATAGGCACAAATATAAGGATTTTCCCAAAAATTTGCTACCTTTGTATGTTATACAAAAACCTAAATTTTCTTTTATGAGAGTTACAAGCTATCCTCATTATTTACAGAGCTTGCAGAATGCTGTTCGCAAGTACTGGGATAAACCCGCACTTAACACCATCGGCGGCGACAGTTTTACCTACGCCCAGATGGCAACCGATATCGCCCGCTTCCACATTGTGTTCCAAAAGGCCGGCTTCAAGAAAGGGGACAAAATTGCCCTTTGCGCCAACAACGGTGCCAAGTGGGGTTTTGCATACCTTGCAGTGAACACCTATGAGACTGTTATAGTCCCCATTCTGGCCGATTTTACGCCGGAAAGCGTTATGGGTCTGATAAATCACTCCGACAGTATTGCACTGTTCACCAACGCCGCCCGCTGGGCAAAGATGGATCCGGAGAAGATGCCCGCCCTTAAGGTGGTCTTCGATGTGGATAACTGGAAAGTCCTTTTCTGCAGGGATCCCAAGATCCAGGAGACTGTTGACAATCTGGATAAACTTTTTGCCGAAAAATATCCCAACGGTTTCGGCCCGGACGATGTGGTTTATCCTACCGACAACTGGGATGACCTTTCCACAATCAACTACACTTCCGGTTCCACCGGCGATCCCAAGGGCGTAATGCTCACTTACCGTAACTTCAGCGCCAACGTGGACTTCGACCAGCGCTACATGCCCGCCGGCGACAAAATGGTTTCCATGCTGCCCATGGCCCACATGTACGGTCTTGTGATCGAGTTCATCTATCCGCTGTGCAACGGTACGTCCATTTACTGGCTGGGCAAGGCTCCCACTCCGGCCAGCCTTCTCAAAGCTTTTGCCGATGTTAAGCCTTACCTCCTGGTCACCGTTCCGCTGGTGATGGAAAAAATCTACAAGAGCAAGCTCAAACCCACCATGGACAAGCCCGGCATCAAGTTCTTAAGCAAGATCCCCGGTCTTAACGCCATTATTTATAAGAAGGTAAAGGACGGACTTCACGCTGCCTTTGGCGGAAACGTTACGGAATACATCATGGGCGGTGCAGCCCTGAATCCGGAGGTAGAGCGCCTGTTCAAGAAGATCAAATTTCCTTACACCGTTGGTTATGGCATGACAGAGGGCTGTCCTCTTATGGCATACGCTCCCTGGCGCACCTATATTCCCGGTTCCTGCGGCCGTGCAGTAGATATCACGGAAATCCGCATAGATTCGGAAGATCCCCAGCATGTTGTTGGTGAAATCCAGGCAAAAGGCGACAACATCACCATGGGTTATTACAAGAACCCGGAAGCAACCGCCAATGCATTCACGGAAGACGGCTGGCTCCGCACTGGAGACCTTGGCGTTATGGACGCCAACGGCAACATCTTCATCCGCGGCCGTTCCAAGAACATGATCCTAAGCTCTTCAGGCCAGAACATCTATCCGGAAGAGATAGAGGTGGTTGTGAACAACCAGCCCTTCGTGATGGAGTCCGTAGTGGTAGAGCGCGGTGGTAAACTGGTAGCCCTGGTTTATCTGGACGAGCAATCCATCGCCAAGTCCCTTCTGGATGCCGAGGCCAAGGCCGAAATCCCGGAAAACATCCGCGTAGGTGCCAACCGCCAGCTCCCCGGCTACAGCCAGATAGCCAAAGTAGAACTTGTGGACAAACCCTTCGAGAAAACTCCAAAGATGTCCATCCGCAGGTTCCTGTACAAATAATCAGAAAAAAACCGGCTCGTCTGAGCCGGTTTTTTTATTGCAGAAGCTTCGGGCTTCGGGCTATGAAGAGAGATACTCAGTCGATTACCGCCAGCTGGGGATTCGTCCCGTTGACAAAAGGGATGAACAGCGCGAGTTCTGTGCTTTTGTACACAAAGTAGCCAGCGGCGTTTCCTGCCAGCAAATAGGGGGTACCGCTCTGCGTTATGCAGAAATCAATTTCCCCGGGCGCGAAAATGCCGGTGCCGAGTTGAGTGACATCCGAATTCTTGACCAGATACAGGCCCCAGTCCGTTACATTGCCCGCCGCATCGGGATCTCCGTCCGGTGAATAGGTCGCCACCCACACATCCGTTCCGTGGATTATCATCCTGGGATTGTAAGCACCATTCAGATTGTATATAGCTTTGCCGTTTTTGTATAAACCAAAGTTATCTTCGCTATAACGGCACAGGAAATACTCATTCCCTTCGACGTCAAGACCGGCGCTGATGATGATGTGATCGGCTCCGGCTTCATGGCTTGTAGTTGTCCCGTCGGGAGATACAATCCATACATACCCGAGATAGGAGTACCAGGTCCACAGATAAATATCCCCCTGCGCATTCATATCCATATCGAGGATACTACCTTGTACGGTCCCCTCTCTTACAGTGCCGTCAGAGGATATGACCTTGTATTGGCTTCCATAGAAGTAGAACAGATAGCCATGCCGGGTCCTGACGAACTCTTTTTTGGGGAAATAACGCAGTTCGGGATGCGGGAATTCGATCGAGGCGTTCTCTCCCAGTTCGCGGCCATTGCACGACAGGTAGATCCGGCCTCCCTTGGAAACGCCCAGCCAGCGGTTGTCGTCGCTGTCTGAAGAGATCAGGCTGGCAGACTGGTCGGTCAGGACACCGTTTACAACAAGTAAATCAGAAAACGGAATGAGGCCTTCCCAGTCCTCCGTGGGTTTTCCGTTATTGTAGTCATAGGCAGTGAACCAGATTGTCCCGTGGGAGGGCCCCTCCGGCACGTTGACAGTGAAATGCACCTCGTGCTCTTGGTATATGAGCGTCACGGAAGACGTCCCTCCGTGTAACGCATATAAAATACCCGTGTAATACATTAGGACCGAAGGGTCGCTTATGATGCATTTGCCTTCAGGCAGCAGGCCATACCATCCGTCACCGCCTACGTAATAGGCCGGCAGCACCATTTCTCCAATCTTCATTTCCATCGTCTGTCCTTCCAAAACCGGAATCGGCTTTTCAGGATCGTCCTTGACCAGAATAAAAGATTGGTTGTCTAAATCACCACGATCGGCTTCGCTACACGAATGGAAGGAAGCGAAGGCGGCGATGGCGCAAACCAGGAAGAGAGACAATCGTTTCATAGCTTATTATCTTGCAAACTTACATAAAAAACTGGAATTTCTATGCCAGTTTGAATATAAATCAAGACTGTAAAAAAACCCGTCATTATTTGGCGGGTGTTACGTATAGAGCTATTGATATTCAGTAGATTAACTATCAATACTCTTCCTCATTCCACATGAAGTCTTCTTTGGTGGGATAATCCGGCCAGATGTCTTCTATGGATTCGTAGATTTCGGAGTTGTCGTCGTCCAGTTCTTCAAGGTTTTCGATAACCTCGTCGGGGGCGCAGGTGCGGGTGGCGTAGTCTATGAGTTCTTCTTTGGTTGCGGGCCACGGAGCGTCGTCCAGGCTGCTTGCAAGTTCGAGTGTCCAGAACATAGTAAATATCTTTTTATCAGTTAATTATCAGTTCTTTATGGGTACCAAAATGGCTTTGGGGGTGCAAAGATAGAAAAAAAAACGATATAATGGATTTTTTTCGCTATTTTTGCAGTCCATTTCCCAAAAGAACCGCTGCAAAGAACAGACCATGGCATACAGGAAAATAGAAGAATACGACCAGAATACCACGCAGGAGATTGCGGGGCACATCAAAGCCATACTTGAGCTGCTGGGAGAAGACGTGGAGCGCGAAGGCCTGCAAAAAACTCCGGAGCGCGTAGCCAAGGCAATGCAGTTCCTCACCCTGGGCTATTACCAGAACGGGGAAACCATAGTCAAGAGCGCCCTTTTCCAGGAGCCTTACAACCACATGGTTATAGTGAAGGACATAGAACTGTTCTCACTGTGCGAGCATCACATGCTCCCTTTCATCGGCAAAGCTCACGTTGCATATATCCCAAAAGGTGAAATCACCGGCCTTAGCAAAGTGGCCCGCGTGGTGGAAACATACGCCCGCCGCCTTCAGGTTCAGGAGCGCCTTACAGAGCAAATCCGCGACTGTCTGCAGGAATCCCTGCATCCCCTTGGCGTAGCTGTGGTAATCGAAGCCATGCACACCTGCATGTCAATGCGCGGCGTACAGAAGTCCAACGCTATCACCACAACATCGGCCTTCTCCGGCATTTTCCTTAAGAGCGACAAAACCAGGAACGAATTCCTGCAGCTTATCGGCCGATAATAAAACTGCCAATTTGTCAGCGCCAGCGGCATTGGCCTCAATTTTGACTATTCAGAACCGACCTCGCAAAAGGCCGGTTTTTTGCGCGCCTGTCATTCTGAGCGCAGCGAAGAATCTAAAAATGAAAAACAAAAAAAAGATATTATGACAAACAAAGGACAAATTGGAGTAACTACCGAGAACATTTTCCCGGTTATCAAGCAATTCCTGTACAGCGATCATGAGATTTTCCTTCGCGAACTTGTGGCAAATGCCGTTGACGCAACCCAGAAGATGAAGGCTCTGGCAGCAAGCGGAGACTACACCCAGGAGCTGGGCGACCTCAAGGTCCGCATAGAACTTGATCCCAAGGAAGGCACCCTCAAGATTATCGACAACGGTATCGGTATGACGGAGGAAGAGGTGGATAAGTACATCAACCAGATTGCCTTCTCATCGGCCGGCGAATTCCTTGAAAAGTACAAGGACCAGATTCAGAACATCATCGGCCACTTCGGCCTGGGATTTTACAGCGCATTCATGGTGTCCAAGAAAGTCACCATAGAAACCCTTTCCTGGAAAGAAGGCGCCAAGGCCGTGAAATGGACCTGCGACGGTTCGCCGGAATACCAGATGGAAGAGATTGAAAAGGCCGATAGAGGCACCACCATAACCCTTTACCTGGACGACGATTCAAAGGAATATGCCGATAAAACGCGCATCGAAGGCCTTCTGAACAAATACTGCAAGTTCATGCCCGTTCCCATCGTCTTTGGTAAGGAACAGGAGTGGAAGGACGGAAAATGGGTAGAGACTGATAAGGACAAGATCATCAATTCCGTAGAGCCGCTCTGGACCAAGGCCCCGTCGGAGCTTAAGGCCGAGGACTACCAGAACTTCTACCGTACGCTGTTCCCCATGAACGAGGAGCCCCTGTTCTACATTCACCTGAATGTGGACTATCCCTTCAACCTCACCGGCATCCTGTACTTCCCCAAGCTTAAAAACCGCGTTGCAGTAGAGCGCAACAAGATTTCCCTGTACTGCAACCAGATGTTCGTCACAGACCATGTGGACAATATTGTGCCGGACTTCATGACCCTGCTTCACGGCGTGATTGACTCCCCGGACATCCCGCTTAACGTAAGCCGCAGCTACCTGCAAAGCGATGCCGCGGTTAAGAAGATATCTACCTACATCACCAAAAAGGTGGCCGACCGCCTGGAAAGCATCTTCAAGGAAGAACGAGCCCAGTTTGAACAAAAATGGGACAACCTGAAGCTCTTCATCGAATACGGCATGCTGTCGGACGAAAAGTTCTGCGAAAGGGCCCTCAAATTCGCCCTCCTGAAGAACACGGAAGGCAAATACTTCAGCTTCGATGAATACAAAGAATGCGTAAAAGACATTCAGGCCGATAAAGACGGCAAGCTGGTTTACCTGTACGCCACCAAGGCCGATGACCAGTACGCCTTCATCAAGGCCGCCAAGGACAAAGGCTACGACGTGCTGCTTATGGACTGCGAACTTGACAGCCACTTTGTGAACCTTCTGGAGCAAAAACTGGAAGACGTACGCTTTGCCCGCGTGGATTCAGACGCAATTGAGAACCTGATTCCCAAGGAAGAGAAGATTAAGCCGGAGATGAAGGAAGACGAGCGCTACGACCTTGAGAACCTGTTCAAGGCAGTTCTCCCGGAAGGCAAGGACTACTACGTCACAGGCGACAACCTTGGCGTCGACGGCGCTCCAATGCTAATCACCCAGAACGAATTCTTGCGCCGATATCGCGAAATGAGCGCCTTGGGCGGTGGAATGAACTTCTACGGCGAAATGCCGGAAAGCTACAACATCACCGTAAACCTGGAGCACCCGCTTGTAGCGCAGATCCTGGAAGGCAAGCCCACCGGCGACGTAAAGTCCGACGAACACAAAGCCGAACTTAAAACCTACGCCGACAGCTGCGAAAAACTGCACCAGATTGCCGACCTGGCCCTCCTTGCCAACGGTATGCTAAAAGGCAAAGCCCTGGCCGACTTCATAGCCCGAAGCCAGAAGCTTCTGCAATAAACAGGGAAGCCCCTACAGCAGCAGTTTTACACGGAACCCCCTTGTGGTGGGTTCCTCTTTTATGTCTTTGCAGATTGAGAGCAGCTGCTGGCGGAAATCCTGGTCCTGGAAGATGAGGGGAGCGGCCGTGGCGCCTGCCTGCATGAAATCCAGCGCAGTTTCGCCGGAGAGTTCGCTGTAAGTGATGCGCACGGTGAGCTGATCGCCGGTTTTCATATATTCGGGCGCAAGATAGCGGGACAGGCCGATAGCCGGCTCCATCTTGCCAGCTATGTTGTATTTGATACAGAAACGGTTAATGCGCGTTTCCATGTTCAGGAAGTCGAAGTCCTTGCCGTCAACCTCGAACACTTCTTTGCGTATGCGCTGAACAAATGCCTTGGTGGCGCTGTGCGTGGGATGGTTGAAAACCTGATCCGGAGTGCCGTCCTCGTGGATGTAACCGTCGTACATGAAGAAGACACGGGTGCTAACGTCGCGGGCAAATTTCATCTCGTGCGTGACTATGAGCATGGTCATCCCTTCCGCCGCCAGCTGACGCATTACGCTTAGCACTTCTCCCACCATGGTGGGATCCAGGGCCGATGTGGGTTCGTCAAAGAGTATAACTTCCGGATTCATGGCCAGGCAGCGGGCAATTGCCACGCGCTGTTTCTGGCCGCCGGAAAGGCTGGAAGGATACACATCGGCTTTTTCGGCCAGACCTACTTTCCTAAGGAGAGTCATGGCCTCCTCGGAAGCCTCTTCCATGCTCTTTTTCAGTATCTTGACCGGAGCGTACATCACGTTCTCCAGCACGGTCATGTGCTCGAACAGATTGAAACTCTGGAACACCATGCCCATCTTCTGACGGAGCTTATGCACCGGATATCCTTTGGCAAGGATGTTTTCCCCGTTGAAGAGGATTTCGCCGCCTGTGGGCGGATCCAGCAGGTTAAGAGCACGCAGCAAGGTGCTTTTTCCGGTACCGGACGGGCCGATAATGCTTATTACCTCTCCTTTTTCTATGGTGCAGTTAATGTCCTTGAGAACAGTGAGGGTGCTGCCGCCAGGATTATGGTATGTTTTGCTAAGATGGCTTATGGTAATCATAGAACGCTCTTTTTAGGGGTTAAGAGTTGGATAAGAATACCAAGGAGCCATGCCAGCAGGAAGTAGATTACGGTAACCAGCAGCAGCGGAACAATGGCGTCGAATGTTCTGGAACGGATAATATCGCCGGCCCTGGTAAGGTCCTGGATGGCGATATAACCGACTATGGAGGTGCCTTTTAGCAGCGATATGCACTGGCCCTGATAGAGGGGCAGTCCACGCTTTACGGCCTGGGGCAGAACTATGTGCATAAAGGTTTGCAGCCTGGTGAAACCAAGTGCCAGGCCAGCCTCTGTTTGTCCGTAAGGGATGGCGTCCAGGGAAGTGCCGTACACGTCGCTGGCACCGGAGGCAAAGTTGAGGGCAAACGCTATTACAGCAACTGCAATGGGGTTGAGGCCGCTTTTTGCGAACACCACGTAGAAGAGGATGAGCAGCAGCACCAGCATGGGGATGCCGGCCATGAACCAGTTATAGACTCCTGCAGTGCGGCGCAGCCATTTTCTGCGGCTTCTTGTCATGGCGCAGATGCCAATTCCAAAAACGGAGCCCAGAAGGATGGCCAGGATAGTAATTTCGATAGTTGTGAGCAGGCCGGAAGTGATGTATTTCCATCGGCTTTCCTTAATGAGATTCTTCTCCAGGCTGTTCCTAATCCTGTCCCAGAATGCTCCGCCGGCCTTTTGGGCGTCGATATCCTTAATATAATAGGCCGGTTGATATGAGTGGTAGGGATTGGCAAAAAGATACTCTTCCTTACGTTCCTCGGTAATGAAAATGCAGCCCGACATCATATCGGCCATCCCGTTCCTGAGCGCCATTATGGCCGAGCTGAAATCGTACAGATGGAACTCCACAGGCCTGTGAAGATATTTGGCCAGCTCCCTGGCAATGTCCGGTTCTATACCATACCACTCTTCCCCCACCATGAAGGAGATAGGGGCCATATTGGTTAAACAGGCCACCTTGAGAGGCTCCCCGGACGGCTCTTCCGGAATATGGGTGTAATGGTCCTGATCCAGATATTTCTCTTCCAGCCATAAGGTTTTAAGGCTGTCCAGGGATCCGTTGGCGGCCATCTGACTCTGAACGTCGTTCAGGGCTTCGGCAAGCTTGAAGTTGTCTTTCCGGAACATAAGGGCCGTGGGGAAACGGTCCTCTCCTTTAAAGGCAATCTTTACTCCGTATTCGTCACGGGCATTGTGGTTCAGGAAAATATCATCGTGAACCATCACGTCCACCTTGTTGGTAAGCAGGGCCTGAAGAGCATCGGCCTCAAAGGTGAAAAGCTTGAGGTCGATGTCGTCCCTTTGGGAAAGCTTGAGGTCGTATATGCTTCCGCTGACAGTTGCTACGCGATGACCTGCCAGATCTTTCTCGCTCTGTAGTTCATACGGCTGGCTGCCCCGCTGCGCGCAGGACACAAGACATACTGCCAGGGTTAAGAGGGTAAGTCTATTGCCCAATGTAGTCCAAGATTAACTGGGCAAGCTGTTCTTCGGTGTGACCGGCGGCGTTCAGGACAATGTCGTAGTTGCGGGAGTCGTAGCGGCTGGTGCCGGTGTAACGCTTGATGTAGTTTTCCCGCTTGGTATCGATGTCCTTAATGAGTTTGCTGGCTGCTTCTTCTGTAAGGCCCTGTTTTTTCATCACGCGCTGTATGCGGTTTTCAAGCGGAGCGGTGATGAATACGTTCAGGCGGTTGGGATGGTCCTTGTATACGAAGAAACCGGAACGGCCGGCTACTATGCAGGAGCCTTCCTGAGCCAGTTCCTGGAGAATCTCTGTTTCGGCCTTATAAATATCGTCTGTAGTTACGTCTATGCGGAATTCCTGGGTGAACTTGGGATCCACGTCCAGCATTTTGGCCGACGGAACGGGAGTGATGAACTGGATGAAATCGGCCAGCCAGTTTTTCTTTTCTCCTTTTAGCTTTTCGATTCCGCTTCTTGTGAGGTTGAACCTCTTTTCAAGGTCTTTGATTAAGACTTTATCGCAGTAGCGGATGTTAAGCTTCTGGGCCAGGATCTGGCCAACTGTGTGTCCGCCGGAGCCAATCTCACGGCTGATAGTAATTACAAAGGGTTCGTTAAGGTTCATATCAGATGCTTTATTTAGCAAATATACACAACTTCGGGCATATTCGCAAAAAATGACTAACTTTGAAGCATGGAAAATGAAAACAAGAAGCTTACTCCCATGAAATTCCTGCCGGACGTGCAGGAGATGCCCTGGGGCACAGTGGAATATAAACTGGCCGATTTAGGCTTTGTAGATTCGATGGCCTGCGAAGGCTGGCTAAAAGGCAATACCATAAGCGACATAATGCAAACCTACCTGGAGCGTGTGGTGGGAGACACCTCGTTCGAATGGTACGGAACGCAGTTCCCGGTGCTGGTCAAGCGCCTCACGGTCAAGGGCAAAAGCTCCCTGCACGTAAATCCGGACGACGAAACGGCCGAACAGCGTTACGATGCTTTTGGCAAAACCGCCCTCTGGTACGTAGAGGCGGCCGGCCCGGACGCCAGACTGTACCTTGGCTTCAAGAAGCCCGTATCGGCCGAATCCTTTTATAACGCCTGCCTGGACGGTTCGGTGGAGGGCATGCTTAACGTGGTTAAGCCAAAGGAAGGGGAGAGCTACTTGATAAAGCCCGGCATAGTGCACGCCGCTAAGGACGTGACTCTGATAGAGATTGCCGAGGCTTCGGAGCTCTGGTTCCGCCTTCACGACTGGGACCGCAGCGGAAGGGAAATCCACCTGGAAGAAGCATTTGACCTTATAGACCTTAAAGGCAAAGTCCCCGGCCACACCAAAGAAGTTGCTACAGAGCAGTTTACGCTTAACAGGATAGAGCTTAAAGAGCCCCTGCAAAGCCATCGTGACGACGAAGATACCTTCCTTCTGTACGTTTGCACAAAAGGCGCCGCCGCAGTGCAGGCCGATAAAGTTAATTACAACATGAAAGCCGGAGAAGTGGTGCTTGTTCCGGCCGAGGTTACGGATTTCTTCCTTATTCCGGCGCAGGACGGCACGCAGCTGTTGGAGGTCAGGATGGATCCCCGTGCCGATGACGACATAGTATCGGCCCCTGTGGAGGAAATGTAATGGACGACGTAAGGATAGACAAATACCTGTGGGCCATAAGGGCCTTCAAGACCCGCACCGATGCGGCCGAAGCCTGCAAAGGCGGCAAGGTGAAAATCGGCCAGGTCAATGCCAAGCCGTCCAGAACGGTGCAGGCGGGGGATGTGATAGTGGTTCGCAAAGGCGTGGTCACATACACGTATAAGGTTGTTCAGCCCACGGAAAGCAGGGTTGGGGCCAAACTGGTGCCTAATTTTGCCGAGGACCTTACCCCTCAGGAGGAACTTGACAAGCTGCGCGCACCGGTAGAGAGCTTCTTTGTTACGCGCGATCGCGGTGCAGGCCGTCCTACCAAAAAGGACCGCCGTGAGCTGGAACAGGTGTGGGATGCCCTGGATTTCTAGCGCTTACAGAAAGCGGCCAGGACAAGATTCTCCAGAATATAGAAAACAAAGATTGCAAGCACGGCAAGGCTCCAGTTAAGCCTGAAAACCGCCGTGAGGGCAATTGCGCCAATAAGTGCGCAAAGGAGAACTATGCGCTTGGCATCCAGAATCTTGTGCCCGCCGCCGGCTTTTATGCTGAACATTGGAATTTCGCTCACCAGTAACAGGCCAAGGATAATTGCCACCGCCGGCATGAACCAAGGTGTGCCGGCCCAGACGTCAAGGAAAGTTCCGGGATTGACAAAGATGAAGTAGGTGAGAGAGCCGCAGATCATTGCCGATGTAGGAGTTGCCACGCCAATGAAATCGGAGCTCTGACGCTCGTCAACATTGAATTTTGCCAGGCGCAGCCCGCTCATTACCGCCAGGAAAAGCGGCACGAACGATACCAAGCAGGTGCATCCGTGAAGCTGCATGGTCTCTAGCAGCATAAGCGCCGGAAGCAGGCCGAAACTGATCATATCGGCCAGGGAGTCAAGCTCTTTGCCGATTGGCGAAAATGCTTTAAGCAGCCTTGCGGCCAGACCGTCGCAGAAGTCGAAGACCGTGGCGGCAAGCATGAGCGGGAAAGCTATGTCCGGCCTTCCCTGCATAGTAAACACCACTCCCATGGCCCCGCACAGGAGGTTCATGGAAGTGATGCTGTTGGGAATGTGTTTTTTAAGGCTCATTACTTGAGGCCGATCTTTTTGAGGATTTCCTTGGGAACGGCTTTCTTGTTAACCACGATATTCAGGGCTTTGCCTTTGCAGAATTCCTCCGACATGTACCAGATGCCCTTGTACTCGCCGGTTTCGCCCCAGGAGTTCTTGATGAGGTAGTACTTTACGTCGTTCTGGTCTTTGGCAATGCCGTAAAGGTGCATGCCGTGGTCGTCGGTGCTGGTTTTTTCGTCGAACCACTGCTGGCGGTTCTCCTGGTTTACCGAGATTTCCTTAACTGCAGCTTTTTCTGCCGGTTTGTCTTCGGCCTTGCCTACCCAGCGCTCCTGGTCCGAACCGGAAGTGGCTTTTGCTTCCATGTCCACAAGGATTGCCAGACCGTTACGGGTGAAGCCGGGTTCGGAAACGTCGCCGCCCCATGCCACGGTGTAACCGTTGTTCACTGCATAGTCAATGATTTGCATGAATTCGTCCAGCGGAACGTTCCAGGAAGGAGTCCAGCGCCAGTTGTCTTCTACCTCAATTGCAAATGCAGTGTAGAAGGGATGGTGAGTGAAGGAAGTGAAGCTGATAAAGTCGTCCGGATTGATGCCCAGGGCGTCGCGGTAACTTTCCGTGGTATAGCTTACACCGTTAACGGTGAAGGTTTCCGGGATTTCGCCCATGTAGGCATCCAGGATGCCTTCCAGACCTTTGGGCCATACGGATGTGAGCTTGCGGTTGGGGTTCTTGACCACAGCCTCTACATATCCTTTGAGAACGGCGTCCAGTTCTCCCTGGACGGGGAGGTCGTAGCCGTACTGGAGGCCGCTGTATGCCTTCTGGTCAATGATTCCGTACTGGCCGATGACGTCAAGTACATCGCCGAAGTCCGACCCTGCGGCATAGTTGAGGTTGCCGTTAAGGCGTACATATTTTTGGGCACGGTCGGCATACGCTTTGCGCACTACGAACATTTCCGAGAAGTCCGGGTACAGGGATTCGTCCTTGATGCCCTTGGCCTTGATAACCTCGCTCTCCAGGAAAGAAAGGGCGCTGAAGCACCAGCAGGTGCCGCTGCGGAACTGATTCTTTACGGGAGTTATAGGATTTTCCTTAACGGTTGTGAAGGTATAATCCGAAGGTTTGATGGGAGCGGCCTGGCGCGGCTGTGCAAAGGCGCCGATAACAGTGAGTGCAAGCAGAGCTGCGGAAACTAAGAATTTTTTCATGTCAAAACCGTAATGATTCCTACAAAATTAAGCAGAATATTGTAATTTTGCAACCGATGAAAACAATCCTGTATATCCACGGCATGGGAGGCGGCGGCGACAGCCGCATCCCCAATTATCTTAAAACGCAGTTTGACCCTTCTCAGATGCAGGTGGTAATCCGTACCTACGACTTTGACCCGGAAATTGGCCGCAGCCAGATACAGGGCTGGGTACAGGAGCTTAAACCGGACCTTGTGATAGGGGAGTCGCTGGGAGCTATTCAGGCCCTTCGCATTCAGGGCGTTCCGCATCTTTTCGTATCCCCCTCGCTTGGCGCTCCTCTAAACCTTTACGGCCGGGCAAAACTGGCCCGCTTTGCCATTTGCCGATGGATTTTCCACCATATGTTCCCGGTAAAGGAAGGCGACCGCCAGCCTCTTAAGTTCACTCCGGAGGTGCTGCGCAAGTACAAAGCTCACGGGGAAGCGGCCATAGCCGCCATAGAGCCTGGAGGCTATTATTTCGCCTTCTTCGGCAAGTACGACCATTACCGCAAGCAGGGGATAGTGCGTCTGGATCTTTGGGAACAATACTTCGGCAAAACCTATGTCGAATACGACGGAAGCCACTTTATGGAACCTGAATACATAGATTCCCTGCTGGTTCCCAAGATACGGGAGGTGCTGGCATTGGAAAAGTAGAGGGATTTGTGTATTTTTGCAGTCTATGATGAACATGAGAAAAATCGCAATATCGGCCCTGGCCATAGTGACCCTGGCATGTGGATGTACGCGCAATGTTTTCACGCCCCGTCCCACCATACCGCTCGTAATGTCAATTGCGGCCGATACAACCGGCATCGGCCATATTGCCGCCATTGCCGGAAACATGGGTGCCGACGGCTCTATCGCCATTATCGGCGATCCTCTGGATGCTATTTCCCTTGCACGGCATTTCCAGGTGTCGGACCGCTGGGATAACATTGACGGCCGCAGCGTGCGGGATTCCCTGCCGGACTTTGCCGGAGAAAGGTTCGACGTTATCCTGGATGCCTACAACGAGCCATACGTCCATTTTGTGACAGACGATGTGTCGGACCAGGAGCGCCTGGACAGCCTTAGGGAAGCTGCCGTACAGGGCGCCATGTTTGCCTGGGACAGCACATGCGTACGCTCAATTTCAGACCCGGACGTACTTCTTCCCAAGGCACGTGCAAAGATTCTCATTTTCACATCGGCCATGCAGGCCAAATACGGCCTTTTTGACGTTGACACCCTTCAACAGCTCACCGGCGGCTGCAGCATACTGCTTTCTCCGGCCGATATACTGCTGGACCAGGCCTATTCCTCCGGAGCCCGCAACATTGCTGTATGGACATCCCGTCCGGTGCGCAAATCGGGCGCCTGGCAAAGCGTCTTTGAGCAAAAAGGCCTTCCCGGTGCATCCCTGACGGTGATTACTCCGGACAGCGCCCTTGATATACGCACGGAATTCCGCAGCCTGTTAAGGCAGTACTTTGCAACCGGAAAACGCATGGACGCCCTTATTCTGGACAGTTATTCGGCCGATGCCTCTTACCTGGCTTCGGAACTTGCCCTCATAAGGCGTGCAGCCACGGACGAGGATGCCGGTTTCGACAGGATGCTTCCCAAGGATTTCCGCATATTCGAGCCCAACGAAAGCCTGCTTAAGAAAACCTATGAACTTTTGCGTGAAAAGCGTCTTTTCACCCACCGCATAGCCCGTCCCCTGGTTTATTTCTTTGAAACGGACGAGTCCGAAGCCGGAGACCCTGTGCTTGTGTGCGTGGACCCTTCCTATGTGCAGAATACCTATGTACAAAATCTCGATTAGCCCGGAGGAAATAGGTGCCCTGGAACTGGCTTCGTTTCCCGGGGTGATAGAAGTTGTGGATTCGGCCGATTCAGACGCCTTCCACCGCGCCGTGCGCTATCTCAAGCGCCAGAAGGTGATTGGCTTCGACACGGAAACCCGGCCCACCTTCTCCCCGGACCAGCACTCCAACGGAACCGCTCTTCTGCAACTGTCGGGAAGCGAGAAAGCATATCTTTTCCGCCTTAAGAAAACCGGCCTTCCAAGGCCCCTTGCGGCCATTCTGGCCAGTCCTTCAATAATAAAAGTTGGCGCCGCCACCCTTGACGATGTGCGCGGTTTGCAAAAAATTGCCAAATTCCCTCCCAGAGGATTTTTGGATCTTCAGAACATGGTATGGGAATATGGAATTAAGGACAAGAGCGTAAAGAAAATGACCGCCATAATACTTGGCGTAAAAATATCCAAGGCCCAGCAGCTGTCAAACTGGGAGGCCGAACAGCTCTCGGAATCGCAGCTGCGTTATGCCGCAACCGATGCCTGGGTATGCAGGGAGATGTACCTTAAACTCATTCACTCCCAAAAGCATCCCCTTACTCCGGAACTACTTTATCCCGAAAGATTTCAAGAAAATGGATAGGATCATCCTCAAGCCACGCCGCGAAGAGTCGCTCCTCAGGTTTCACCCCTGGGTGTTTTCAGGCGCCGTTGCACAGATTATCGGCCACCCTTCGGAGGGTGACCTTGTAAGCGTTGTGTCTTCGGACGGAAAACTTCTTGCCTGCGGCCATTACCAGATTGGCTCAATTGCCGTGCGCATCCTCAGTTTTGACGAAGATCCCACCCTTCCGGATTTCTGGGAAAAGATGCTGGAAAGGGCGTATAAGCTGCGGGAGGCATACGGCCTGGCCCATTCGGAAAGTACCAACTGCTACCGTCTGGTGCATGGAGAAGGCGACGGACTTCCAGGCCTTATAATAGACTATTACAACGGCGTTTGCGTAATGCAGGCCCATTCCGTGGGCATGTTCCGCGCCAAGGCCGCAATCTGCGAAGGCCTCAAAAGGGTTTACGGCACGCAGCTAAAGGCTGTTTATGACAAAAGTTCCGGCACAGCTCCCTTCAAAGCCGGCCTGGAACTGATAGACGGCTATCTTTGGAAAGCCGATGACTTCAAGGCCGATGAACAGGCAGTGCTTGAAAACGGCAAAAAGTTCCTTGTAAACTGGAGCGAAGGCCAGAAAACGGGCTTTTTCCTGGACCAGAGGGAAAACCGCGCAGCAGTCGGCCGCCTGGCAAAAGGCCGTAAAGTGCTTAACCTTTTCTGCTACACCGGCGGCTTCTCAATCTACGCCCTTGCCGGTGGCGCCGTTCACGTAGATTCGGTGGACAGCTCCAAAAAAGCCATGGATATGGTGGACAGAAACGTGGCACTTAACGGTTTTGGCCCGGATGTACACACATCCTATTGCACCGATGCCATAGACTTTGTGAAAAACGTTCCGGACGGAGCTTACGACCTTATGATAGTGGATCCGCCGGCATTTGCAAAGCACCGTGGAGCGCTTAAAAACGCCCTTCGCGCATATCAGCGCCTTAATGCCGCGGCCATAGCAAAAGTGGCCCCCGGCGGCTTTGTGTTCACGTTCAGCTGTTCGCAGGTGGTAGATAAGGAAGCCTTTGCACTGGCCGTTTTCTCGGCCGCTGCAGAAAGCGGACGCAGCGTGCGCATTCTGGACCGTCTGAACCAGCCGGCCGACCATTCCGTAAACATCTATCACCCGGAAGGCGAATACCTGAAGGGACTGCTGCTGTATGTCGAATGAGGCCTACATGTTTCCCACTTCGGTAAAGGAGGTGGAGGCGCTGGGATGGGATTATATCGATATAATCCTTTTCAGCGGCGACGCCTTCATAGACCATCCGTCTTTTGGCACGGCGGTAATTGCCCGCTGGCTGCAGAAGTGGGGATACAGAGTGGCCGTTGTCCCTCAGCCAAACTGGCGGGACGACCTTAGGGATTTCCGCAAATTAGGCCGACCCCGTCTTTACTTCGGCCTTAATGCCGGTGCCATGGATTCCATGGTGAACCATTATACCGCCTCCAAGCGCCTCCGTCACGACGATGCATATACCCCCGACGGCAAAGCCGGCGCCCGTCCGGACTACGCCGTCAGCGTCTATACCAAAATCCTAAAACAGCTTTATCCGGACGTTCCGGTCATAATAGGCGGCATAGAAGCCTCCTTAAGGCGCCTTACCCATTACGACTACTGGAAAGATTGCTTAATGCCCTCTGTCCTGGTCACTTCCGGGGCCGATTATCTGTGCTACGGCATGGGCGAACGCCCCATGCTGGAGCTCACCACCGGCATAGAACGCCACTGGTCCCAGCACAGAATGAGGCAGATACCGCAAATCGCCTTTTATTCAAATGCACGCATCCCCGAAGGGGGCTTGCATTTGCATTCTTTTGAGGAGTGTTGTAAAGACAAAAAAGCATTCGCCGAGAATTTCCATTGGATAGAGACCCATGCCAACATGATGCATCCGGACACCATTATTGAGCTGGTGGGGGACGGGTATGTGCAGATAAACCCGCCTTTTCCTCCGGCTACGCAGGAGGAGATGGATTCATTCTGGGACCTGCCGTTTACCAAGCTGCCGCATCCGCGGTACAAGGGCAAGCGCATTCCGGCATACGATATGATCAAGTTCAGCGTGAATACGCACAGGGGATGCTTCGGAGGCTGTAATTTCTGCACCATTGCCGCACATCAGGGCAAGTTCATTCAGAGCCGATCGGAAAAGTCTATACTTAAAGAGGTAAATGAACTGAACAATCTTCGGGACTTTGCGGGAAATATTTCAGATGTGGGAGCACCCACGGCCAACATGTACGGCATGCACGGAAAGAATCTGGAGCTTTGCGACAAATGCAAGCGCCGCAGCTGCCTGTTCCCCAAGCGCTGCCCCAATCTGGACTGCGACCATACCCGCCTTATGGAGCTGTACAAGCGTATAGATTCCACAAAAGGCATCAGGCACAGTTATATCGGCAGCGGCATCCGTTACGACCTTTTCCTTACCGAGGACGGTTTTGTGGACCAAAGTTCCAAGCCTTATCTTAAGACCCTGGTTCTGGACCATACATCGGGCCGGTTGAAGGTGGCCCCGGAACATACCGAGGACCATGTGCTGCAGAAGATGGCAAAGCCAAGCTTCAGGCTTTTTGAG
>Ga0310696_10003006_pt1 | contig 21515 bp, 14 predicted proteins | sample AusTroGonzalo_MG_4_FD_203885 | JGI IMG/M metagenome (GOLD analysis project Ga0310696, IMG submission 203885) | Bovine rumen microbial communities from tropical cattle in Woodstock, Queensland, Australia - Gonzalo_02 (v2) (version 2) | ecosystem: Host-associated > Mammals > Digestive system >...
GTCGGCGCTCAAATTCGACTTTTTAATGATGTTGGAGAACTATAAACACAATATATTGTAGGTGCAACGCGATGGGAATACTACATATTGTGGCGGATTGTAAATCAAAGCATGAAAACCCCCGAAAAAAGCTTCAAAATCGGGCATTTTTTCGGGGGTGCATTTTTAATGATGTTGACGTCAAACTCTGGGTCAGCAAAAGAAAACGGACGGTTTGTACGGCGGATTGGCGGTTTGAGTTCGGCTTGAATGTTACTTCAGGTATTCACGATTATCCAGGAACTCGAAGATGTTCATAACGGTGTAGCCTTTTGGCGTTTTGTGGTAGGAAACAAAATCATCGAAGGTGATAATTATCTTCTCAAAGCCGTCGCGTATGCCGTCAAGAGACTTTTCCTCCTGCTTCTGCTTGTCTTCGTCCGGCAGTGAATAGGCAGACTGAATGTAGTAGCGGGCGCTTCCTTTATTGGCGACAAAATCTACCTCGTAGTATTCCTTGGCGCCGTTGCCATTGGCGGCAGTCACATTCTTAGCGACTATACCGACATCGACCGAAAAGCCTCTGTTTACCAATTCGTTATAGATTAGATTCTCCATTAAGTGAGTTGCCTCAAACTGCCTGAAGCCGAGTATAGAGTTCCGGATGCCCGGATCCGTGAAATAATATTTTTGCAATGCTCCGATATATCTTCGCCCCTTGACGTCAAACCGCCTGACGGGAGCAATCAAAAACGCATCTGTCATACAATCCAAATACTTTTTGATTGTGGTTACGGCAATGGCCTTTTGGGTGACAGACTTGAAAGTATCTGCAATCTTGTTTATATTCACGAGGCTTCCTATAGACGATGCCATGATCATCACTATGGTATCAAACTCATCGATGCGCCTTATGTGATGCCGCTGCTTCAGGTCAGCAAGATAAATGGTTTTGTATAGACCTGTTAAATAGTTCTGTTTGGCCTCAGGTGTACTCGAGAGTGCGCAAAGCGGAAGCCCCCCGTAACGCAAGTATTCGAACAGCGCGTTTCTCTTGTCACCGCCAATGCCGTCATAGTATTCGCGGAAGGTCAACGGTTGCACATGGATCACATCGCCTCTCCCTCTGAACTCTGTGGCAATATCACTTGACAGGAACTTGGAATTGCTGCCGGTAACATATACATCAAAATTATCGTGATTCAGGTAGCCGTTCAGAGTTCCGACAAAATTCTCAAGGAGTTGAACCTCGTCAAGCAGCAGATAATAGAATTGAGAGCTGTCCTTCGTAAGCGAAGAAATATATGCCCGGAATTTCCCGGCGTTTACTGTCAGTTCGCCTTTTTCGTTATTGACCCTTGTAGGCTGCTCGGGGCAGAAGTCGTCAAGCTTATCCAAATCTTCATCGAAGTCAAACCCGAATCGGATGATGTTAGAAGGATTGACTCCGTTTTCAACGAGCCGGTTATAAAAAATCTTATTCAGGAGATATGACTTCCCGCACCTGCGTATACCGGTTATGACTTTTATCATATGGTTATGCGAATGTGAAATAAGCTGATTCAGGTAATTTGATCTTTTAAACTCCATATACTCATCCTCGCTATGTTATCTTTTTTTCGTATTTACGAAAAATTATGATTGTATTATATCCTCAATTGCGAAAAAGTCAATCGCTATGTTATCTTTTTTTCGTATTTACGAATTTTTATTCAGTAGGCGAGATGGTTGACGAAAGATTTTTGCAGGCAAATTAATGAAAAACAGCGGTTGGCGGAAAACGATAAAGGATAAAACACGTGCCTGACTTTTCGGCGCGTCTGCCTTGACCTCTGCCTTGCCGCCAATGGTCTTTCCTTGACAAGCAAGCACTAAAAATAATAAAATCGCGTTATATTATTTTGCTCCGGAGAAACGAACATGAAAAAGCAAAAAAAGTTTTTGGGATATGCTTGGGGAGCGGCGGCATTGGCGGTTTCGCTGATGCTGACGGTCATGCTTCTTTGCGGCTGCGGCGACGACGAGAAAAAAACTGTCGCACCGTCAACGTTTAAACCTGTAGCGACGCCTACGGCTGCACCGACTCAGACTCAGGCGGAGGATGTGGTTGCCGAGTTTTATGACAGGGGGAACCTTGTCGGCGACACCGGCAAGCTTGCGGCGGGAACGGTTCTGAACCCCGTTGCGTTTAACATAAGCGACGACGCTGAAAACACTTACGAGTTTCTCGGCTGGGACGCAGACGGCGACGGTGTGCCCGAGGAGTTTCCTTACACACTTAACACAAACACAAAGTTCACGGCGATCCTCAAAATCACGCCGGTCGTTTATCACTACGACATCTACGTGCGCGGCGAGCTTGTGACTTCAAAGGACTGCCATTACGGCGACGTGATCGAGTATCCTTCCGTTTCTTCGAGCATCGAAGGCGAGGACGTCTACATCTTCCTCGGCTGGAGCTTCAACGGTGTTTTTGACTCGAAAATCCATCAAAATATCACAGAAAACTACAGAATCGAGGCGGTTTTTGCAGACAGCCAGGTTCTGAAGCTGAAGTACGCGGGCGGTCTTTACGCGAAATACCTTGAGGCCGGGCAACTGATTCCGGACCTTTCCGAGTGGGGCATCTACCCTGACTCCGGCTATTCGATCGTCTGGTACACCGATTCCGCGCTCACGAAAAAGTACACTTCGTCCGCGATGCCTGAGGGCAATCTGACGCTCTACGGCAGGCAGGAGGCAACGGGCAACACCGGCTATCGCGTTGACAATAAGAGCCAGCTCACGCAGGTCATGGACAGCGCCTTCCTTTCGAGAACCGCCAAGGTGAACGTGCTCGTCACCTACGACTACGGCACCCTGAACGACCTCACGAAGTTCATTTCCGACAACTGCATCGATCTCTTTGGCTACAGCCTCTCCGTCACCACCAAGGACGGCGACAACATCGAGTTCAGCATCACCTACCCGCCGCATGCGACCGTAAAGAGCTCCAAGGTTCTCTACACGCAGCTCGGAAGCCTCAATACGACCCTCAAAAACTCCGGAAGAGCCGCAAATTACGACAATTTCGCGGTCAACAAGCTCACAAAGACATGCGTCGTCAACAACTCCGAGGCGCTCTACTACGTGCTCGAGCAGGGCATGAAGCCTGTGATTGACGCCAATGCAACAAACCTCAGAGACCTCTACGAGACCATGAAGAACGTGCTCAGGACCTACGTCAGCGACGATATGAGCGACACGGAGAAGGCATTGGCGATTTACCAGTACATTATTCTTGCTACAACATACGACGGCGAGCTGCTCGAAAAGGTCAAGGCCAACGTCAATTCTGACGGCAACCGCAGCTTCTGCCTTGAGGGCGTCTTTTTTGACAATCTCGCGGTCTGCGACGGTATGTCCAAGGCGTTCACCGCGCTCTGCCGCATGGAGGGCATCGAGTGCGTGCGTGTCATCGGCAAGAAAGTCGAAGGCGGTACGTCGCACGCGTGGAACAAGATTAAGCTTGGCGGTGTCTGGTACGTTGTGGACGTAACTTCGGGCGGTATGATTGTCGGAAGTGAAGAGGTCATGTCGCTGAAGTATTTCCTCATGACCGACGCGGAAAACGAGAAGATCAACAAGCCTGACGCGGGCAGCTACACGGACATCAAGTGCAACACGAAGTTTGATATTTACGAGAGCCTTGGCTATAAGATGGGAAGCGCTGACGAGGCGGCCGCATACCTCAAGGAGTTTGTGAAGGTCGCGCCTGCCGGCAAGAGTTCTTTCGAGATGGAGCTTGGCTACAGCATCACTTCCGACGACAGTGCCGTCAAGGAGATTCTCGACAAGATGGCTCAGGACATTTCGATTTCATACGTAGGAACGGGCGGTATCTACTGCTTCGTCTACGAGAGGTGAGACAATGGAGATAAGCGAATCAATAAGCCAACCGATTCAGGATGCGATTGAGTTTGCGATAGCGAGCAAGGCGTCCGACGTACACCTTAAAACGGGCCAGCCGCCGGCAGTGAGAATCAACGGAAATATAGTGGTGCTCGAGCTGCCGGCGCTGACGGACGGCGAGATCGGCGCTTTTGTGGAATACATGTGCCCCATCGAAAAGGAGAACATGAACCCGCTTGAGGCGTGCGACTTTTCGTGGGTCTGCAACGGCGAGCGTTTCCGCTGCAACGTCTTCCACGACAACAACGGTCTGTGCGTTTCGATGCGCTACCTCTACCTCCCGACAACGGATTTCAGCGTCCTCGGCATCCCCGAGATTCTGAAAAAGCTGGCTGACAGGAAGAGCGGCCTCATCCTCATCACGGGCCCCACGGGTTCCGGCAAGACCACAACGCTCACCTGCCTCATCGACTACATCAACAACACCTACCCGCTGCATATCATCATGCTTGAGGACCCGATCGAGCACATCCACAAGTCAAAGCGCAGCATCATTTCGCAGAGGGAGATTGGCGTCAACGCAAAAACCTACGACAGTTCGATTGTGGAGGCTCTGCGCGAGGACCCGGACATCATACTCATCGGTGAGATGCGTGACCGCGACAGTATCCAGGGCGCTCTCCGGGCAGCCGAAACGGGCCACCTGGTGCTCTCGACCCTTCACACCAAGGGTGCCGCCAATTCAATTTCCCGCATCATCGACATCTTCCCTCCCGAGGACCAGGCCAACATCTGCATGCAGCTGTCAATGAGTCTCATTGGCGTCGTCTCGCAGCAGCTCGTCCCACGGGCAGACAACAAAGGACGCGTGCTTGCGACCGAGGTCATGATTGCCAACATCCCCGTCCAGAACCTCATCCGCGCCCAAAAGCTTCACATGGTGAACTCAACGCTTGACCTTTCGAGCAACGAAGGCATGCACACGATGAAGCGCTCGCTCGAGGAGCTCCTTTTAAACGACGTCATCACGCGAAGCGACTACGACAAGTACCAGATAAGCTGATTTTTGGCCCATCTAAATTAACACGCCAATGCCCCGACAAGCCCTCAACGCCTTGCCGGGGTGGTTTTTAATGATACAAAAACCGCCAAGACTGTACGGCGCAAGCGGCAGGCCTCGGCGGTTTCGTCTATAGTATTAAATCTTAAAGCAACTGTCAGAACGTGATTCTGACGGTAATAATTTCGCAGCCTTTAAAGACCGCTGTCACGGTGTTTCCGGAAGCCGCGATATTTCCGGAAAATTCTTCACGACGACCTAAATAATCGACTGCATATGATTCTTTAACGGTTTTTTCAAACGTCAGCACAAGCTTTCCGCCGTCCTTCTTCTGCGAGAAGGCTCTTACGAGAAGCGCACCGTCTTCGGCTGTTTCAACGGAAGATACAGTCACATCTTCTGCGGTGACTTTAAACAGTGAACCGCTCGTCGGAAGGGTTCCTTTGTGCGACGCCGCAGGAACGTATGCAAGCTTTCTGCAGACGCTTTCGGCATATGCGGAGGCCTCAGTTCTGTCCTCGGGGATGAGCGCGAGCGACATTGTGAACTTGTGGATTCCGCGCTCGGGGTACTTGTCGGGCGACACAGCCGTGTTGATGAAGGTTGATATAAGCGTGCCGTCTGGCCTTGCCCTGTAGCCGTATTTGCTGTCGTTGATAATGGCGGCTGAAGCTTCCCTGCCTGATGGGGCAAGAGCAAACGAGAGTGCCGGAACGTCGCTCTCCATTGGCGGTCTCAGGGCCGCGCCGGCGGGCACGTCATAGAGATAATTCTCGCATTTATAGGAAAGCGGGAGCGCGAAGGCAAGCACCGGTACGGTCTCGCCGCCGACTTCGTTCCAGTCAACTTCGGTCTTGAACGAGAGGTGGCGCGAGCCCTTGTCGAGCGAGATTTCGGCGTGAATTCTGCTGCCAAGGACATTGGCGTCAAACGCTACAAAGCTCCTCAGGTTACCGTTTCCGGCGTTAAGGCGCGTGACGTTCGTGACGGGCGTGATCTTAATGTATTTTCCAATGTGCCATGCGTCTGAGGTCGCGCGCTCGGTGTCGATGAGGACGAAGGTTGCGGCCTTGGCGGTTTCGATGTACTCAAAACCGTCAGCCTTGTTTTTCAGCGAGATGAGAGCGCCGTTTGTGTAGTCAAATTCAGCGCGCAGGAACTCGTTTTCGAGCACGATATTTCCGTGCGGCGGGTCGATGGCGGGGTACGGGAGGAAGTAGACGGGGTAGAGGCCCGGAAGCTCCTGCTGAGTGAGCACGACGGTGGTATAGCCAATGCCGCAAGCCTTAACCTTCACGAGCATCTTAAAGTATTTGTGATCCCAGTAGTGCTCGATGCCGGTAAGAAGCTGAAACTCAAGGTCTTTGCCCTCAGCGTCGGTAACTTTTGCGTACCTCATATCGCCCGGCCAGTCCCAGACGGTGATCTCTACAGTCTCGTCCTTTGCATTCGGCGTAGGGTTAAAAACTGTAAAAAGCCTTGTGATACCGTTTCCTGTTTCGGTCACCGGTTTCCCTGAAAATGCGGAAAAACCGCCCGTATAGCCAACGCCCGCGCCTTCCGACTGAGCGTTTTTGTCCTTGACGGTTTCAACCGCCGAGGTGTCCGTAGCCTCCGAAACGGCTTTCATTGCGAGCAGCGCCTCGTTGTTTGCAAGCGCCAGCGACTGCGAGTAAAGACCCATCGCGTATTCGCGGCTGTCCTGCACGCACGAACCCGTTAAAATGTCGTGAAAATGCGTGAAAAGCACGTTTCTGTAGGACTTCTCAAGCGCCTCGCCGTGGTACTTTCTGCCTGCCTTCAAACTCGCCAATGCGCCGATATTCTCCGCATCCCTGAAGGCGTTCTCGGTCATTCTGTTACCCATCTTGATGCGGCTCTGCGTCGTGTAACAGCCCGCGAAGATGAAGTTGATTTCTTTGTTAACAACCGGCAGCTTCTCGCGCACGGTCTCAGCCTCTTTGAAGAACTCTCTGAATGTGCCGAATTTGATCTTCGGGAACACCGGCCAGGTCATCATGTCAAGGGCGGTTTCAACGTCGCGCCTTGTCGGTCCGCCGCCGTGGTCGCCTACACCGTACACGATGAGAGAGGTTTTGAGGCCTTGAGAGCGCTTGGCGACTTCGAAGACGATTTTGCCTATTTTTGGCGTAATTCCGCTGTTGTACCACTCCTGCTCCTTGTAGCAGAGAAGCTCCTTGCCGGAAGGTGCAATCCACCTGTAAAGGCTGTAGTTTTCCTGAAGGCCCCTGCAGTGGTAGTAGTATTTGACGCCGCCGTGGTAATCAAGCTCCGGCAGGTTCGCACTGTGGCCGAAAGTGTCCGGCGAAAAGTCAATCTCAAGCTTGTCAGGGTCAATGCCCCAGACGTCCCTCAGGTAGTTTTTGGTGTATTTGATGTGCCTCACGAGCGACTCGGTCGAAGGCATGTTCTTGTCAGTTTCAACCCACGACGACGCGGTGACCTCCCAGCGGCCCTCCCTGATGCGTTCTTTGATGCGCTCCATGAGCTCCGGCTCGTACTCCTCAACGATTCTGTAGACGGACGCCTGCGACTGCGAGAAGCAAAACTCCGGGTACTCGTCCATGATGCTCAGCATCGTCCTGAATGTCGCCAATGTGACCGCAACCGTCTCATGCCACGACCACATCCAGTTCATGTCAATGTGCGCGTGGCCGGCAAGGATGATCTTGTATGCCTTGGCGTCTTCCTGAAGCGGCAGTAGCATCTCCTCAGCCTTCCTGCAGGCCTTCAGCGTCAGCGCACCGTTTTCCTCCATCTCAGCCTCCAGAAAGCCAAGCTCCCTGTCGATAATCGCGTCAAACTTACCACCAAGCTCCTGCGACAGCGCAATCGCAAACTCAGTCTCCGAAAGGATCCGTTTGTTCGCGTTGTTCGGCGCCGTGATATTCATCTGCTCCTCAACAGGCTTCCCGAAAGTGTACTCGTAGCCCGTGATCTCTCTGTTACCGCCAACCTTTTTCTTCAGGGCGGCGTACCTCGCGCTTAATGTCATAACAACCTCCGTATTGATCGGTTTATAGCGCAATTATACCACACGCCAAGGTCTCTTGTCGCGCATAGTTTTGGCTCACTTCTTTACCGTATAGTACTTCTGATACCTGCTGCCGGGCTTCTCAGGCTTTGTCATCGCGATTTTATTCTGCTCAATGAGAGGCTTCAGGTACCTTGACACAACGTAGTAAGGCGTCTTTATATCCATGAAATCGGAAATTTCGTCCTTGGTCCTCGGTTCCTCGCAGAAGTAGAGAATATTGTCCTCAGCGGCCATGAAATCGTCAGCGCTGCTTTCATCCCCGGTTTCGTAATAAAGGCTTGCCGTGGAGAAAAGAGTGGCTCTGAAAATACCTCTGCTGCTCTCAAAAAGCGGCGGAGGCATACCCGCCTTCCTCATCTCCTCGCGAATCGTCGGAATGCCGGAAAAACGGTTCTCCGTGTCGATCATAACCTCAAGATTGCTTGCGATGAACGGATTTCTGGTGTCGCCGGGCACAAGCCCAAGGTCATCAACCGTCAGTCTTCCGTAAAGCCCGCCCGGATTTTCGACAACCAGTCTGTCGCGGTAGATGATCACCCTGATCGGAGAATCCTCCGTGTGAATACTGTAGTCGCGGTGAATCAAGGCGTTCAAAATCAGCTCGCGCACCGCAACAAGAGGGTATTCAGGCCTGTCAACGCGCTTCCCGTTTTCGTCTACAATTACGGCGTTTTTGATGTTTCTTCGCACAAAGCTCATTGCCCCGTCGAGCATCTCCGGTATTGTCCCGTCAAACCGTTTGTTATCGATAAAACGCTCCTTAAAACCGCCGATACCGCCAATCTCAAACCCGTCAACAGCCATTGCCGTGATCCCAAGCTGAGGGAAAAAGCCCTGCGGGTAGTCGCCCACAAGCATCAGTCCCGCTACAGTCGGTTTCCCGTTATCGGTAATCCCCTGAAGCTGCAAAATCCGTTCTTCGTCATGTCCTGCAAGCTGCTGCTTTTCGGCCCTCAGCCTTGCAAAAAGAAGGTTAAGTTTGTCGCGCGAAAGATCCTTAAGTGTCACCCGTTCAACGGTCCTCAGTTCATCGCGAATCTTCCTTCTGAAAACCTCAAAGCTGTAAACCTCATACTCGGTCATGGGCATGTCCGCCTCGCCAACGCGAACGTAGGACCCGCGCAGCCTTCCCACAGGTCTGTAGAAACAGGGCATGAACTGCGGTTCGCACGGAGGAATTTCAGCGCTCACAACCACCTTCCCGTCGTACTCTGCAACAGTAAAGTAGGGCCGAACGGGCGGCTCCATCTGGTCAGCCGCATTTTTAACCTGCGTCATAAGGTCCTGCGCATCGTAAACGCCCGTAACCTTAAAGCCTGCCTTCTCGTCAATACCGAAAACAATCGTTCCGCCGCTCACCTGGTTGGAGAAACTCGACAACGTATCGTAAAGCCTTTTGCTCGTGCCGCCAAGAGACTTCTTAACCTCAACCACCTGCTTCTCGCACTTTTGCCGCTTTATAGTATTTACAAGTTCAATCAGATCGTACTCGGTCATGTCAGTCTCCTTCATTTTTTCTGAACAAATTATATCATTTTTCAAAATATCCGTCAAGTTTTCTAAAATCACTTTAAGTTTTCTTAAATCTCATTGGCGTTTTCTTAAATGCGGTGCGAGTTTTCTAAAACAGCGGGTGGATTGCCCTGAAAGATTACCACAACGAAGGTCAGCTATTATGATGCGCTGCGGCAGTTCTCTTATGGCCGGCAAACTCGCCAAGGTAGGCCCCACGCAAAACGCCAAATACATTAAGGACCAGACAATCTTTAGTATCAACAAGTCAGCTCGGCGATGTACAAAAAACGTTGAATTGAAATTCAGTGAAAATGAATATTGGTTAAAGAAGTAACTGTCAGAGATGCATTGGCGGTGTCAGGCTACGCATCGTGCTCGATTATCTCTTTTTTTGCCGAAAACTTTCGGTCGTCAAACACAAAACCGTAAAGAAGTATCGTCCTCGGATTGCGCCTTAAAAGCTCAGTGTAATACAAATTGTTCTTGATTTGAGCTAAAGCTTTTTCTGCGTAACCGTCAAGGCGGCTTGCGGAAAGACTGTTTTTATACTTCTTTATTTCGATAACAATATCGTAATCGATTATGTCTTTGATCAGCAAAGTCTTATCGACATAAACCGAATCCTGAGCATTAATATAATCTTCAACGCCAATAGGCAACCTTTTCATGGCAGCATCCCTCCAACTGAAGTGTAAGGTAATAACACACTCAAGTCAGGCAAAAGTCAAGGCTTATCCAAAGAAAGTCAAACATAAGTCAAGGGTTATCCAAAGAAAGTCAGGGTAAAGTCAAAGAAAAGTCAAACTCATCAATAGACGTATTTTTAGGAAGATATCGAGGATTTTGTTAAAAAGCTAAGATCCATACACGCTCATTCTGTTGCTTTATGGGGCAGTGGGCTCATTTCTGCAGTCCCTTTTTGTTGCCACACAAGCTCCACAAAGCCGCTGTGTTCGCTTATTCTCTTTCGTCCGGGTGTTGTTTATGGGCTGATGAATAAAGGTGGCAGAAAAGTCTTTATTTCAAACGTGGGATTGACCGGGGGTATCGTCATGCGAAGTAATTCCCCGCTATTCGGTGGACCAGGGTCTTTCGACCAGCCCTTTCTATGAGGAATTCTACATCATATTTTTGCGGTTATCAAGGTTATTATTATGATGCGCCAAAAGGCATGGTGAACAGCCGTTTTGTATTTTTGAGGCATTTCATTCTGTGTTTTTGGGGCATTTCATTTTGCATTTTTGAGGTTGCAGTTGTAACAATATGTACCAGTCGGCAATTGTTCCACTAATTTAAACTGAAAAAAATTGCTGCTAACAGCAAAAAATTTCAGTTTAAATCTTGACAGGCTATACAGCTTCATAATATAATTTGGGTCTAAAACGATGCTGCAGGCAGATATTTCAGGAGGTTTTATCTTATGGAGTTTTCGCGTACTAAGAAATTGCAGGAATTAATAGCCTCAAAGGGCAACCACATGATCAAAATCATAACCGGCCTGAGAAGGTGTGGAAAATCGTATCTTTTAGATCCTATTTTCAAAAACTATTTATTGAGCCAGGGGATAAAAGAAGACCACATAATCATCTTTTCTTTTGATTTTGATGAAGATATTGATAAACTGGAACAATTCTTTCCGGAAGAGCCAACAAAGATTCATGTAAAAGGAACGAAAGACTCTTATGTTATCAATTCTAAAAAATTCAGAGCATATATCAACAGTGCCACACAAAACGACGGAAGCTATTACCTTTTGCTTGACGAAGTTCAATTATTGGACAATTTTGCAGGAACGCTGAATGGCTTTCTAAAGCACGATAATTATGACGTTTATGTAACCGGCAGCAACTCAAAGTTTTTGTCGTCAGATATTGCCACTGAATTCAGAGGAAGAGGAGATGTAATACGCCTATATCCGCTGACGTTCAAGGAATTATATGAGGTACTTGGCGGGGATAAAGGTGATTTACTTGACGATTTATTAAGATATGGCGGTCTCCCTCTATGCGTTTTAAGTACAACAGATGAACAAAAGGAAAAATACCTTGTCTCTGCCTATGATACTATTTACGCAAGAGATATTCTTGAACGCAGAAGCATTAGGCACGAGGTCGAATTCAAAGAACTGACCGAAATCGCTGCCTCAACAGTAGGATCGCTTACAAATACCGACAATATAGCAAATACATTCCGGTCGAAAGAAAACAGTTCGATTTCAAACAATACGGTTTCCAAATACCTTTCCGCTCTTGAAGATGCTTTTGTCATCGCCAAGGTTAAGCGCTATAACGTAAAGGGAAGGAAGTATATTGCATCCCCGTGCAAGTATTATTTTGGCGATTTAGGAATTAGAAATGCAGTTTTAAGATTCAGACAATTTGAAAGAACACATCTGATGGAGAATCTTATCTACATTGAGCTTTTGGAAAGAAATTTCCAGGTGGATGTCGGTATGGTAGAAAAGTATGAGTTCAACGAATCTGAGACTTATACCAAAAAGGCTTTGGAAGTAGATTTCGTAGCAAACAAGGGCTCACAAAGATTTTATATTCAATCAGCGTATTCAATTGAAGACGACGACAAAAAAACACAAGAAGAACGTTCGCTTGATACAATCGACGACTCCTTCAAAAGAATCATTATAGTCTACGGCTCCTTAAAACCCTACTACAATGAAAAAGGTTACTTAATCATAGGCCTTATCGACTTTTTACTTGATGAGAACGCGTTAAACAAATAACATAACTCAATGTTATCTCCCATCATTTAACCCGCCAAAACCGCAACATCATTAAATTCAAAGACCCCAAAAAGAGCATGATTTTTGGGGCTTTTTTTGCGTTTTTGCTCCTTGTTGCGGTTGCTGTTACAACATATTGTGTGTCACATTCGCTACAACCACAATATATTGTGGCAAATAATCTCCAACATCATTAAAAGGAGCCAAATTTCAGCCGACACTCAACTGTGCAAAAATATGAACACTGTTCTTGCCATGGCTGACGCTGAAGGCGTATCAGTCGATAGCATGTATAAGGTTCTTTATCAATTAAACCAGGCTGGATACATTCTTGAAAACCTCAATCCTACTAACAAAGGATACTATTTTGTCTGGGATTCTAAGGCAAACAAGATGTATTACGTGATGAGTGATTTGGAGACAGTCTATTATCCTGAAGATGTCACTCTTGATAAATCTGTTTGCTACATAACTTGCGGTTCCGAGGAAGAAGTTACAAAGATATCTGACGCAGGCTTCGGTGTATACCTTACGAAAAACATGAAAGATATACACATCAACAATCTTGTCAACATTGACACGGGTGTTTTCAGTTGCAGTTCCATAACGATTTCTGCAGGAGCAAGTGCGACCGGAAACATAACAATTTCAGGTAACGTTTCGGGGTCAGTATCTATTGATGCCGCAAACGCTAATGTTAGTCAGGGAAGCGGCTATATTGGTTCGATGACGTCAAATGCTGCAAGCACAAGTTTGAGCGGTAGCGTAGGTAGTTATTCTTCTACAGGCGGTTCAACAACTGTTACTGTTGAAGGACAAATTGACGATCTTGGTAGCATCTCCGGTGGAGCAACATTTGAGAATCAAGGCGTAGTTGTTGAAAACAACTCAGGATCTCAAATTGCGGCAAATATTACAAACATCACCGTCACGAGCTCATCTATGATTGAGAACATTCGCAATCAGGTAAATGCAGGAAGGGATTACAAGGACATCAAAATAGAGCTTGGAACCGATATAAATGTTGAGGGTATCCAGTGGACACCTGTCAGTAACTTCTGGAGAAAAGATTCAACCGTTAAATCTTTCTTCTCGGGTGAATTTGACGGAAAAGGCAAGACGATTTACGGACTTTCAAACAACGGTTTCTCCATTACAGAACTCCAGGCCGCATTTAACGATTCAACTCCTGAAACACACGATGGCAAAAAGTGTAAAGAAGTTTGCTTCGCGCTTTTTGGATCAGTAACTGATGCTTACATTCACGACATCGTATTAGAAGGCGTTGATATTGACATTCAGGTTGTTAATGATGGCGATAACGTCTTCTTGGGCGACTGCGTAGCTGCTCTTGTTGGATATGCATATGGCAACACGAAAATCGAGAATGTTACTGTAAAGAGCGGTTCCATTAAGGGTTACGATGATGTAGGTGGTATAGTCGGCATGGCTCGTGGTAATTCCGTACAGATAATCAACTGCAAGAATTATGCAAGCATTGAGTCAAATCGTCGTGGTGGAGGAATTATCGGACAGCTCGGTAGTTTCAATAGCAATGGCACTGAGTATCTGATTAAAGATTGTGAAAACTATGGCGACGTAACATATGGATTACAGAATTCTGATCCAGTTGAGAAAGCCGGCTCTGCGTACTATCAGGGTGGTCTGATTGTAGGATATTTTAACGGTACTAAAGCAGCTGACCACGTATACGACAACGTTGAGAACGGTAAGCTCTCGAGTAAATAATATCTGCCGATACTCAAGTATTTGTCTTTAGGATGAATATCTTAAAGATTAACGATTAAACAAAAGGAGACGCAACATGATTTTATTACTGCTTGGATTATTATCAATCAGCGTAATATATCTGGTGCGTCTTCTTTCACAGAAGCATATGAAAGTAGCCTCTCTTGCGGTATGTGTTCTCTACATTGCCGTTATTATCTGGGGCTACTCTATTTTCATTTTTGACGTAGCAAGTCTCGGATTCAATGGAAGTGAAAGTTTTCGTTCTATAATCATAGGCAGTGATGTATATAAGTCATTTCTAGATCTTACAAGCTTAATGGCTTCTTTGCCAGACCAAGTTCTGCACGCGATATCATATGTTGCAATTTTGATTTTCGCCATCACAGTTCTTGTCTTGGTACACGGCACAGTATCAATTGCGCAAGCAGTTATACTGTTAGGAAAGAAAAAAGCTATCTCTGGGAAAAAACATCCTCCTAAGTGTGAATTTGAATTAAAAAGCTTTTGCTTTATAACTCCGGTTCTAAGGCTTAATTGTAGGATGAATTGTTGATGTGCCTCTTTTTCAGCATCAGAAAAAAATCAAAATAAACATAGAAAGAGGTATAAAAAAATGAAGAATAAAAAAGGTTTTACAATCGTTGAATTAGTAATCGTTATTGCAGTTATTGCAATTCTTGCGGCTGTTCTTATTCCGACTTTTTCGGGAGTAGTCAGCAAAGCAAATGATTCATCCGCTCTGCAAACTGCACAAAACACACTCAAGCAAGCACTCCTTATGACCAATACAGCTACTATTTCAGAGGGTTCACTCATAGTACTTGATACTGATAAGGAAGCAAGCTCCAGACCAAACTATGTATACAGATATGGTAATGACACGCTTGACGCTAAAACAGATGTTTATGAGAATTCATCATCCACTTCTTTTAAGTCTGGGACTCTTGCAGAGGGAACGAATGCAATTTTCTGTTCTTCAACAGCTGTAACTAAAAACGATGGTGAGACTCCAACATACACTCTTGATTCATTAACGCTTTCCATTATAAAGGCGGCAACTGCATACACTACCGCATCAGCATCGCTTGAATATGTTAAAGATGGTCAGTATAAGATTACCTTGCAAGCTGCAGGTGAAAATGTTGAAGCAGTGGTATGGTCCTTATATACTTCAACCGATATGTCTGGCAAGAATGTAGTTGTATTAACCAAAATAGGTTAATCATAAACTAATCTCAACCAACGGTTAGTTACAACTGTTAACTGAACTATCCCACCTGCCCTCAACCGGGTGGGTGGGATATACTTTTTAAACATGGTTGTATGTATTTGATATCTTAAACACAAGGGGTAAAAGGATTTGAATATCAAGTATAAAAACAAAAGGAACCGACTTGTTGCAGTGCTTGTTGCACTGGCGATACTTGTCGGTTTTTGTCCTTTAAATACCGCCAATGTTACCGCTTCAGCAGCGGTGACCGTTGCCAGCGTTGAGTATTCGACTTATGGGTTTACGGATGATGTTGGCGGTTTGACGGTTACGTATTTCGACGGGATATACAGCCGCGGGTTCTGCTGGTTTACGGCTGAGAGCAACCCTGCGACGGAACTGTATGTTGCAGCCGGGGACCTTGGCGAGAACACGGCTTTTACGGAAGGCCACAAGGTGCCGGAGGCGAACTGCTCAAGCGTGTCTGCGACTGACAGCGGGCAGTCCTATTATTCACACAAAGCGCATATAACAGGGTTGATGCCCGGGGAGACCTACAGCTATAAGGTTGGCGGCAACGGGCACTACAGGTATGGAACGTTCACGGTTGAGAGCAGCGACATTTCGAAGATTGACATTATCACTTTGACGGATGCCCAGACCAAGAATCTTTCACTGCTGCACGTGTGGGAGAACACTGCGGCGCAGAGCATTGGCGTCATGCAGAACCCTGATTTTATTCTTTACGGCGGCGACCAGTACGATGTCGGTGGCAGAGTTAACAACTCGAGCGTTCTGGCTTACGGAGCAGCGCTTGACACTGTAACAGGCCGTATCGGGTCGATTCCGTACATGGCTGCGGCAGGAAACCACGATTACCAGGTCACGGTTAACAGGGCGAATATAAATTTTGCAGATTCTAACAATCCTGGGTATTACTCGTTTGACTATGGATTCACGCATTTTGTGGTTCTAAATATAAATGGGAACGGTGATACGCAGAGCAGGATAAATGCACAGCTGTCCTGGCTTCCAACGGATTTGGCTGTAGCAAGATCAAACGCCAACATCAAATGGATTATTGTAATGATGCATAACGGGCCTCATTCGACCGGAGATCATAGTGCAGATACATATACACCAAATGGAGCTGCGAGGTTCACTGAAATCTTCTCCACATACCACGTTGATCTCGTAATCCAGGGCCACGACCACACCTACAGCAAAACGTTGCCCTACAAATGGGACACAGCCGGTAAAACCACCACCTACGGGAACACGGAGATTGTGAACTACAATGTTCTAACGGCGGATATTGGCGGTGTCTCCTACGACATTAACCCTAACGGAACCTACTATGTTACCACGGGTGCAGCGGGGCACAGAGCAGGTCCTACTGCAGGTGAAAATGACGGTGTTTACGCGAACGTTGTCGTTGACCAAAACGCGGCTAACGGAAGCGGTCTGGCGCCTGTGGATTCAAAGAAAACATACCTCAACAATACTTACAAAACCGTTGTCGGCACGTGCAACGTTGGATGCTCGATCAGAACAACGACGGTGAACAAAGGCGACCCGGCAACGTGCAATATTGACGGGCAGATGTTTGGAACGTTGGCGATAACGCCTACGACTCTCTCCTACAAATTCTACACGGTCGAAGACGCCAACGTCCAACTTCTCGACACCCTTGACGTCATGAAAGTCAGCCTTTCTGACGAGGCAGCGGCGGTGCTTGAAGCAGATCCCGCCAGCACAGGCGCAGAAGCCGTTAAAAGCCTATTTCAGGCACTTATTGATGCGAACGACAGTTTACCTGAGATTGTTGCCGGAAAGCTCCGTACGCTTGTTGTGAGCGCTTCAGCGGCATTTGAGGCTGACCGCGAGACCGTAATCGACAATGCAACCGCTAGTGACCCGTCCCAAATCCAGCTTCAGTCGGTTCAGTCGTCTGAGGCAAAAGACGGGAAGTTCAATTTGAGGCTCATTGGCGGTACAGCGGAGAGCAAGGACGATGTTCCTAACGTTGGCTTTTTCGTGTACAAGGACACGGGCGCGGGCTTCGGCGCTGCGAACGACTTTAAATGCACCAAGGTCTACACCACGAAGGTTGAGGCCGATGCAAGCTTTGGAATCGCCAATGAAAAAACCGTCGCCGCAATGAACGGCGGCAAGCTCTTTGCGCTCACAATCAAGGACATTGCAGCGGCTGGAACTGTCAGGCTCAAGGTCGTTCCGTACGGCCTCACAAAGACCAACACGCAGATACTCGGCAAGGCTTTCATTGTTGAGCTCAAGGACGGATTCGTCAAGTCCGTCACAGCAGAGTAAAGGAGGCGCACCATGCTTAAGAAAACAAAGAATCGCAAAACCTTTACCATTGTCGAGCTCGTGATCGTCATCGCGGTCATCGCAATTCTTGCGGCCGTGCTCATTCCGACATTCTCCGGAATCGTTTCCAAGTCGCACCAGTCATCGGCGCTTCAGACGGCCAGAAACTCGCTCACATCAGCCCTCAACATGAGCTCAACGGCAAGCCTCCCCGGCAAGGATGACGACGGCAACTACAGGACCGTTTTTCTCGTTGACGGCTACGCTTTTGGCTATGATCAGGGCGAACTTGCACAGATTGACTACCCCAAGGGCATCACGAAGCTTGCAGTTGGTGTTAACTTCAACACTGTTCTTGTGGCGGCTGAGAACATTGGCGGCAATGATCTTAACGAGAGCATCTCGAAGGTGATTCTTGATGCCACGAATCTTGGAGAAAAGGTTTACGCGGCGACGCTTGACGGCAGCACGTACATTACCGACGGAGCCGCAGTCTGCAGCTGCTTCCTGAACTCTGACCTCTCAAAAAAGGTAGTTGTTCTGACAACTTTCGCCAATGAAATAACCGCCGAAACAAAGGCCGCGATAATCGACAGTCTCGGGCTCGGAGGCTACATCGAGAGCGCATCCGGAACCGGTAACACCGTTGATTTTGGGGATATACATTGATCATTTCCAGCTTCACCGCTATGAGAGTTTGACGCAATAAAAAGGAAGGGTGTTATCTGTTTTTGACAACACCCTTCGTTGTTTAGACAGTATCAAGAGTTAATACTGTCCTCAAATTAAATTGGATAATTAGGCTGTAGGTGAAAGGACAAACATACCTTTAGCTATATCGAGGTTTGAATAGCAGTTAAGCGTCAAATTGACAACACTTTGACCCGAAACAAAAGTGAGAGTTATTTTGTTCTCTGCTGTAGAATAAGTTGCAGAAGCTGAAGATGAACCGAAAAACTCTGCTACTGCTTTCAGGGAATCACTTGTTGGCTGTCCGTCTACAAAAGGAAGAATAACCGACTGAATAGTAACAAGGGTTCCTGAATTGTCAGATTTATCCTTTTTGAATGTGACAACACTAAATGTAGCATCTTGGGTTGGATCCGTTGTAGTAATAAGATCAACTGTGCTGCTTCCATCTTTCACAGAGAAAGCTTCAATATTTCCCAGTTTGTTTCCGTTATATACAGAAAAGTATTCATCAGAACTGACGAAAATTGTGTTTTCTGCAAGTGCTCCTGTTTCAGCATTTCCTGCCAAAACAACTTTAAGAGCATTGGTAAACTCCTGTGTTCTTGCTGAAGTATTAGCTTTTCCGATAACTCCTGAGAATGTCGGAATCAGGACAGCTGCAAGTATTGCGATAACTGCAATAACGATAACCAATTCAACGATTGTAAAGCCTTTTTTATTTTTCATGTTAGATACCTCTTTCTTTTTATTTTTTGTTTTTGTGTTAGAAATAATAGGGAAAGAAAATATCAACAGTTAGCTCTACAATGCAAACGTATAATAGATATCGCTCTCGTGAAATTCACAGAACGATTTTTCGTTAGTTCATTTTTATGTGTTTGAGCCAGTTTGTTGTTTTTAAAGAATTTATGAATTTCAAACGTAATCTCAAACATGCCGTGTAAAGCCACAATTATGCTTGCTGAAATCACAAGTGCAACAACGCTAACGATGGCTTTCAGCAAGGGCAACGGAATAATAGACATCTTTGCCGTCATTTGCACAAACGCATGATAAACATTGCTGCCGTGCAATAAGGAAAGTCTCGTCTCCACGTCTGCAAAGCCAAGATCAGCGATATCAAGAATGAAAATCGCATAAATCCAAGCTACGACGTAAACATAGAGGACGGTGACAGATATTGCCGCCGCCCTCATTGTTCTTTTCATGAGAAGGCGGGTAAAATAAATCGCACATAATGACCACAGGGTTATAAATAATACGATCATATTCTCCCTCCTTCCCTTGTAATTTAGATGTTAATTTGCCGCAGAAATGGAGTTATTCTGCAGTCCAAGTAGTATTATCAAGTTTATAATAGCTGATATTAAGGGGTTTTGAATTACCGACAATGTTAATGAATGCCGGCATTGAGGATGAAATATCAAAGGTCGCCTCAGAGATATTTATACGCGACGGATTACTACTTGAAATAGTCGCACCATATGCCGGACCGTATCCATTCTGGTAATTGTTGTCATAGTATACTTTTGCTAAATTTTGTTTTGTATTAAAAGAAGCAGATACCTTAATTGTTCCTGTAAGCTTAACATCACCGGCTTGTACTTGGTCAACTATACCTGCAATATGCTTGTATCCGTTGATTGAGCCAGTAAATTCACAGTCATTAATAGTTATCTGTGTTTTCGTGGTTCCATCACCGTCTGCACGGCATACAAAGCCAACAATACCGCCGCAAGCACCATAACCGGCAGCATTGAAGGATATACCATCGTTGTCCAAAGACTCAACTGTAGCTGCTACCTTGCAGTTATCTATCAGAATAGTACCGGTCAGAAAACTTGAATCATTAAGGTTTTTAGCGACATTTGTTGATCCAATATAACCCACCAAACCACCGGCGTTAGCTGCACCTATAATACTGCAGCTGCTATCAACGGTAATGTTTCTTAGGACAACATTGGCAGGGTGTCCGCTGGTTCTATCTATTGCGCCGTCAGTAATGCCACCGATAATGCCTACTGTATTCCTCGATGCAGTAGTACCACCGGTTGGGTCTTTCTTTTCGGCTTTGGAACCATAGAGAAGTTCATAGTCGGTTGCCGGTTCTTTTATGTTAATGTTTTTAAAATTAACATTTTCAATTGTTGTATTTCCATAAACTGTGCCAAAGAAACCTGTAAGGAAGTATTTAGAGTTAGAGCCGGTAAGCTGAACTGTCTGTGAAAAACCAGTTTTAGTGGTCAAATTGGCGCCATTAATGGTAATAGAACCCGTTGGTGTTCCAAAATAACCCTCAAATGTTTTGCAAGGAGCCCAATCAGCGCCTCCCAAAAAACAGTCAAGTTCGGTTCCCGGAGCGACGATAATAGTAACATTATCATCTATTTTTCCCTCGGTAATCTGGTCGAAAATGTTATATACATATTGAGCAGCTGCTTGTTTTGCTGCTGAAAGCTGTTCGCTTGTTCCGTTATTATCAACAATTGAAAGATAGTATAAGTTCTCTTTTACTTCACCGCTGTTTTCAAGTGTTGGTTCAGTTCCAACAGAAGATATTTGGAGTGAGGCATATGCGCCGGTAGTATCAGCAGAAATGCTCTCTTTTGTAGCATACATGTAAATGGGAGTATCTTTGATTTCTTGTACAGAACCTTCTATACCAAGAGCTGACTTGATGATAGCCTGTGCGTCCTCACCAGCAAGCGCTTTAAGAGCACTAGCTGAACTAAGAGTTGCAGAAGAAATGACTTCACCTCCAACCGTTGTAGTTGTTGATGAGATAGCATAAGTAACATCACTTCCGGATCCTGATATTCCTGTGCTGCTGATTTTTCCGTTTGAATCAACTTTAACCGAAGATCCTAAACTCATATTGAACTGCTGGGCTTTCAGATGGTTTTCATTGTAAATATGAACATAAGATGAAAGCATGATGTTTTGCTTGCCATCTTTTGTTTTAGCACCGATGTATTCTTCAGGATACTCTATTTCAGCGGTTGCCGAGTTGTAGAGAATGCAACGGTTGTCTTCTTCATACCAATACACCTGATAACCTGCTGTTAAGCAAACCCAGTTATCGGCATTATAACCCGCATTCGCAAGAACCTGCATTGCATCTTCAACGTTAATGTTGCGTCCATAACCGTACTGAGCTTCGTCTGCAGCGAGGGCCATATTCATCTCTCTGACCGCCTGTTTGTCGGCGCTCAAACTCGATTTTTTAATGATGTTGGAGAACGTTGGGATCAAAACAGCTGCTAAAATGGCGATAACAGCTATTACG
>Ga0310696_10003007_pt1 | contig 21514 bp, 12 predicted proteins | sample AusTroGonzalo_MG_4_FD_203885 | JGI IMG/M metagenome (GOLD analysis project Ga0310696, IMG submission 203885) | Bovine rumen microbial communities from tropical cattle in Woodstock, Queensland, Australia - Gonzalo_02 (v2) (version 2) | ecosystem: Host-associated > Mammals > Digestive system >...
CTGGCTGGACGGGCGGACGCCTGTTTGCAACCAGACATAAGTGCCAAACTTCCGCATCGAACCCCTACAAGAACTCGTCACCTGACACACAGAATTCCCCTCTGAGAAATTACAGTTGCTGACCCCATTGGGATTAGGGTTTTCGTCGGGGCCTGACCCCAATAGAGGGGTCCGCTAGGGTCTGACCCCATTGGGATTACCATTGGGATTAGGGTTTCCGTCGGGGCCTGACCCCAATAGAGGATGTCTGGGGTTACTGAGCGGTTGAGGATTTGTGTTGACTCACGCCCGAAACGGGCTTGATGGGGGGTGAATGGGTTGTGGTTGGCGGTGTTTGAGGTCGTGATCTTGGGGGAATCTCATGTCACGACAAAACCGCACATGCCGCGCGGGCGGTTTTCGCGCGGTTTCCGATATTGTATTCTTCTTATTAGGTTATTAGGGACGTCGAGTCGTTCGACGCTCGCCTTCGGGAATCAAGTTCAGGTCGTCAGGCGGTCCTCAGGCGACTCGGGTGCCCATCGGCGCTGAGCGCTGCCCGTGCGACGAGTAGACGTCGCCGACGATGTGGTTGGGGCGCCACCTGCGCCGACGGTCCGCCGCGTCGGGCGCATGGGTCTCCACGAACTTACGGCTACCTATCACGACACCGTTCGAGAAGCGAAGGTCGTGTCCGATCGGCTCGACGACGTCCTTCCACGAGAACCTGCCTTCCTCCTTGCAGCGCTTGAACACGGCCGCCAGAAACGCGAGGCCGGCCTGCGCGCGCACGTCACCGTGCCGCGCGGCACCGGGTGCCCCCCACATGTAGCTTGCCGAATTCTCCGCCATGCCCGCCGAGACGGGATTCTGGTGTATGTACTTCATGCACGTGGCGAGATACTTACCCTCCTCCACCAGGGGGCTCTTGAATCTTCCCGTCCAGAGCGTCCCCACATGCCCGTGGCTTGTGTTGTACCACTGTGCGACGCGCTGTTTGAAGGTCTTGGCGAACTCGCTGACGTCGTGCATTCTGCGACGGAAGCGGTTCGCCTCGGCCTCGGCCTCGGCGCTCCGGCCGTCCTTTCGCATCTGCCCCCAGCGGAGCTCCAGGCGGCGAGCCTCGGCCTCTCCGTACAAGGCGCGGACGCGCCTGAGCACCACGTCGTCCGGAATCGGATCACCGGGCGGGGGGACGCAGACGAGAAGGTGGAAATGGTTGTCCATGAGCATGTACGTGCCCACGACGACGCCCGAGAACTCCGCCGCCGCGTGCAGGATCTCGAGCATCTTCTCTTTCACCTTGTCGTCCATGAAGTGCGCCTGGTTGGCGATTCTGGATATCATGTGGTAGAACGACCTCTCGTTCGGCTTTACTCTTCTGGGCCTTGCCATGTCAGGACTCCTTTCTCTCTATTGTGGTTCTTCGCCGCCCCACGCGGGGTGACACGTAAATGATAGCAATTCCGGCCGGAAGAATTGTCAAGCTACTGTAAAAGTATTGTAAAAGAATTGTAAAAATCGAAAGTGCGGATGAGTCGTCACAAGGACCTGGCCCCATATGGATACAACCAGCCCATGGGACCTGGCCCCACATTGATGGCCTATCCATAAATGGGACTTGACCCCGTAACTGCCGTCCAGGACCTGACCCTTCAGTGGGCCCCAAGGACCTGACCCTTCAGTGGACCCTGACCATTCAGTGGGCCCCAGGGACCTGGCCCCACATTGATGGTTTACCCATACGTGGGACCTGGCCCCACAATGGGGGACTTGCTTAGATACTTTTCCTTAGTAGTTCATTTCCGTTTCCCGTGGGCGGTGGTTTTTTGGTATAATCAACCTCGTGCAGACTAATTTCCATTTTCAGTGTGTAGTTGCGGTACTTATCGACACGCATTGCGCATTGCCGTCGCATTCCGGCGTGCGAGGGGGACTGCCGCCGTCGCAGAGGTGGTATCTGCCGCCGCAATGGGAGAGACCGGTGGTCTGATGATGGAAGCCGATGGAAGAGGAAGGGAATAGACCATGTCCGAAACCAGAGTTGAAAGATGGAAAAGAAAATTGCTGGACCTGTCGCTCAGGAACAGGCTTTTGAACTGTCGCGACGGGAGGCAGACTCTGCCGCTCGCGAGCGGGGACGTCGCGAAGCTCGAGGATATGCTGGCGAGCGAGGCGTCCGTACCAGTGGCGTCCGCTCTGCCGCCCGCAGAGACTGCGAAACGCCTCAAGGAGATCCACCGCGCTGGCAAGACGGCCGTGGAGGAGTCTGGCGTCAATTCGGTGTTCGTGGCGGTGGGATTCCTCGAATGGAGGGATCGCGAAGACGCCGAGACGCCGCGCCGCGCACCTGTCGTGCTGGTGCCCGTGCGTCTTGAGCGCGCGTCCGTGTCATCGGCGTGGCGCATGGCGCGTCTGGACGAGGACTCCCATGTGAACACAACGCTAGGCGAATTCCTCCGAGCCGAGCACGGCATCTCCGTAGAAGGGATCGATCCACTCCCGCAGGACAACGCCGGCGCAGACGTGGACGCCGTGTTCGCCGCGTTCGAGAAGGCAGTCGCCCCAAAGGGCTGGAGGATTGTCCGGGAGGCGATGCTGGGTTACTTTTCGTTCGGTAAGATAGTGCTATGGAAAGATCTTACGAACCGTCTCGATGACATGAAGCGTAATCCTCTCGTGGCGCATCTGATCGAAAGCGTCGGCATGTACGACGACGGCAAAGAGGTGTTCCCGCAGGAGGAGGTGGCGCGCCACATCGACCCAACTGATCTTTTCTGTCCGCTTGGCGCGGACGCCTCGCAGCTGGCGGCGGTCCTCTACTCGGCGATGGGCAAGACATTCGTCCTGCATGGTCCGCCTGGAACGGGAAAGAGCCAGACCATCACGAATTTGATAGTCCACAACCTTGCGCATGGGAGGCGGGTCCTGTTCGTCTCCGAGAAGAAGGTTGCGCTGGACGTAGTGCACCGCCGCCTGTGCGCGGCGGGCGTGGGGCCGTTCTGTCTGGAGCTCCACTCGAACAAGTCCGGCAAGGGGCATGTCCTCGCGCAGTTCGCCGAGGCGTTGGCGGTGCCGCCCACGGGCGCGCCGTCCGGCATGGCGGGGGTGTGTCAGGCGCTTGACGCCGCGCGCAAGGAGCTCGCCGGCTATGTAGTGGCGCTCCACAAGACGCGCTCGAACGGCCTGAGTGCATATGACTGTCTTGCGCGCGCCCATGCGGCGCATCCAGCGGCGTCGGCTGATCTCATTTCGGCGCGATGCTCCGCGCAGAGTCATGCGAAGGCCGACGCCTTGGCGCAGCGGGCGGACTCCCTTGCGGCGGAGTGGGCCGGTGTCGATCCGGAGGCCTACCACGCGCTTGTGCCGGTCTTGGGGACGCAGTGGTCGCCGGAGGCCGAGAAGTCCGCCGCCGACGCGCTTGACGCCCTCATGGCCGCGCTTTCCGCGGAGGAGACCGGCGGCTTCATGGCGAAGGTCAAGCGCTGGTGGCGCTCGTTCCTGCTAAGGAAGGTTGTGTCGCTGCCGTTCTCGGCGAAGGCTGCGGAGGCTCGTACGCGGCTGGAGTCGGCTCGCGTGCGGCTCGGCGATTCGCGTATCGTCTTCGCCTACCGTGCGCAGAGGACAGGGGCCGTGTCGGAGGGCCTTTCGGCCTTTGCCGACGCTATGGAGAAGGGGACGTTCGCGCCCTCCGATGCAGCGCGAGTCTTCTCCGATTCGTATGCCGCCAAGACGCTGTCCGAGATACTTTCCGCGGAGAAAGCCCTCTCGTCCTTCGCCGGACTCCGGCAGGAGGAGAGGATACGCGCATTCCGCGAGGCGGACAAGTTGCTCGCCGAGGCCGTGAAGAAGAGTGTCTTCGCCCGCCTTGCCGCCCGCCTCCCGGAAGGCCGCGGCGATGACTGCCCCGACAAATCCGAACTCGGCCTCCTCAAGCGCGAGTGCGCGAAGAAGGCGCGCCAGAAGCCGGTCCGGCAGCTGCTCGCGGAGATGAAGAGCGTCGTGGGGCGGCTCAAGCCGTGCTTCCTGATGAGCCCGCTTTCCGTCTCGCAGTATCTGCCGCCGGACGCCGAGCCGTTCGACCTCGTGGTGTTCGACGAGGCGTCGCAGATTCCCGTGTGGGACGCCGTCGGCGTGATAGCGCGTGGCAGGCAGACGATCATCGTGGGCGATCCCAAGCAGATGCCACCCACCAACTTCTTCCAGAAGGGTGACAGCTCGTCCGAGGACGACGACGCCGCCGACGCTGTGGAGGACATGGAGAGCATCCTCGACGAGTCGCTCGCGCTCGGCATCCACTCCGCCTACCTCGACTGGCACTACCGCAGCCGCGACGAGTCGCTCATCGCGTTCAGCAACGTCCACTACTATGAAGACCGCCTCAATACGTTCCCCGCCGCGAAGCGCGCGCCCGGTTATGGTGTGTCGCTCCGTTTCGTGGAGGGTGGAGTGTACGACGCCCGCGCAAAGCGCACAAACCAGAAGGAGGCCGAGGCCGTCGTCGACTGGATATTCGAGGAGGCCGCGCGGCCGGACGCTCGAAGCGTGGGCGTGGTGACGTTCAGCCTGGCGCAGAAGAACCTGATCGAGGACATCGTCGAGAAGCGAGCCGCGGAGGATCCTAAGCTCGCCGCGTTTTTCGACGAGTCGCGAGAGGATCCGTTTTTCGTGAAGAACCTCGAGAACGTGCAGGGCGACGAGCGCGACGTGATTCTCTTCTCTGTAGGCTACGCGCCCGACTCGAAGGGCGACTTCGCCATGAACTTCGGTCCGCTCAACCGCGAGGGCGGCGAGCGGCGCCTCAACGTGGCCGTCACGCGTGCCCGGCGGCAGGTTGTAGTGTTTTCGTCAATCCACGCTGAGCAGATCGACCTCTCCCGCACCAAGGCCGTGGGCGCGGCGCATCTCAAGGACTTCCTCGACTACGCCGCCCGCGGCGGAGAAGTGCGCGCCGACAAGGCCGCCCCCGTCGAGGCGCCCATCGCGGCGGCGGCGGAGTTCCTCCGCGCCAACGGATATCCGGTGGTGGAGGGCGTGGGAGCCTCTTCAAGGCGCGTCGATCTCGCCGTGCTGCGCCCCGGCGCCGACGGTGAGTACATGCTCGGCATCCTTGGCGATGGACCGGCGTACGGCGCGGATGCCACGGTGCGCGACCGCGACGCGCTTCGCGTCGAGGTGCTGCAGTCGTTGGGATGGAACGTGTTCCGCCTGTGGAGCGTCGACTGGGCGCTGGATCGTCCGCGTGCCGAGAAGAGGCTTCTGGACGCGCTTGGAAGGCTCAAGGCCAATCCTGCCGTGCGCTGCCCGGAGCCTGTGAAGGCTGATCCGGAGGAGTTGAAGCGGGTCTTGAAACCCCTGCCGCCCCCTGGGCGCGCCCCCGTCGCCACGCCGAAGACGCGCCGCCAGGTGGAGACGGTGCCGCGCTCTGAGCTCATCGCCATGCGCGACGATGTTGTGAAGGCGTACGGCCGCTGCCCGGACGATGTGATCTACAAGGAGATATCCCGCCGCCTCGGCTACGCCACGCTTTCGCCGAAGGCGCGCGCCTATCTACAGCAGGTTCTGCCCGAAGAGAATTAAGGAGAATAAGATGAACAGAAAAGAGTTCCTGAAGTTCAGTATGATGGCTGGGATGTGGGCGGCGGCGAACCGCCACGCCTGGGCCGAGGCCGCCGCGTCGCCCGAGGCCGGCACGCCGTGGTCTGGATGGGCCAAGGGCCATTTCCAGATGCACTTCATCCACACGGGCGTCGCGGAGTCGATGTTCCTCATCTTCCCCGACGGCACGACAATGCTGCTCGACTGCGGCGACCATGCCGCGCTGACGCGCCTGAAACTCTCCGTCCCCGTCCTGCCCAATCCCGGTCGGCTCGCGGGCGACTGGATCGCGCGATACGTCCAGCGCGTCAACCCTGCGAAGGATGTCGTCGACTACATGCTCCTCTCACACTTCCACGCAGACCACTGCGGCACGCCCAACTGGCAGGCGCGTTCGCGCGGCAAGGAGAACACTCCGCTTGGCATGTGCCCCGGCGCGCGCAGCGGCTTCGGCCTCGCAGCGGAGCGTCTGCACTTCGTGCGTGCCATCGACCGTGGCTGGCCCGACTACAACGACCCCATCCCCCTCGTGGACGGCGTCGATCTGGAGCTTGTACACATGAAGCGTATCTACGAGTGGCTCCAGAAGCGGGACGGGCTACAGATCGAGAAGTTCCGCCTTGGCGCGACCGATCAGATCGTTCCGCTCAAGGACTCCGCCGCCTGCCCCGGATTCAGCGTGAGGAACATCACGGCGAACGGAAGCATAGTGCTAAAGGACGGCTCCGTGCGCAATCTCTACGCCGGACACTTGAAGGCGAAGCGTCTCAACGAGAACGGAATGAGCCTTGGCATGGTGTTCCGCTACGGCAAATTCTCATTCTTCACGGCGGGGGACTTCTCCGACAAGCTGCGTCAAGGCGGCGGACTGCCGCCGTTCGAGATCGAGAACGCTCTTGCCGACGCCGTCGATCCCGTGAACATCGCGAAGGTGAACCATCACGGCCATTTCTCGATGCCGAAGCGGCTCGTTGGCGCGCTCCAGGCGCGCGTCTGGATGTTCTGCGTGTGGGACCAGCTGCACGCCGTGGCCCCTGTGATGGAACGTCTTGCGGACCGTTCTCTGTATCCCGGAGAACGTCTGCTCTGCCCCACGGTGTTTCCTGTGGAGCGCCGTAGAGAGGACGTCGGGAAGACTTGGCTTCCAGACGTGGCGAAGGAGGTCTTCGAGGGCGCACATGTGGTCGTGGACGTTCCGCCCGGCGGCGAGACGTATTCGCTGACGTTCCTCTCCGCCGCCGACGAGTCGATGACAGTGCGCGGCAGAATGGAGTTCAAGGCCTGACGAGAGTGAAGGAGAATTGAGAATGGCATATGCAAGCAGTCGTTGCGTGGTGATGGTCGCGGCCGCCGTCGCGGTCGGCGCGCTTTCCGCAAGGGACGCGGCCTTGGAGAAGGCCCCATACATGGATCCGCGGCTTTCGGTGGATGCGCGTCTTGACGATCTCGTCTCCCGCATGACCCTGAACGAGAAGATCGCCGCCGTCTCGACGATGAAGGGCTTTGACGCGTACGAGATCAGGGACGGCAAGGTTTACCCGTCGAAGAGCCTAATGGAGCGCTACGCGAAGTTCCCCGGCTGCGGGCTGAGCAGCTTCTTCCGGGCCGACTGGTACAGCGGACGCAACTGGGAGACGGGCCTCAAGCCCGAAATGCTGATCGAGGCGTACAACGTCGTCCAGCGCTATGCCGTGGAGAACACGCGTCTGGGCCTGCCGCTCAACCTGACAGGCGGGCAGTTTCTGGGCGAGACGACGGTGCCGTCGGGCCTCGGCTGCGCGGCGATGTTCGACCGCGAAGCGCTTGCCGCAGGCACGCGCATGCGGCTGCGCGAGCGGTACACGTTCGCGCAGAGCGGCCATGTGGGCCATCCAACGTGCGACCTCGCCCTCGACCCGCGCTGGAGCCGTGTGGAGCAGACGTTCGGCGAAGACCCGTATCTTTCCGCCGAATACGCGTACACGCGCGCCGTGACGGCGCGCAAGATGGACGGGTGGCTAGACCTTTCGCACTTCATCTGCCATGGAATAGGCGAAGGCGGGCGGATGTCGCTGCCTGTCCATGTGGGCGACAACGAGATCTACAACATCCACATGCGCCCATTTGAATATGGAGTGAGGGGTGGAGCAGCGAGCATCATGACCTGCTACAATCTCGTGGACGGCGTCCCCGGGATATTGAGAGGGGATCTGGTTAACGGCTTCATCAGGGGCAAGCTCGGATTCAAGGGTGTGTTCGTTGGGGACGCCGGGGCGATCGGAGCTTTGCCTTGGCAGGGCTTCGCAAAGGACCTCGGCGAAGCGGCTGCGCTAGTGCTCAAGAACGGCAACGACATGTGCTGCTGGGAGGCGGAGAACTACACGAAGGGCCTTGAAATGGCATTCGAGCGAAAGCTTGTGACGATGGAGGATCTGGACGTATGCGTGCGGCGCTGTCTGCGCTCTCGTTTCGCGCGGGGGCTTCTTGAGCATCCTTACATCGATCCCGCAGAGCATGCGGCCAAATACGGCCGGCCGGAGGAGGTAATAGGCTGCCGCGAGAACCGCGACGTCGTCCTCGACATGGCGCGCAAGGCCATGACGCTTCTCGAGAACAAGAACGGTCTGCTGCCGCTTGACGCGAAGAAGGTGCGCAGGCTCGCGGTGATCGGCCCGAACGCCGACAAGCCAGAGAACCAGCTCGGCGACTACACTGCGCCGCAGCGTCCGGGCCAGACGATCACTCCGCGCCTAGGTTTCGAGGCTCTTGGGAGGAGACTGGGATTCGAGGTGGTCTATGCGCGCGGCTGCAAGGTGCGTTCGATGAAGAAGGACGGATTCGACGAAGCGCTTGCAGCCGCGAAGTCGGCCGACGTGGTCGTGCTCTGCCTCGGCGGCAGTTCGGTGCCGGACCAGGCTCTGACGCAGAACTCGGCCGGAAGCGCCATCGTCAAGCGCATACAGACGGACTCGGAGCTCGACAAGGACGCGGGAGAGGGCTTCGACCGCGCCATGCTCCGCCTCGGCGGCGTGCAGCTCGATCTCCTCAGGGCCGTGAAGGCGCTTGGAAAGCCTGTCGTCACAGTGCTCATCCTTGGACGGCCGATAGTGCTGCAGGACGTCGCCGCCGAGTCCGACGCCATACTGCTCGCCTGGTATCCCGGCACTGAGGGAGGAACGGCGGTGGCCGAGACGGTGTTCGGCCTCAACAACCCGGGAGGGCGTCTGCCCGTCTCGTTCCCGCGCAATGAGGGCGCGCTCCCGTGCTACTACCACGTGCTCCGCGACAGAGGGAACTACGTGGACTGCGAGGGAAGCGCGGCGTATCCGTTCGGCTTCGGTCTTTCGTATACGACGTTCGACGTGTCAAAGCCGTCGCTCGCGGGAAACGTGGTGACGGTCTCCGTCTCCAACACCGGCAAGGTGAAGGGAGACGACGTGGTGCAGATGTACATAAAAGACGTGAAGTTCACGGTGGCGCGTCCTAAGTGGGAGCTGCGCGGATTTCAGCGCGTGACGCTTGAACCCGGCGAGAAGAAGACTGTTTCGTTTGAGCTCACCGCGAAGGAGCTGGGTTTCTGGAACCGCGAAAGGGAGTATGTTGTCGAGCCCGGTGACTTCCGTGTGGCAGTGTGGGACAGGTTCGATCCCGGTTTCGACGGATCGCATTGCGTCACCTACACTGTTAAGCAATGATGGCGGGAAAGGACGACGACATGAAGATGAGGACTTGGACAAGTGTGGTGCCGCTGTTCGCCATGGCGCTATGTTCCTTTCATGCAGGCGCTGTGAAGGTGACGGTGGACGTCGCAGATGTCAGGGCTGAGGTGCCGCGCACAATCTACGGCACGGGCATGGAGGACGTGAACCACGAGATATACGGCGGACTAGACGCGCAGCGGCTCTGGGACGAGAGCTTCGAGGAGGAGCTGCCCCCGCAGGTGATTCCCTACGCGCCGAAGGGCAAGGGCGGCATCGCCTGTGGTCGACAGTGGGAGGGACTGGCGTGCGGCGATGGCATGTTCGTTCGCGACACGAAGGTTGCGCACTTCGGCCGCGCGAGCGAACTGCTCGTGCCAGGCACGGGGTCTGCGGGCGTCGCCAACCGCGGCCTCAACGGCTGGGGCGTGCCCTGCCGCGAGGGGAAGAAGATGCTAGGTCACTTCTTCGCGCGCGGCGTTGTGGGCGAGCTGGAGGTGCGCCTCGAACGCGCGGACGGACGCATCACCTATGCGAAGGTTTTGATTCCCGCGCCGAGCTGGGACGATTGGACGAAGGTCGAGTTCGTGCTCCTGCCAGACCGCACAGACCCGGCCGCGCGCTTCTCCGTGGTCGCGACCGGCGGCGGCCGCGTGTGGATCGACGACGCCTACCTTGCGGACGAGCCGACGAACGACTTCGGTCGGATAGGCTGCCGCGAAGACCTCGTGGACGGATTCCGCAAGGAAGGGCTCACCTTCTTCCGCTGGGGCGGGTCGATGGTCAACGCGCCGGAATACCTCCTCAAGAACATGAAGGGCGAGCGCCGCCCCTACGAGGGATTCTGGTTCAAGAAGAGCTCCTGCGGCTTCATGGTGCGCGAGTTCGTGCAGATGGCAGACCTCCTCAAGCTCCCGTGCGCGTTCTCGATCCACGCCTACGACTCCACCGAGGACGCCGTGGAGCTGGCCACGTGGCTGAAGCGCTTCGACGGCTTGATCTGCGTACAGATCGGCAATGAGGAGTGCGCCGGCTATACTCCGGCCGGCGGCCAGCCCGTGATGGCGGATATCCGCCGCTATTGCGAGAATCTCCGCCGCCTTGTGCCCGCGATGCGCAAGGCGAACCCGAAGCTCGTCTTCGCGGGCGCGGTGATGTGGCAGATGAAGCACATGGATCTGATGGAGGAGACGTTTCGCCTGACGGACGGATACGTGGAATACTGGGACATCCACATGGGCGCGGGCGACGTGAAATGCGGCGAGCGTGCGCGCCACGCGCTCAAGACGTTCCGCGAGATGATCACGCGCATCAACCCGAAGACGACCATGAAGGCCGCGATCTTCGAGGAGAATGCCCACATCCACGACATGAAACGCGCCATCGCACATGCGCGCAACCTCGAGGCGGTGCGCGAAGCGGGCGATTTCGTGCTCACGAGCTGCCCTGCGAACGCCCTGCAGGCATACATGAATAACGACAACGGCTGGGACCAGGGGCAGATATTCTACACGACGGACAAGGTCTGGCTCCAGCCGTGCGGCTGGGCGCAGCAGATGGCGAGCGTTAACCATCGCGACCTGCTCGTAGCGGGAAGGACAGACGACAAGGACGTCTCGATTTCCGCCACGCGCGACCGTGAAGGGAAGTCCGTCGTCCTGCATCTGTGCAATCCGACAGATGTGGAGAAGCCCATGTCTTTCGACTTCGCCGCAAAGGGCGGGTTCAAGCTCGCCAAGGTAACGTCGCTTTCTGCGCCGAGTCTTGAGGCTCGCAACCCGCCCGACGATCCCGACCGCATTTCGCCAAAGGACATGACGGAGGCGTTCCGCGCCTCGCCTGCCCTCAGACCGTTCTCCTACACGGTCGTCGAATTCCAAGTTCAGTGAGCGACCGAAAGTGACGAGCAGCAAAATGACGAGACGTGAATTCTGCATCGCGGCGGCCGCGGCAACCGCCGCCGCCAGGGCATTCCCGGCTATGTGTGCGCCATCCTCTGGCGAGAGGCGGTGGTTCAAGGGCAATCTGCACTGTCATACATATTGGTCAGACGGTCGGGCGTTTCCCGACCAGGTTGTAAGGAGCTACCGCGACGCAGGCTACGACTTCTGCGCCGTGACGGATCACAACCGGATGGGCGAGAGTCGTGATTTCTGGAAGAAGGTGGAGCCGACGGAGGGCGGTTGGCCGCCGCTCGTATGCCGCAGGAACTTCGATGTGTACATGAAGGAATTCCCGTGGGCTGAGTCGCAGGAGAAGAACGGCGCCACGGAGGTGCGCCTCCTTGCGCTCACGGAGTTAATCGAACGCTACGGCGTACCGGGGAAGTTCCTCGTCATGCGCGGAATGGAGATTACGCGCTGCGGCGACGAGTCCCGCCATATGCACATGAACTACATCAACCTCGACGCTCCGGTTCCGGGGATAGAGAAGGCGGGGTTGATCCAGAACATGCCTCGGGGCCGGGACAACGCCGACATCATCCGCCAGACGCGCGCCGAGGTGGCTGCCCTCGCCAAGTCTCTCGGCGATCCGCCACATCTCTGCTTCTTCAACCATCCGCACTGGCGTTACTACGACGCCGTTGCGCAGGATCTGATAGTCAACCCCGATGTGCGATTCTTCGAGGTCTGCAACAACGGCGCGGACTTCCCGCCGGTGGGTCTGCTGCCGGACGACGGCCTCTACAATGACCGCCTCTGGGATGCGGTGAACGCAGCACGCGCAAAGGCGGGAGAGCCGCTCCTCTACGCGGTCGCGAATGACGACTGCCATTTCTATCCCTGCACCAAGACCGAGAAGGCGTGTTCGTTCGGCGAGGCGTATAACATGGTCCGCGCCGACGCGCTGACGCCCGCCGCGCTGTTCGCGGCGATGGAGAGGGGCGATTCCTACGCCAGCTGCGGCGTGGATCTGGAGGACGTTCAGTTCGACGGCAGGACGCTTCACGTCGCCGTGCCCGCGAAGAAGGGCGTCGCCTATTCGATCAAGTTCATCTCCACGAAGCGCGGGGCCGACACGGACGTCGTGCAGACGGTTTCTCTTCCAAGGACTGGTAAAGGTTGGTCTGGCCGGCCGCCGCGGACGGTGCCGATCTACTCCTCGGCGGTCGGCGCGACGGTGAAGAGCGTGTCTGGAGGCAAAGGCGAGCGCGTGGCGGCGGACTACAGTCTTGCGGCGGACGACCTCTACGTTCGTGCCCGTGTCGAGAGCGATGAGCGTGCGCCCTATTACGTGCTGGGCGGGAAGGGCGCCATGCACCCGAAGACAGCCATGGCCTGGACGCAGCCGTACCAGGAGGGGCGGAGAGTCTGATTCGGTCCGCGTCAACGCGACACGTGCACGTTGGCGGGGTTGGCGGCCTTCACTGCCGCGGGGCGGCGTTCGATGTTGGACTCGAGCCGCAGGTCGATCTTCGCGTCTGGATTCAAGAACATGAAGTCGTCGCGGGAAGGGCCGTCGAAGATGCTGCCTGAGACGAGGATGGTGCGCTTCACGTCTTTGTAGCCGTGCAGGGTGCGCATGTTTATCAGCGAACCAGAGGATCTCACGTCTCGCATGCGGATCGTGGCGGGTGCGGAGCCAGATACAAGCGAGACGTACCTTCCGTTGTCGATGGTCACGTTCTCAAGGGAGATGTCGATCTCCGGATAGTCCTTGGGCTCGATCTCGGGATGCACGAGGCGCGCCCAGGGCGTGTTCACCTCCCAGGCGCAGAGGATGCCGTTGGGGCCCTGGGAGTAGATGTCGCGGAAGGTGATATTGCGGACGTCGGCGCGCGTGGCGCCGTCCGACTGCAGGAACTGGAAGTTTATCCCCTCGGGGCTGCGCCACACGCCGTTGGTGTGGGAAGGTCCTGTCATGGAGACGATTTCGTTCGTAGAGAGCGGCATGGGGTAGATTGCATAGACGTTGCGCCCGGAGCGCACAATGTCGTTGCGCTGGAGCCTCATACCGGGATGCCAGTCCTTCCATGATCCGGCGATCGTACGGGCGAAGGACGCCTTGCCGCCGGGGATGACGTGCAGTTTCTCGACTACACCATTTTCAATCGAACCGATCTTCGGGGCGCAGCCTCCTGGCCATTCGCCTGCGTTGACGGCCACGGTGTCGTCGTCGGTGCGGCAGTATCCATTGCGGACCACGAAGTTGCGTCCACAGTTCAGATGCACGCCATCCTTGCCGCCGATGATGGTGAAGTTGTCCACCACTATGTCGGAGAAGTCTACGAAGTGGATACAGTACTGGAAGTGGCCGAGGTCTTCGCATCGGAAATCCTCCACGCGCACGCGGTTGACGCGGTAGAAGGCGAGCTGGCCTCTGAGGCCTGGGGCGGCGGAATCCGGCGGAGGTACGGCTTCGTTGCCGTTCACCGACACCACTAGGCCCTTGACGACGATGTTGGTGTTTGCCTTGTACTCGAAGGCTCCGCGGTTCACGAGGACGTTGGCGTATTTGACTGCCTTTTTCAAGACCACGCCGGCGGCGAACTCGAGACGGGTGTCGGAGTCTATGAACACAGTGCGGTCCATGAGATATGTGCCAGGGGCGTCTACGCGCACTGTCTTGTGTCCGCCGTCCAGCGCCTTCTGGAGCGCGGCGGCGTTCACTGAAGGCGAAGCGTCTGGCGAGAATCCGAACGCTGCCGGATCGCATGGCACGCCGTGGCATACAAGGACGAATGCGGCGCCTGCGATGATCACTACGGATGGTTTTCGATATTTCATGTTCTTAAGCTCCTTGGGAAACATGATACCAAATCATCCTATTGGAGGCAACTCGCGTGTATATCTGATTTTACGTTTTGCGGTGGACGCGCGAGGGCGTTTCCGCTATACTATGAATCGTCTTTCCGAAAAGGGACATAAGCAATGAGAATTACAAGAAGGGCGTTTTTGGCAGAGACCGCCGCCGCTGCGGGCGCGGTGTTCGCCGGTACGCCGAAAAAGGAGAAGAACATGAACGAAATAACGTTGGCAGGCCTTCCATACGCGGACGACGCGCTCGCGCCGGTCATCTCCGCGCAGACCATTTCCTTCCACTACGGCAAGCACCACGCCGGTTACGTCAAGACGCTCAACTCGCTCGTCGCCGGCACCAGGTATGAAGGGATGGAGCTGGAGGACATAGTGCGCGCGTCCGCGAAGGACGGCGCCGCGGCCGTATTCAACAACGCCGCGCAGACCTGGAACCATGCATTCTACTGGGAGTCCCTCGCGCCCGAGGGGAAGGGCGGCGCCCCGTCCGCCGGACTCCTCTCCGCCGTCAACGCGTCTTTCGGCTCTCTCGACGCCTGCAGGGCCGCGCTCGTCGACGCCGCAGTGAAGCGCTTCGGCAGCGGATGGGCCTGGCTTGTGGCGCAGGACGGAAAGCTCCTCGTCGAGAGCACGCCCAACGCCGAGACGCCGATTGTGCGCGCCGGCGCCGCTCCGCTCCTCGTGGTGGATGTCTGGGAGCATGCCTACTACCTCGACTGGCAGAACCGCCGCGCCGACTACGCAAAGGCGCTTGTCGAGCGTCTGGCCGACTGGAACAGGGCTTCCGCCCGCTTCGCGAAATGCACTGCAAACTGACGCTCGGAGACGATGCTGGAATGAACAGAGTCAAAAAGACCGTGTTCGCCGCCCTCGTCGCGGCCGCGACTTTCTGCTTCGCCGAGAAGACCGACTCCCTCAAGGTGCTGATGATCGGTAACAGCTTCTCGATATCCGCCACGCGTCACATGCCGCAGGTTGCCAAGTCCATGGGCCTCGAGCTCGACCTCGCGTCCCTCTACATCGGCGGCTGCTCCCTGGAGCGCCATTGGGACAACTGCGAAAAGGGGAAGGGCAATCCTGACTTCAAGCCGTACAAGATGACTCGTTTCGTCAACGGCGAGAAGAAGGAGGAGCGGCCGGCGAACGTGCCGGAGATGTTGGCTGTCGAGAAGTGGGACATTGTGACGATACAGCAGGCGTCGCACTTCTCCTGGAAGGCGGATTCGTATCATCCCTTTGCAGACGACCTCATCAAGAAGTACATAAAGGAACTTGCTCCGCAGGCCGAGGTCGTCGTGCAGGAGACGTGGAGCTACACGCCCTGGGACAAGCGCCTCGCCACGTGGGGCATCGACCAGAACGAGATGTACAGGAAACTCCACCGCGCGTACTTCGACTACGCCGCGTCGAAGGGCCTTAGGACGATACCGATGGGCACGGCCGTGCAGCTCTGGAGGGAGCGTCTTCCCGTTGCGTACGCCGAGAATTCATTCGGCGGCGACGTCTGCGGTAGCGCGAAGTTCGTCCAGGGCGCGGACGGCAAATGGTCGCCCAAGGGCGACGTCTTCCACCTGAACAGGGACGGAGAATACCTGCAGGCGCTCGTGTGGACGGCCAAGCTATTCGATGCCGACGTGACGAAGTGCCGATATGCCCCGGAAGGGGTAGACGCCGCGTGTGCCGCGAAGATGAAGGAGGTCGCGATGGCGGCGGTGCGTGGGGAGCTTCCCGGCGAAAGTCACGGTGGAACCGTTGTCCCCCAGTCCGTGAAGGCCGGCATTGAGAGGCTCCGCTCCGCTCCCGTAAAAGACTGCGAACTGCGCGATATGGATTGGCGCAGCGGCGCGCTGCGCGTCTCGTTCGTCCTGCGCCCCAGCGCGATTTCGTTCATCCGCTGCGAAATGTGCTTGGCCGACCCGGAGAACTGGGACGGACGTCTCTGGGGCCACGGCAATGGAGGCTGGGCCGGCAGGCTGTCTTGTCCGTGGACGAAGAATTCCGCGACCGTGATGACGGACATGGGCACCTCGCGCTACTCGATCGGTACGAATCCCATAGACGTGGAGATCCGCCGTGACTTCGGATGGCGCTCCACGCATCTCATGACAGTGGCGGCAAAAGAGTTCGTGAAGGCGTACTATGGCCGCGCGCAGCATCATTCGTATTTCCGCGGGGCGTCCACCGGCGGCGGACAGGGCATGTGCGAGGCACAGCGCTTCCCAGAGGACTACGACGGGATAATCTCCGGCGTGCCCGCACTCGACCGCATCTCCCTCGCCACGCCCCACTGGCAGCGTGCGCAGCTCCAGAGGAAGCACGGCGGCAAATGGTTCTCGGAAGAGGAGCGCAAGGCAGTGCGCGAGGCGGAGCTGGCCTACTTCGCCAAGGTCGATCCCCCGGCCGCGCACGGCCTCTACATCATGGATCCCCGCCCGACTCCGGCGAAGCTCGACGCCTGCTGGAAGGAGATCGTCGGCCGCAACCCGGCGCTGGCAGATCGCGAGGCGCTTTGGCGCGGACTCTTTGAGCCCGTGTACGTAAAAGGTCGCCGCGCCGCCCCTGGGCAGACGCTTGGAATAGAGTTCTCAGGGGCGACCGATTTCCTGCTCAGGAAGATCATCGGCGAGAAGAAATACGAGGACGTCACCGACGACGACATGCAGCGTTTCATCGACGACCCCGACTTCAACTTCCGCAATCCCGATCTCAACGCCTTCGCCAAGCGCGGCGGGCGAATCATCTCGTATGCCGGCCTAGAGGACACCAGCGTTCCATATCCGCCGATCGTCGAGTACTACGACCGCGCCGCCGGTGTCTGCGGCGGCCCCAAGACCATCCGCGACTTCTACGCCCTCTACCTTCTGCCCGGGCGCAAGCACAATCCGAAATCCGGCATCAGCGGCGATCCGCAGGGCATGAACGAAAAGATCGTCGCATGGGTGGAGAACGGCGAGAAGCCGGGCGCCATGAAGCTTGACTTGACGACCGGTCCGTTGAAGACGATGGAGATCGCCCCCTACTGACACTGGAGCGCCGGTGCTGAAGACTAGCAAACGGCTTGAGATATTCGCGAAGGCGTTCCGCGCGGTGTCGGACAATCCTTCGCCCGCCCTCGCCCTGCCTTCCTTCGCCGGATCCTCTGCTGCATTTGCCGCCGCATCCCTCGCCCTTGACGTCCGCGCAGTGCCGTTCGTCCTCGCCGTGACGCCAGGTCTGCCCGAGGCCGACACTCTCTACGAGGATCTTCGTGTCCTTGAGCGCGAAAGCCCCGTCCGCGTTCTGGAGCTCCCGCCTGTCCTGGAGGACGATCGTTCGTCCACGGCCGCGCGGCTGAAGGTTGCGGCGGCGCTTGGCGCATACTCTATTCGCCCGTACCCGCTAGTAGTGGCGGCGCCGATGCCTGCGCTGCTTGACGGCGTGCCGGCCGCCGCCGCCGTCACCGCCGCCACGATGCGCCTCTCGCCCGGCGCAGAAGGGCCGCAGCCTTCTTTCTCGTCCGTCCAGAGCCACCTCGCCGCCGCAGGATACGAACGCACCGCCGAGGTCACCGAGGAGGGGCAGTTCTCCGTGCGCGGCGGCGTGCTGGACGTCTGGCCGCCGGGCGCCGATAGACCCGTCCGCTCCGAGTTCTTCGGCGATGAACTGGAGTCGCTGCGCTCGTTCGACCCTGTCACGCAGATATCCGTTGGCGGCGTCTCCGCCGTGGAGCTGCCGCCCGTAGAGATCGCCGCCGAGATGCGGTCGGTGCTGGACGTCCTGCCGGACGGCTGCACTGTCCTCTGGCTAGAGCACAACGCCTGCGCCGAAGGCGTGCGCGATGTTCCAAACGCCGCGCGGCGCATCTTCACCGGAGATCCCGCCCCCCGCGGCGTTCCCACTGGCTCGTTCGCCGCCGCCCCGCTCCCCGGCTTCGCCGAGATGCGCGCTCCGGCCGGCGCCGTGGATCCCTCGCTCGCCGAGGCCGTGCGCGCAAGGCTCGCCGCACATGTCACCGCCGCGAATAGAAGGGGGGCTCTGACGGTACATGACGACGAGCTGAGCGGCGGCTTCGAGGTGCCTGGCCTCGTGGTCGTGGCGAAAAGCGACCGCGTCCTCTCCGCTCGCCGCCCCGCCGCGCGTTCACGTATCCGTACCGGCGCGCGGCTTTCCGAGACGTTCGATCTCGAGCCTGGCGAACTCGTGGTGCATCTCGACTACGGCGTCGGACGTTTCCTCGGCTCCACCGAGGTGGACGTGAACGGCGCGCGCAGCGAAGTCTTCACCGTGGAGTATGCAGGCGGCGCGAAGCTCCATGTTCCCGTGGCGCATGCACACCTCCTCTCCAGATACGTCGGCGTGAAGGGCGTGCAGGTGAAGCTGCACTCGCTGGAAGGCGGTAGATGGCGCCGGGAGAAGGCCTCGGCTCAGCGTGCGGTGCAGGACCTCGCGGCGTCGCTTCTCGAGACGCAGGCGCGGCGCGCCATAGCCCCGGGCTTCGCCTACGACATCGCGGCTGAGGGCACTGCGGAGTTCGAGGCTGCCTTCCCCTTTGAAGAGACCCCGGACCAGACTCGCGCCATCGCTGACGTCATGGCCGACCTATCTTCCACCCGGCCCATGGACCGCCTCGTGTGCGGTGACGCCGGCTACGGTAAGACGGAGGTCGCCATGCGTGCCGCATTCATAGCCGCCATGAACGGCAAGCAGACAGCTTTGCTTGCCCCCACCACCGTCCTCGCCGAGCAGCACTACGAATCCTTCCTCGCCCGCTTTGAGGGAACGCCGGTGCGCATCGAGACGCTCAGCCGATTCGTCTCCAACGAGGCGAAGCGCGGCATCCGCGCACGTCTCCTCTCGGGCGCGACGGACATCGTCATCGGCACGCATGCGATCCTCTCCTCGAAGATCGCCTTCCACGACCTCGGCCTCATAGTCATCGACGAGGAGCAGCGTTTCGGCGTAAGGCAGAAGGAGCACCTCAAGCGTCTGCGCGCCACGGCCGATGTCCTCACTCTCAGCGCCACTCCCATCCCACGCACGCTCTACCTCTCGATGACCGGCGCGCGGGACCTCTCCATCCTCCGTACTCCGCCCCGCGAGCGCGTCGCCGTCGCCTCCTCTGTCGTCCGCGATTCGGACTCGACCGTCCAGAACGCTATACGCCGCGAGCTCGCGCGCGGCGGTCAGGTTTATTTCCTGCACAACCGCGTCCTGACAATCGACGGCGTCGCCAAGCGCATACACGCCCTTGTCCCCGAGGCCCGCCTAGATGTCGCACACGGGCAGATGCCCGCACAGGCCCTCGCGGAGAAGATGCAGGCCTTCGCCAAGGGAAAGACGGACGTCCTCGTCTGCACCACCATCGTAGAGTCAGGCCTGGACATCCCCCGCGCCAACACAATCCTTATCGACCGTGCCGACCACCTCGGACTCGCCGAGCTCTACCAGCTTCGCGGACGCGTCGGCCGCGGCTCACGCCAGGGCTACGCGTTTTTCCTGCTTCCCGCTGACGGCCTCATAGAAGCTGAGGCCCGCGAGCGCCTTGACGCCCTCATGAAGCACGGCGGCCTCGGCGTCGGTTTCAATCTCGCCATGCGAGACCTCGAGATCCGCGGTGCGGGCAACCTGCTCGGCAGCGAGCAGAGCGGACACATCGCCGCCGTCGGCTTCCAACTCTACTGCCAGCTGCTTCAGCGCACAATATCCCGCCTCAAGGGTGAAGACCTCCCCCCTGTCGTCAACGTCTCCATCAGCCTCGACTTCCTCGATTTCTCTCCCGGCGGCGCCGACGCCGACGCCTGCGGCGCCTGCCTTCCCTACGACTACGTGGAGGAGGAGGCGCAGCGCATGGATTTCCACAAGCGCCTTGCGGAGACATCTTCCATCCCCTCCGTAAAGAAGCTCCGCGCCGAGCTCGCCGACCGCTACGGACGCTTGCCCAGCGCGGCCTTGCGTCTCCTCAAACTTGCCGAACTGCGTATAGTCTGCGCGCAGAACGGCATCTCGGGCGTGTCGGCGCGCAATTCGCTGGCCGTGTTCCGCCGTGCAGACAACGGAGACGTCGCCTTCACCGGCAAGATCACCGGCTCCACCCCGGAGAAGAAGATAGCCTCTCTCTTCCGCATGATCGCCTCGCATCAACCGCGGAAGTCCGTTTCGCGGAACTGAACGCACGCCGTATTCTCAATCGCAGATCGCGGCGGACTGGAAGAAAAGGAGCGTGGACGTTTGTCCGCGCTCCTTCTTGTCTGCAGTTCCTTCCTCCTTACATAATCGCTATCTTCTTCGCCTGCGTCTCAGGACGTTTTTTGACGTTCACCAGCAGGATGCCGTTCTCCAGCTTCGCTGTCAGCGCGGCGGGGTCGGCGAGTTCGGGAAGATCCACGCTGATGGCGTAGTTCGAGCGCTCGAACTCGGAGACGACCTGCTTGAATCCGGCGGGATTCTGATATTTGGTGTTTGTCTTCAGGGTGAGGGTGCGTCCGTCGATGTGGAGTTCAGCCTCGTCCTTGCCGATGCCCGGAAGGCGGATCTTGAGCTCGTAGCCGTCTGGGTGTTCGGCGATGGTGGCGGTGGGGACGATGTATTTCTCGTTGTTCATTTCATGCTCCTTTCTTTTAGCGGTGCTTCAGCCGGCGATGGCGATGCGGCGGACGCCGGACTTCTCTGCCTTTGGCAGTTCGATGCGCAGGATGCCGTCGGAGAACTTGGCGTTGGCCTTGTCGGCGTCCACGCGGAAGGGCAGTTCAAGGCGGCGTGACCAGGCAGGGGTGGTTTCCGCTGGCTTGCCCGACTCTGCGTCGGTCGTCTCTGCGGGTTTGTCGGAGAGGACGACGGCCTGGGGCTCGAGGGCGAGGTCGATGTCCTTTGCGGTCTTGCCGGGGAGTTCGACGTCGATTATGACGGCATCGTCGTCGAGGAAGACGTTCACGGGCGGGAAGCGTCCTGCGGCGCGTGCGCTCATGCTTCTGAACGTGCGGCTGTCTGCGTCGAGCAGTTCGTCAAGCAGACGCCATGGATTCATGTTGATCAGTGTATTCATTTCTTGCTCCTTTCGGTTTTTGAAATCATCAAACACCATAGTGCAAACCCCATGCCAACTTGAACTTCGGGGTCAGACCCTTGGTTCTTGTGGGGCCAGACCCTTGGTTCTTTGGGGCCAGGTCCTGGTTCTAATGGGGTCAGACCCTAGCGCGGGATGTCGGATGTGCCGTTTTGTCACACTTGTGGTGCGTGTTGTGTCATGTTGTCATGGGTGATGATAAAAAGATGAATTGACATTGGTTTGGTATGTTGGTTAGATTTTGAAATAACTTTTTGATGTGCCAATTATGGTAATGTACTGATATATGATAATGTTAAACACCCTTATCCCGGATTTTTGCAAGGGGGGATGAAGCGGCCAAGAAAGAGGTCGCACAAAGTGTAGCGTTGGATCTGTCTGTTAGACCGAGAAGCCCGGCAACAACGCCGTCATGTCGGGCGGCTTGCGCTTTCTCGGACGCCCGGAGATGAACCTCGTGC
>Ga0310696_10003008_pt1 | contig 21511 bp, 19 predicted proteins | sample AusTroGonzalo_MG_4_FD_203885 | JGI IMG/M metagenome (GOLD analysis project Ga0310696, IMG submission 203885) | Bovine rumen microbial communities from tropical cattle in Woodstock, Queensland, Australia - Gonzalo_02 (v2) (version 2) | ecosystem: Host-associated > Mammals > Digestive system >...
TTCAAAAACGGCCTCTTCGACGTGCTCATCGGCGTAAACCTCCTTCGCGAAGGCCTGGACATACCCACGGTGTCGCTGGTTGCCATACTGGATGCCGATAAGGAAGGCTTCCTGCGCAGCGGCAGGGCCCTTACCCAAACCGCCGGCCGCGCCGCCCGAAACATAAACGGTCTGGTGATTATGTATGCCGATACCATCACGGAATCCATGGACCAGACCATACGAGAAACCGCCCGCCGCCGTGCCAAGCAGCAGGAATACAACAAGCTGCATGGCATAACGCCAAAGCAGGTTCAGGTTCACTCCAACGCCCTTATCAGCGAGCTGGTACGCTCCGGTGAAGATACAACCCACATAAGCGGCTTCCTTAATCCGGTTCTGAAGAACTCCGTTACCGGCCACGTAAGCGCAAGGGACAGCGTATCCGACCCCGAATACGTCCCCAGCGCATCGGAGCTGGGCAAAGGCGACGTTTCCGTGGGCCTTGGCCACGACGCCAGGCGCGATGAAAAATCGGCCTTTGTGGACGGATACATCGTGGCCGATCTTGCCGCCGTACTGCAGGATCCCGTCATACGTTCAATGTCGCGCGAGCAGGTGGAAAAAGCCGCCGCCGAGGCAAAGCGCAAGATGCAAAAAGCGGCCGCCGAGCTTGATTTCACGGCAGCCGCCAAGTATCGCGACGAGATGTGGGCCCTCCAGCAGTACCTTAAGGTCTGGAAAGACTCTTGATTTTCTCAAACAGCACTTCCTCGTCCCCCGGGGTGTAGCCCAGGTGGGAATAAACCAGTTTGCCGTCCTTGTCATAAAGAAAGACGTGGGGGCAGGATGTGACTTTCATGGCACGGGCCAGTTCCTTGTTCGTATCAAAAACGAACTGGAAGCCGTCCCAGCCGCGGCCGCGGGTCATGGCCTTGGCTTTTGAGAGAGAACGGGTGTCGTCGGTGCACACGGCGATAAAGCGGAACGGAGCCTCTTTTTGCCAGTCTTCAAAGACTTCAGATATAGCATCCATTTCCTCTATGCAGTACTTGCAGGTTACAAACCAGAAGGACACCACGTATGGTGTCTTGTGGTCCACCCACTGGGCCGGAGTGGTTTTTCCTCCGTCGGCGGTCTGTATCTCCACTTTGGAATAGTCCTGGGCGTTTATGACGCCGCAGAGCATAAGCAACGCTGCCAAAAAGCTAATTATCTTTTTCATAACGGTATGCAACTTTTTCGTTAAGTCCTGCGCTAATCGCATTAACTACGTTTCCATTCTTACGCACAAAGGCAACTACCCGGAAATCGGCCTCCGGAAAGTCTCCAAGGTCGATATCGGCAGTAAAACTGTGCTCCTTTTCCTGATCCTTCTCCAGGCTGCCGACTGCTTCTCCTGCCGTACCGGCGCCAAGGAAACGCCTTAATACGCTGCTGCAGGAATAGTTGGAGCCGTAGCCGGCCTGATTGTCCACAATTATGTTGTCCTGCACCAGGGCAGCGGCAACAGAATAGCTTGCAGCCTCATCGGCCATAACCGTCACCTTTGCATCCAGCTTTCCTTCTGAATAGCTGCATTCAAGGGCCATATTACAGGTGGGCTTTACCACCGTGGCGTCCACGTAACCGGTTATGCGTTCAGCCGACTGCTCGTTGAACCTGGTGTCGCCATTCCAGTCAAAAAGTATCGACGGGAAGTCCGAAACCTTGAAATATGCAACTATCGCATCGGCCTCCTCTGGCGAAACTTCGTCGTACTGGTGAACGGCTATCTCAACTATCCTGCCGGGACGCTGTCCCTTTGCCTGATGAAGGGCATCCGACATGTTGGGACAATACTGGCACCAGGTTGCTGTGAATTCCAGGGCAAGAACACGGTGGAATGCACGGGTGCCGTCCTCCGGCTGGTCGTCAGGGTCCACAACCGGATCCGGGTCCGGATCAATATCGGGTTCCGGCGGTTCTTTCTGTCCCACACACGCCCACAGAAGGGCGGCAAAAAGTATCAGCATCCATTTTTTCATGGCCGATAAGCTTTAAAAATGCCAGGCGATCCTTAGCAGACCGCCTTTGTATTCCGGCTGCCAGCGGCAAACGCCGCCGGAACAGACCAGGCCTGCGCGCTGGTGGCCGTACGCCAGATCAACCTTGAATCCGCCGCGGCTCCAGGAGGCTCCAACCTCGTAATAATGCTGCTTGGTGTCGCCGTGATTGTACATGTCGCGCGCATGCACCGCCCAGCCGTCAACTGAAGAGAGCTCCAGAGAGCCGGCCACCCAGTCACGGGTAAGTTCCTCGGAATAGAGATACTGGGCTTGTCCGCGCAGCGACAGCTTGCCTGGAAAACGGTACAACACGTCTATCACAAAGGCATTCTGGGCGTTTGTGGCTATCTTGTTTCCATGAGAAGGAGAGTTCTCCTGTATGCTTACAAATGCCACCGTCTTGAGCCTCTTGTTCCAGCGTTTTTCCACCTCTATGTTGATGTCGCGGTACGCCAGGCGCATTACGTCATAATTCGACAGGGCCTCCGGCAGCGCCATTATCCAAGAGCCGTTAACGTGGAACTTCCAGCCTTTGACAGCATAGAAAACATCGGCCGATCCGCCCAGCTCGCCCTGGGCAAATGCAGTGTAGGGATTCAAACTGGAAAGCATGTAGTGCTGTTCCATGCAAAGGGCCGGAAGGTAGTTAAGGCCCGCCGGATCAAGCATATTGCTAAGGCGCCTTACGGTAAGGGTGGCCGAGAATTTTCCAAGGCCATAGCCAAGTTCCACCGTCTGTGCGTTGCCGCCGGGCTTCCCCACCCATTCGGCCCGGGCCGAGAATCCCCCGCCCGTCCACGAAGCCAGGGCCGACCACCAAACAGCCGGCGAACCGTTCCCAAAGCGCGCCGCAGCGCTTCCTTCAATGGAAAAGCCGGCGAACCGGAAAGCGGCTTCCCCGCCCGCGAGGGCGTCGGATCCGTACCAGAGCCCCTTTCGCTTGAAACCGCCAAGGGCCTTTATGGTGAAAAGGTCGTTTGCTGTCCTAAACGTTGCTCTGCCGCCGCCAAGCGAATTGTTCCAGCCAAGATTGCGGTCTTCCCAGCTTCGGAAAACTATGCCGGTGCCAAATTGGTCGTAAAAGTCTCCGGCGGTTACGCTCCACAGTTCTTCGGTCCAGGCAACGTACTTTCCCGGAACGCCGATTCCTTTCAAATTCAGATCATATCCCGGAAGAGGATCCGGATAGTATTCGGCCTGGAGACCTACCGAAAAACGGCCGTAGGAGTAATCCAGCTTAAGATAGTTGTTGGAATGGAAGCCAACTGCCTCTTCCCAGATGGAGTTAGACTCCAGGCTGCCGGAGAACAGGTGCTGCTGCGCCTGCATCAAAAGTGATACAGGGAGCAGTGCCGCGGCAAGAAGCAGTTTCTTAAACCTCATCAGTCTTCGTACTGGGGAACCAGGACCTCACCAACCGGTACAGACACGGCGTTGTCTACGTAATAATTGCCATAATCTTTGGTCCTAATTACCGACATGCCGTCGTATGCCCGCTGGACATAGACAACTATCTGCAGATTCTCAAGAACATACTGCTCCGGCACCTGATAGGAGTAATGACGGGTAACAACGCGCTGGTCTTCATCCACTTCAAAAGCTTCTCCCAGCACGCCGGTAAGGCTCTTGCGGGCTACGTAGTCGTGATGATAGTCTGAATGCTCCCCGTAAGAATAATCGGCCTGCCAGCCTATGATTCCGTTTTCTATGACTATAGCCGTAACCTTATACTTGGCAGCGTAGCGTATGCAAAGCTGAATATTCACATCCAGAGTTCTGCCGTCAAGGCTGGAAATAACACCTATAGCGCTGGAAACCGGATAATTGTCCTCTGTTTCCTGTACGTATTTAAGGATATCACGGGTTGTGTAGCTTGTGTTGCCGTAGTTGGGAACATCGCGCCGGCCATCCACAATTCCGGTGGGATAACCGTCTACTTTATACTGATTAGCCAGAGGGTTAAAACTTTCGAATGCCAGATAGCTGCTGCTGTCGCCGTGAAGGGTAAGCAGAACAATCTTTCCAGGAAGCTGTGATACTGCATCCTTTGCGGCGGTGGCCATCAGCGGGCAGTTACCGCACCAGTCGGCCGTAAAGCGCATAAACAGGGAACTATGGTAGAAGGCCCTGCTCCAGTCAACCAGGATATTGTCGCCGTCGTATTTTTCCTGGGAAACGGAAACGGTTTGCACTATGGACTTGTTTGCCGATGAAATTTCTATGTTTGCCGTGCGCGGCTCCATGCCGTAGTTTTCGCCGGCTTTTACTGCGATGGTAGCGTTGCCGCTGCCGGAAAGAGGCGAAATCTCCAGCCAGGGCGCGCTGCATTCAACGGTCCATTCCACGTTGGAAGTGATGCCGATATAGTCCGTTCCGCCTGTATAAGGGAACGATATCTGCTCCGGCGAGGCCAGGAGTTCCTCGAAGGAAGTGTCCTGCGATACGGAATAAGGCACGCAGGCATTGTTGTCGTTGCAGAACACGATAACGCCGCTGCGCGAGCCTCTGTCGGTGTTGGCCGGTACGGTGAAACTGTGTTCGTACCTGTCAAGGCCAAGCTTTTTGACATCGCCCACAGTTATCCATTCCGGGGCCGATGCCAGGTGATAGCCGATAGAACTCACAACCTCTACCTGGAAAGTCTGAGCCTCCGGAGTAAGAGACGCAGGCTTGGAGTTGATACGGAAAACAGGGCCGCTTACGGCACGTAACGCAAGGCCTGCATACCTGTATTTGTCAATTCCGCTGTCCACGGAAGAGACGTCGAAAAGTATGCTGGAAGCAACCTTTTCATCTGATGTGAGGGAAGAACTCCAGTAAGAGCCGCTCTGGGTATCCGTAGCGTGAAGGAATATACTGTTCCCGTTCTTCTTGCTCTTTATCAGGTATCCCTTGGTGCCGTTCTGTGTGGTCCAGGTCCATTCAAGGTCCGTGGATTCAATAAGTTCGGCCCATTCCGTGGCGGTGGGGATGCGCCATAGCGAGCCAAGCAGCACGGCTGCGGCATCGTCCTCCGGGTCCAGAATGGTTTTTCCATCGGCCTGGTTATACTTTGTCACGGGATCACCCCAGACATAAGTGTCCCAGGAATAGCTCTCTTTGGCGGCGGTTTCGCCCCATGCGTAGCGCGCTCCCCCGTCCACGTTTATGCTGGCCCATGCAACCGAAAGACCAAGGTCAATGGCCTCCAGCTTTTCTTCCACCTGAGGCTGGGGCTGTGGAGGATCAACCTCCTCTTCCTGTTTGTCCTTGTCCGGGTCCGGTATCGGCTCTGGTTTCTTATCCCCTTCTGCTGCCTTTTCGCAGCCGAATATGGCTAAGGCCGATAAGGCAAGGATTAAAAGGATATGCTTTTTCATAGTCTGGTAATCTTTATAATATGCTTTAGCGCCCGGATTTGCGACACAACTTTATCCAGCTCCAGATTTGAGGGGACGGAAAGTTTCATGCTAATCTCGAAGGTGCCGTTGCGTTGGTTTTCATTTACGTTAAAACTGCGGATACTGGCCTTGAACTGGCCCACCACTTCCATTATCTTGTTAAGGACAGAGTTTTCAAGGTCTGTGATAATTTTAAGGGCCACCTGGAAACTGCCGCTGGCGGGGGTATCGGCCCATTTTACCTTTTGTATGCGATAAGGATAAAGGTCCAGCAGACGTGCGGCGTTGGGGCAGGAAATGCGGTGAATCTTTATGCCGTCGCCCCTTGTGACAAAGCCAAAAACATCGTCTCCGAATACCGGATTGCAGCATTTGGCCATCCTGTAGTCTATGCCCTTCACGTTTTTGGCGTTAAGCACAAGGATATCGTCCTTACCCTCGTAGTGCCTCTGGGCCTTGGCCGATGCCACAACAGCCTCGGCCGCCTCTACGGATGCGGCATGGCGCTGTTCCTCTCCCAGTATGAATTCCTTGATGGAGTTAACGTCAAGGCTCCCCTCGCCGATTGCGGCATAGAAGCCGGTGAGCGAAGGGTAATTGTACTTTTTGCGGAATTCATTGCACATGTCGTCCGGGAATTCCAGCTTCCAGTTCTTCAGGCGGCGTTCCAGGAGCTCCTTGCCATCGACGGCGCGGGCCTGCTCCTGTACCGCCAGGGCCTGCTTAACCTTGGTGCGGGCCTTGGAAGTTACCACCCAGTTAATCCAGTCCGGCGAAGGATGCTGGTTTTTGGAGGTAAGTATTTCCACAACATCGCCCGTGGTAAGCTTTTCCTTGATGGATACGGCCTTTCCGTTAACCCTTGCGCCAACGCAGTGGGCGCCTATGTTGGTGTGTATTCCAAAAGCGAAATCCAGCACGGTGGCGCCAGCGGCAAGTATGCGGAGTTCACCGCTTGGCGTGAACACGAAAATCTCTTTTGAAGGAGGATGTGGCAGGTCTTCCTGGTCCTGCCCGGGGTGTTCAAGGGCATAACGCACGGATGTAAGCCATGCGGCCATGGTTTCCTCACGCTTGATACCCTTGTAGGACCAGTGGCTGGCAAAGCCGTTTTCGGCAATATCGTCCATGCGTTTGGTCCTTATCTGCACCTCTACGTATGCACCTTCCCTGTTCTTTACGGTTATGTGCAGGCTCTCGTAGCCGTTGGGCTTGGGATTGGTCACCCAGTCCCTCAGGCGTTTTGTATCGGCCTCGTATTCCTCTGTCACAAAGGAATAGACCATCCAGCACAGGTCTTTTTCCAGCTTGTGGTTATCCGGGTCGCAGTCTATAATGAATCGTATGGCAAAAACGTCGTACACACCTTCGAATGGCACTTTTTGCTTTACCATCTTTTGCCAGATGGAGTATGCCGCCTTGGTGCGGATCTTCAGTTTATACTGAATGCCGGCTTCTGAGAGCTTTACTTTAAGCGGCTCTATGAATTCGGCCATCAGTTTTTCCCTGTCTTTCTCCCCTGCCTTTAACTTGTTGGTGATTAGCCTGTACATTTCCGGCTGGGCGTAGTTCAGGTATATGTCCTCCATCTCCCGCTTCATGTTGTAAAGGCCCAGCTGGTGGGCAAGCGGGATGTAAAGCATCAGAGTTTCCAGAATTTTCTGGTCCCTGGAGCTCTTGGGGAACATCTTGAGGCTGCGCATAACCTCCAGGCGGTCGGCCAGTTTGATAACCGTCACGCGGGGATCGGCCGAATACTGGATTATGAGCTTTTTGTAGTTTTCGGCCTCCAGGCGGGTGTCCTTGGGCTTGATGCTTGCAATTTTGTCAAGGCCGTCAACAAGGGTGCATATAGCACTACCCCACTCGCTTTCCTTCACCTGATATCCGCCAACGCTGCTTGCCTCGTGCAGATACACGGCGGCAATGCATTCCTCCGGCAGGCCTATCTCCTCGTGCACTATACCCGCAACGGCATCCGGATGGCCGATGAAAGGCGATCCGTCGTAACGGGTATGGTCTTTAAGGACCTCCAGGGCGGTTTGCCTGGCTTTATTTACAATTTCACTTTCCACGTTGGCGCTCGTTTAATGCTTTTTGGAAGGCGCGGGCATTTGCAAGATGCTCGGCATAAGAAGTGGCAAAACGGTGCTGACCGTTGAAGGACGGATCGGCACAGAAGAAGATGTAATTGTGCGAATCCGGGTGCAGGACGGCCTCCAGGGCACTTTTTGGCGGGCACGATATGGGGCCCGGAGGAAGGCCGTGATACATGTATGTATTGTACGGCGAATCTACCAGAAGGTGCGACTTAAGGATGCGGTTAAGCTTATAGTCAAAGCAGAAGGCCACCGTAGGGTCGGCCTGAAGCTTCATGCCCATATTGAGCCTGTTAAGGTAAACTGCGGCAATGGCGGGCTGTTCCGGAACGTAGCGGGTTTCCCCGTCCACAATTGAAGCAAGGGTTGAGACCTCCCGTTGGGTAAGTCCCTGGCGGCGGGCGGCTTCTTTGCGTTCATCGGTCCACCATGCATCCTTCTCCTTGGCAAAACGGTCGAAGATTTCCCTCACCGACGCCGTCCAGAGCATCTGGTAAGTGTCCGGGATAATCATGGTAAAAAGCTGCTTGCGGTCCACTCCGTAGGCCGATATGGAATCTTCGCACATGGCAAAGGACGCAATTGAGGCCGAATCGGCCAGCATTTGGGCGCCTATCTTGCGGGCAAGGACGCCGGGGGTGCGGATTGCACCGGAAAGAGTAAGGTTCACCGGCGTTTGCCAGCCTTTGTGCAGCATACGGCTGACATACATGCTGGAGCAGGTGGAATCTATGCGGTAATGGCCCACCTCCACGCTTTTTACGTCTTTCATAACACGCTTAAGGCTCTTTGCCTTGAGCACGTTGCCGGAAGCCAGAAGAGAGTCCGTAACCTCTTCAAGGTCCATCCACGGATATACGTAAAGATCCATGGAGCCCTTGAAATTGGGGGCCTTGCGGTCGTACCATGCATGGTACAGCGCCACCCCGCCCCAAATGGCGAAGAGCGCCACAATGGCCACCAGTATTATTACCCAAACTCTCTTTTTCATAATTTAGCGCAGTTTGATTTCGTCGCCCTCGTTAAGATCTACGTTACCGGTGAAACCGTTAAGCTTCTTTATGGCCTTTTCCTTTACGCCAAAGCGCTGGCAAATGTCGTGGAAGCTTTCCCCGTCCTGGGCCACAATGTACTTGTCCAGGCCCTTGGGGGCCTGATTCTTCTTGGCCTGAAGGTAAACGATTGCTCCGGCAGGAAGCGATGCGTCTTTGGAAACGTCGTTGTAACGCAGTATCTCCCACTTGAAAAGGTGGTTGCTCTTTGCAATTGAGCCGTAAGTCTCCCCTTCTATCGCATACACGAAAGGCACGCCGTTAAGGGAGAACAGCTGCCTGGAAGGCGCAAAATGATAATCCTCGCTGGCTTTTACGCGTTCATCGGCCGATGACGACGCCGCGGCAGTGCGGGAAGTAACGGCCACCGGCTCTTCTATCTTGTGCGGAGCCTCCGGCATCACGGCTTCCTCTTCCTGTGAAATGACGTCGAAACGGGCCAGGTTGTAGTCCTCTATATATTTGATAAGCTTTGCCGGGTATTTGGGGTCTGTGGCATAGCCGGCGCGCTTGAGGCCGTATGCCCAGCCCTTATAGTCCGTGCGTTCAAGGTCGAAGAGGAATTTGTAGCGGTCCCTGTAACGCAGGAAATCCGAATGGTCGCGGAAGCTTTCATCGGCCGAATCGTAAACCCTGAAGCATTCGTTGCGGGCGTCGTCGTCCTTGTGCATGCTGCGGCCGGTCCAGCCTTTGTGGCACTTGATACCAAAATGGTTGTTTCCCTCCCGGGCAAGTTCCGACATTCCGGAGGCCGATTCCAACATGCCCTGGGCAAGGGTTATGCTGGCTGGAACGCCGCTGCGCAGCATTTCCTGCACGGCAATGTCCGAATACTTTTGGATATACTCTTCCTGCGGGCTTTGCGCGCGTGCGCACACAGAAATAAGAGCCAGCAGTGCGATAAGGATAATCTTCTTCATCTTAGGTATCTTTACTACAAGATGCTAAGTTAAGAAGAAAAAATCAAATTTCGTAAATATCGCCGTCGGAAGTGGCAAAAGTTTGAGGAAAAATGCTGCGGCACTCGGCTTCGTATGCCTTATAGTCGCTGCTTCTTGAAGAATAATGGCCGACAAGAAGTTTCCGGGCACCTGCCTCCAGGGCCACCTGGGCGGCCTGAAGGGTGGTGCTGTGCTTGCGGAGGGCGGCCTGGTCCTCCAGTTCCTGCTGATAGGTGGCTTCGTGATAAATGACGGTGGTGCCTTTAAGCCACTGAGCCTCTTTAGGGAAAGCAGCCGTGTCCGAGCAGTAGGCATAGCTTCTGGGGACAAAAGGCTTATAGGCAGCTTGGGCGGCCGGAATAACGCTTCCATCGGCCCTAACTACGTCCTCTCCCCTTTTGAGGGTGCCTATTTCCGTGAGCGAAAGGCCGTATTTCTCAATTGCCTCTTTGTGCACGTTGAAAGGCGGTTCCTTTTCCATAAAACGGAAGCCGAAGGTCTCTATTCCGTGATTCAGCGGGAAAGCCTCCACCATAAGGCTCTTTGTTTCAAGTATGGTCTCCGGCCCTTTCATTTTGAGCGGGGTAAAACGGATCTCGAAGGCAAGACCGTCCCCGTAATAACTGAGGAAAAATTTAAGGATTGGGCCGAAAGAAGGCGGGGCGAAGATGTTAAGCGGAATCTGCCGGCCTTTCATCCCAAGTGTGGACAAAAGGCCGAAGATACCGAAAACATGGTCCCCATGAATGTGGGAAAGGAAGATGGAGTCCAGTTTCATCATTGGAACGTGCTCCTGCACCATCCGGTACTGGGTTCCTTCCCCGCAGTCAATAAGGAACAAGCGCCCGTGCACGCTGAGTGCCTGGGCGCTTTGATTCCTGTCCCTCACAGGCATGGCCGAAGCCGTGCCAAGCAAGGTAAGTGTAAACGTATTCGGGTTATTACTCACCCTTTTCAAGCTGCTCCTTGAGGGCTGCGAGAGCGGAGATGTCACCGAGAGTGGTCTTCTCTACGTTGCTCTGAACCTTCTTGATAGCTTTCTTGGCGGTCTCGGCCTCGGCGGTTTCCTTGGCTGCCTTTGCCTCCTGGTAAGTGCGAACATGGGAAACGCGTACGGTGCGGGTGCTGCGGCGCAGATCCACAACCTTCACGGGCAGGGTCTCACCTACGATAGCCTGCTTGCCGTCTTCCTTAACCATCTCGCGGTTGAATGCGGTGGCTTCGGTGCCGTCGGCGAAGTTGACGGTGGTGTTCTTGTCGTTAACGGCAGCAACGGTTGCATCTACAGTGGTGCCGACGGGATATTTGGCCTCCAGTTCGTCCCAAGGGTTGGGAGTGAGCTGCTTGTGACCGAGGGAAAGCTTGTGGCTGTTCTCATCGAAGTCAAGGATAACTACGTCGATGACGTCACCGGTCTGGACCATCTCGGCGGGATGCTTGATCTTGTTCCAGCTGAGGTCGCTGATGTGGATGAGGCCTTCTACGCCATCCTCAAGCTCTGCGAATACGCCGAAGTTGGTGATGTTGCGAACGGTGGCCTTGTGCTGGGAACCGACGGGATATTTCTCCCTGATGCTCTCCCAAGGATTGGTGGTGAGCTGCTTGATGCCCAGGGACATCTTGCGGGCCTCGCGGTCCAGGGTGAGGATAACTGCCTCTACCTCGTCGCCCATCTTCAGGAATTCCTGGGCGCTGTGCAGACGGGGGCTCCAGCTCATTTCGCTTACGTGTACCAGGCCTTCTACACCGGGTTCAACCTCTACGAATGCGCCGTAATCGGCAACTGCAACTACCTTACCCTTAACGGTGTCGCCAACCTTGAGGTCTGCGGACAGGGCTTCCCAAGGATGAGCGGTGAGCTGCTTGAGACCAAGGGCAATGCGTTTCTGCTGCTCGTTGAAGTCCAGGACAACAACGTTGATCTTCTGATCAAGGGCGACAACTTCTTCCGGATGGGAGATGCGGCCCCAGCTGAGGTCGGTGATGTGGATGAGACCGTCCACGCCGCCAAGGTCCACGAATACACCGTAGTTGGTGATATTCTTGACAACGCCTTCCAGCACCTGGCCTTTCTCCAGCTTGGAGATGAGTTCGGCGCGCTTGAGTTCCTGTTCGGCCTCAAGAAGGGCTTTGTGAGAAACAACCACGTTCTTGAACTCCTGATTGATCTTCACAATCTTGAAGTCCATAGTGGTATCTACGAATACGTCGTAGTCACGGATGGGCTTGATGTCGATCTGGGAGCCGGGGAGGAAGGCCTCGATACCGAACACGTCCACGATCATACCGCCCTTGGTGCGGGTCTTTACGTAGCCCTTCACCACTTCGCCGCTTTCGTAAGCAGCGTTTACCATATCCCAAGACTTGAGCTGGCGGGCTTTCTTATGGGAAATAACAAGCTGACCTTTGCGGTCTTCGGCGTTTTCTACAAGCACTTCTACCTTGTCACCTACTTTGAGGTCCGGGTTGTAACGGAATTCGGGGGCGCTGATGACACCTTCGCTCTTGGCGCCGATGTTTACAACAACCTCACGCTTGTTGATGGAGGTAACGACACCTTCCACAACCTCGTTCTCCGAGATCTTGGAGAGGGTCTGCTCGTACTTGGCAAGGGTTTCTTCCTTGGAACCTTTGTCCACGCCTTCGTTCTCAAAGGCATCCCAGTCAAATTCTTCGGGTGCCACAGAGGCATTGAGTTTCTTAATTTCTTCTGACATGATTTTGAATTAAAAAAACTAGTAGTTTAACATTATTTCTTGAGCCTTTGCCGGGCAATAAAAATGCGCGCCCGGAAAAAAGCGCGCAAATATAGGTATAAATATTTGATTTTACAACAATTTCTTTCGTTTGAACAGCACAAGCACCAGTATGCAGCTGAATGCCATCACCGCAAGGATAATTACCCAGTTCCACACATTGTCATTCGGATTATCGGCCGATAATATGGGCAGGCGCACGTTCATGCCATAGAAACCTGCAATAAGGGTGGGCGGCATAAGGAACACGCTTACCACGGCCAGGATCTTCATGATCTTGTTCTGCTCCAGGTTGATAAGACCCACAACGGTGTCCTGCAGATATTCCAGACGCTCGAAGCAGAAGTTGGTGTGGCTAAGCAGTGACGATATGTCTTGCAGTAATACGTTCAAGCGCATTTCCAGGGTGCGCGGCACCTTGGTGGAGCGCATGAGGTTTGAAATAAGACGCTGCTTATCCACCACGTTCTCGCGTACCACCATGGTATTCTCCTGCATCTGGGAAATGTCAATCAGCAGGTCCTGGTCTATGTCTTCCTGGTCGTTGATCTGGCGTGCATACTGGGAAATTTCCTTTGACAGCAGCTCGATCATATCGGCATCAAGGTCCACACGTTGATCCAGTATGCTTGCGAATACGCTGAAGCCCGACGGGTACTGTTTTGGATTCACCTGCATGCGGCGCTGCAGCTCCGTGAACGAACGGAGCGGCACCTCACGGAGCGTGGCAAGGGTATCGTCCACAATTGTGAACGACACAGGCTGCTGGCCATATTCCTCCGGTCCAGGGGTAAGGAAGTTGGTGTTGGCGTAGATGGCGTCGTCGGTCTCGAAGTAGCGGGATGATGACTCAATTTCCTCGGCCTGTGCACGGCTTTGGATTTCCGTTCCCATGAAGGCCTCCACGGCACGTTTCTCCGCGCCAGTGGGCATCACAAGGTCCACCCACACAACGTCTTCCAGCTTGAACTTCGGCAAGTCTTTCTCCGACTGGGAGAGGAGAATTTTTCCGTTTTCTCTGTAGAAGATACTGATCATATCTCTTTTGCTTTTTTTTGCTCCGGGCCAGTCGCACCGGATGGAGTTTAAACCTATAACCAGCTGACATTACGGAAAAGTCAGCCTGCAAAGGTACTCATAATTTCCGAAAAAGCAAATTATACTTCGTATTCAGTCGGATCGAAGCCTTCCAGGGCTTCTTTGCGTTCGGTGCAGGTGCCGCACTTGCCGCAGTGCTTTTCACCGCCTTTGTAGCAGGAATAGGTAAGAGAATAATCCAGGCCGATGGCTTTGCCGCGCAGGGCAATGTCCCGTTTGGTGATGTTGCAGTAAGGGGAAATGACTTTTACACCATTGTAGGTGCCAGCCTTAACGGCCGCTGCAAATGCATCGATAAACTCCGGGCGGCAGTCGGGATAGATGGCATGGTCTCCGCCGTGATTTGCCAGCATTATGGCGTCCAGTTCATAGCTCTCGGCAAGGCCGGCGGCCACTGCCAGCATTATTCCGTTGCGGAAAGGCACAACCGTGCTCTTCATGTTTTCATCGGCATACGAACCCTCCGGAATATCCCCTCCGCTTAGCAGAAGGTCACTTTTGAAATACTGGCCGATAAAGCCTAGCGGAATAATTATATGCTTGATCCCCAGGCGTTTGCAGTTTTCTACCGCGTATGATATTTCGCGGGCATTATGCTTTGAGCCGTAGTCGAAGGTAACGGCCAGTTCTATGCTGTCTTTGTATTCATAAAGCAGCGTAGTACTGTCAAGGCCGCCGGAATAAATCAACAGTGCCTTCATTTTCCAAGCTTTGCAATTATTTCATTCACAGCGGTTTTAGCCGATGCAACGGCCTCTACAACTGTGGCAGGGCCTGTTTGGAAGTCTCCTGCAAGCCAGATATTATCGTAACCACGGCAGGCCTCAAGAAGTACCTGATCCGGTTTTTCGCTGATGGCGGTTATGAGGGTATCGCATTCTACAAGATGCTCTGTGCCTTCAATTATTCTGGTCACCACCCTGCCGCCGTCTTCCGGCACTACGTTTTCGCAGTCACAGAACACCACGCCGTCTTCCTTTATTTCTACCGGAGCCTGGAACAGTTTGAACTGCACTCCATCGGCCTTGGCTTCTTCCACTTCGGTGGGGTTGGCGGGCATGTTTTCGAAGGTTTTGCGGTAGTAAACCCAGGTTTCCCTGCCCATCCTCACGGCTGTGCGGCAGGCGTCCATGGCAACGTTTCCGCCGCCAATCACTATCACTTTTTTGCCGATATTGAAGGAATCCGGATCTTTAAGGAACGGCAGGGCCTGGACGGCCTTTTCTTCGCCGGGTATGCGCAGGGTGGCGGGGAATTCGGCGCCGGCGCCCATGATCACAGCATCGTAAGTATTTGAAAGGCTGGAGATTGTGACGTCCTTCCCTATTTCCGTGTTACCCTTGAACTGAATGCCGGCATCGGCAAACATCTTCTCGTAGGCGTCGCAGTATTTCTTGTCCAGGCGGAAGGCCGGGATGCCGTAGCGCAGCACGCCACCCATCCTGGGATTGGAGTCAAAGATGGTCACATCGGCCCCGGCTTCATACAGCCATACGGCGGCGGCAATACCAACCGGGCCGGCACCTACCAGAGCTATTTTTTCGCCTTCCAGCTCTTTGGTGCGGCGTTCCAGTTTGTGCTTGAAAAGGTATGCGCCGGAGACTTCCTGCTCTATTTCGTACCAGCGGACGGGAATTTGCTTTACGTTAAGCACGCAGTGGCCGTAGCAGAACTTTTTCCAGTCGCACACCAGTGAGGTGACGGCGCTTAGCGGATTGTTCCGGAACAGCATTTCGCCTGCCTCGTCCAGGCGGTCCTGACGGTACAGCAACATGCATTCCGGCACGGGAGTATGCACCGGACAGCCTTCCAAGGCACATTTTGGTTTCTTACACAGCAAGCAGCGCTGGGCTTCGTTATTGATCATGGTTTAAAAACTTGTCGGTTGGTTATGGAACGTCCCAGGGTTAGGGAATCGGCATATTCAAGGTCATCGCCAAAGCCCAGTCCGCGGGCAAGGGAGGTAACTTTTATGCCGGAATTTTCTATTTGCCGATAAATGTAGAACGCGGTGGTTTCCCCTTCTACGTCGCCGCTCAGGGCCAGGATTATTTCGGCCTCCTGCGGGGCCTCTAATCCGCGCACGCGTTCCGTAAGTTCTTTGATATTCAGGTCCGATGGACCTACGCCGGCGATGGGTGAAATTATGCCGCCAAGGACGTGGTACACGCCGTGATACTGCCCTGTGGCCTCTATGCTCATCACGTCACGAACGCTTTCTACCACGCAAATAAGGCGGTGATCACGGCTGTTGTCTCCGCAGATGGAACAGACTTCGCTGTCCGAGATCATCCGGCAGCGGCTGCAGTAGCATACGTCGTCCCTAAGGTGGTTAATGGCATCCGTAAAGTGGTGCACGTTCTGAGCCGGCTGTTTAAGAAGGTGAAGAGCCAGCCTTAGCGCACTGCGCCTGCCCACTCCGGGAAGTGAGCTGATTGCCTCAACTGCCTCTGACAGCAAGGCCGACGGATAGTTCTCTTTATACGCCATGATACTTCATAAGAGCATCCAGGGGCGATGCTTCAATGCCGGAAATCTGAACACCATATTCCCGGCCGATCTTTCTGATAATCTCCCGGCAGGCGTAGCCGAAACCGCCCACTATCCCAAGCGGCAGGGAGTCGTACTTAAGGACGGCACGCTCGAAAAAGCCGCGGAAGTTATTGTCCACCAGGGTTTTTGCATAGTCGCTGGTATTGTAGTGCGACAATATGAACGGGGCAAAGCCGCCCAGGTAACGGGCCGGTGCGGGGTTGGAATATACGTTCTTGACTATGGTAGGATAATCGGCCTGGAAGTTGGCGGCAAAATCATCGGCTATCTCTTTGGGCATGTGGCCTTTGAGAAAATCCGTGACAAACAGTTTTCCAAGCACAGAGGCCGATCCTTCGTCGCCTATTATGTAGCCGCCGCAGTTTACCTTTCTGACTATCTGCGTGCCGTCCCACTGGCAGGTGTTGGCGCCGGTGCCGATTATGGCGGCGATGCCTTTTTCCCTGCCGCACACTGCCCTGGCGGCGCCAAGCATGTCCGATGCGTAGTGGATATCGGCCCCGGGGAACCATCGGCCCAGATCCACCGGGCTCTCCCCCACCAGACCGGCGGCGTAGAAATATACGGTGTCTATCCCCTGGCCCAGGAGGCGGGCGGCATCGGCCAGAATTGGTTCAAGATCGGCCGCTGAGGTGTGCGCAAGGTTGAAGCCGGGCGTACGGATAAGTTTTCCGTCGCTCAGCAGCCAAAGCGTCTTGCTGGCGCCACAATCTACAACCAGTTTTTTCACGGCTCTAATTTACTACTTTTCCTTTCTTTTTCCAATGCATGTAGCCGTATATGGCACTAAACACGTATGCAATGTACAGAAGCGACATCCACAGCTGGCCTGTCCTTATGCAAAGCCATGCCGTGAGGGTGTTGGCTACTATCCAAAGCAGCCACTGCTGGATGTAGCTTTGCGCCAGCCACCAGGTTGCTATTACGCTTAGCATTGAGGCCATGGCGTCCAGCTGGGGCTGGGAGTCGCCGGTGGCCCTGAGGATTTGCATTAGCACTAGCGAGCCTGCCATGAAGGCCACAGCGCTCCAGATTGCAGTTTTTTTGCTTATTACGGCCAGGTGGATTTCACCTTCCCCTACCTTCTCATCGGCCTTTTTCCACTGGATAAAACCAACTACGGACATAATCACGTAGTAGATATTCAGGCCCATGGATGCCCAAATATGCTGGTAGCCAAACTCGAAGGCGCAAGCCGCACCCGTGAGCAGCCCCACCACCCACATGCCGTTTTTTTGCAAAATCTCCAGCACCACATACAGGATGCCGGTAATCATCGCAAAAACCTCTATTGCCTGTATCCAGTCCAATTATTTAACCTCAATCAGCTCCACGACGAATTTTAGAGCGCTGCAGGGCGGGATGCCGCGCGTGCCGGTTTCGCCGTAGGCAAGGTTGTAGGGCAGGTACAGCTCGTACTTTGCGCCTTCGCTCATCAGTTGCAGACCTTCCGTCCAGCCTTTGATTACCTGATTGAGGCCGAACTCCACGGGCTCACCCCTCTTGTAGGAGCTGTCAAAGACGGTTCCGTCCGGGAAGGTGCCTTCGTAGTGGCACAGGACCTTGTCCGTAGCCTTGGGCTTTTTGCCGCTGCCTTCTTTGATGGCCTTGTACATGAGGCCGCTGGCGGTGGCTTTCACCTGAGGATCTTTGGCCATCTGTGCCAGGAATTTCTCGCCTTCTTCCTTGGCGGCGGCGCCTGCTTCGGCAGCACGCTGGGAGGCTTCGTCCTCCAATTCCTTATAGAATGCTTCAAGTGCCTCGCCGGCTTCTTCCAAACTGATTGCGGGCTTAGTGCCGGTTAACATGGCCCTGAGGCCGGCGATGAAGTCATCGACATTGTTCACGTGAATGCCCTGCTGGTAAAAGCTGGACGCCACGCTCATTCCAAATGCGTAAGATTTTTTATCCATAATATTATAATGTGTTTTTACAGAGATTTTGCGGCGCTTTCTCCGGCCAGGTAGCCGGTGCAGAAGGCGGCCTGGAGGTTGTAGCCGCCGGTGTCGCAGTCCATGTCCAGAACTTCGCCGGCAAAATACAGGCCTTTCTGTTTCTTTGATTCCAGGGTTTTAGCTACTATTTCCGAGGTATCTATGCCGCCGGCTGTGATAACACAGCGCTCGAAGCCCACGAAGCCGGCAATGTCCAGGCGCCAGTCCTTTAGGGTTTCGGCAAGGGTGTCCACACTCACCTTGGGATTGGTTTTCAGGAAAGCAAGGGTAAGGTTCCAGGGGATGAGCTTGCCAAGCATTATGCGGAAAAGGCGCTGGAAGCTTTGGCCTTTGGAGCGCTCGTCGTGGATTACTTCTTCCCATTTGGCGTGCACATCGGCATCCAGTTTTTCCAGCTCTACCGCGGGCTTCAGGTCCATGCTCACGCTTACTTTCTGGCCATCCACCATGGCTTTTACGGCTTTTCGGCTTACCATGAAACCCAGAGGGCCTTCAAGGCCGCCGTCGGTGAATTCAATGTCGCCGAATTCCTGCTGCACCGCCGTGCCGTTTATGCTTAATGTGAGCTGAACGTTCTCCAGGGTGTTGCCGTTGAAAAGCTCTCCCAGGTCGCTAAGCGGGGTAATACGCTCTATGTGTTTTTCAAAGGTGGGGTACCATTTGGGCAGCGGGGAAATCTTGCGCTCCTTGGTTTTGCCGTAAACGGTGCGGCCGCGGAAAGCCTGCTTGATTTCTCCGGCTAAAGGTGTGAGTTCCTTGTAGCCCACAGGAACCAGGGCAGTGAGTGACGGCAGGCAGTATGTAACGCCGTGACCCATTTCCTGGGCCCACAGGTAACCGTCGCCAGTGCTTCCGGTACCGGGGTAAGACAGGCCGCCAGTTGCAATGATCAGTTTTTTGCAGGTGTATTCTACGGGTTCTATTGTGAGTTCTTCACGCGTGGGGGCAGGTTTTCCGGGCCTTAGCTTACGTGGATCGTCCACCGGGATGCGAACCTGTTTGCGGGAGGTCTGTACACAGTCCAGACTGAAGCCCCGGGGCGTTGTGTCAATGGTTTTGACCTCGCAGTCAGTAACCACTTTTACGCCATTGAGGGTGCAGGCCCTAAGTAGGGTGTCCACCACGTCTCCGGCCATGTGCGAAGCGGGGTATGCCCGGTCTCCCCTTTCTACCACCGAAGGCATACCGTACTCCTTGAACAGGGCACGCACAGCTTCGGGTGTAAGGTTATGCCAGGCGGGACTTACAAAGTTTGCGTCTGTACGGATGTGGGGGCCCCAGTCGCCCCATTCTTTTACATTAGTGAAATTGCATCGGCCTTTACCGGTAATCATTACCTTACGGCCTGCCTTGGGCATTTTTTCCAATACGGTTACCGTGCCTCCGTTTTCACTTTGGGCTAACATTTTTGCTGCACCAACTGCAGCCATCAGCCCGGCGGCTCCTCCGCCAATCACAATAATGTCAGAACGCATAGAATAGAATTTGTTTGCAAAAATACGAAAAATGTTTGTATATTTGCAATCCCGATTCCCCACAATCGGTCAGGCCACTTTAGCTCAGTCGGTAGAGCAGCGCATTCGTAACGCGCAGGTCGTCAGTTCGAGCCTGATGAGTGGCTCAAAAAAGGTTCAGCGAGTGCTGAACCTTTTTTTGTGCCACGAAAATTTCCGCTGGCAGCTAATTCGCTGTGTATCAATGCGTTCCCATATAGTCCTCGTTCAAAAAACGAACGAGGACTATATAACAACTCCCTGGGAATCAACTACTTAAGCGCCAGGAGCTCACCCCGGGCGCCACTGGCAGCTAACTCCCTGATACTCAGTACATTCCAGCACATTTTTCGTTCAAAAATCGAACGAAAACTTTATAGGAAGTGACTGATAATCAGCGTTTTAGCGGCCAGCTTTGGTTTTGGCAAAAATGAGGTACCGGCCATATAATGAGGGAAAAATTTGCTACCTTTGCACAAATTTTAGATTATGTACTACGTTTGTAAGCGACTAGAGATATCATCGGCCCATGCGCTTAACCTTTCTTACGAGAGTAAGTGCGAGGAACTGCATGGTCACAACTGGATTGTAAAGGTGTACTGCAAAAGCGAAAAGCTTAATGCCGATGGTATGGTGACGGACTTCACCCATATCAAGCGTGACATCACCGGTTTCCTGGACCACAAGAACCTGAACGATATCCTGCCTTTCAATCCCACGGCCGAAAATATTGCCCGCTGGATCTGCGACCACGTAGAGAACGCCTACAAAGTGGAAGTGTGGGAGAGCGAAATGAACATGGCCGCATACGAGCGGGACTAGATGTACAGGGTTAACGAGATTTTCTACAGCCTGCAAGGCGAGGGGTTCTGGACTGGAACGCCGATGGTATTCGTGCGCTTTTCCGGCTGCAACCTCAAGTGCTCTTTCTGTGATACGGAACATGCTTCTTTTATGCCCATGTCGGCAGCTGGTATACTCGATGCCGTGCGCATGGCAGGCGGCGAATGCCGCAGGGTGTGCCTTACCGGCGGCGAACCGGCCCTGCAGCTGGATGAGGAGCTGATTTGTGTGCTTCACTCGGCCGGGTACAAGCTGCACATAGAGACTAACGGCACCCGGTGCTTACCGGAAGGGCTGGACTGGATAACCGTTAGTCCCAAAGACCAGGCTGTTGGACCGCTTGGCAAGGTGGTTTTGGAGAAGGCCGATGAAGTGAAACTTGTTCTGGCCCCCGGCGTAGAGCCATCGGCCTGGGAAATGTATCCCGCCACCTGGCACTTCCTGCAGCCCTGCGACGTGGGTGACCCCACCCGCAACCGTGAACTCCTACGCCAGACTCTGGATTATATCCATACTCACCCCCTCTGGCGCCTCTCCCTCCAAACCCACAAACTCCTTGGAATCCGCTAGTTTTTTGGCGCTGGCAGCTAAAGTGCTGTGTATCAGCTACTTCTTATATAGTAATCGTTCCAAAAACGAACGATTACTATGCGGTAACGCATTAATATACAGCGAATTAACCGCCAGCTGCTACATCGGATAAATGCCGGCGGCGGTGAAATCTATGAGGGATTGGGGGTCCAGGCACAGCTGGAGGCCACGGACGCCGGCGCTTACGTAGATGGTGTCGTACAGAAGGGCGCTTTCGTGCACAAAAGTGGGAAGGGGCTTTTTCATGCCGATAGGGCTGCACCCGCCCCGGATATATCCGGTGAGCGGCAGCAGTTCTTTCACGTGAATCATTGCGCAGTTCTTGTTGCCGGAAATGCGCGCCGCAGTGCGAAGGTCCACTTCCATTGAACCCGGCATCACGCACACAAACAGACCGTTACGGTCTCCCCGAAGCACCAGGGTCTTGAACACCCGGTCCAAGTCCTCACCCAACTGCTCCGCCACATGCGAAGCCTCCAGGTGCTCCTCGTCAACCTCATAAGGCACCAGTGTATAAGCAACACCCGCCGCATCCAGCAACCTTGCCGCATTTGTTTTCTGTAAAGCCATGCACAAAGTTACAGAAATTATCCGTAACTTAGTGCGCAGGCTTTGCGATGGCCAAAGGAAAATTGGTTTTTTGGGCAACCGCACAAAAAATAATTTTACTTTGGCCGTGGGGAAAAAAGAAGGCCAAACCGAACAACTGATGTGCGCAGGCTT
>Ga0310696_10003009_pt1 | contig 21503 bp, 16 predicted proteins | sample AusTroGonzalo_MG_4_FD_203885 | JGI IMG/M metagenome (GOLD analysis project Ga0310696, IMG submission 203885) | Bovine rumen microbial communities from tropical cattle in Woodstock, Queensland, Australia - Gonzalo_02 (v2) (version 2) | ecosystem: Host-associated > Mammals > Digestive system >...
CGCACCATCACCATCATCACAATGAGTAACGACCCAGAGAGCTACGCCAACTATGGCCCCATGACTCCCGGTTTCATCCGCATCCCCTACAATGACCCCGACGCTCTGGAGCAAGTGCTGGCCAAGGAAGGCAAGGAAATCGCTGGTTTCCTGTTGGAGCCCATCCAAGGCGAGGCTGGTGTCTACGTTCCCGATGATGGCTACCTGAAGAAGTGCTACGACATTTGCAAGAAGTACAACGTGCTGTTCATGGCCGACGAGGTGCAGTGCGGTATCGCCCGTACGGGTAAGATGCTGGCCTGTGACCACGAAGGCGTACGCCCCGACATCCTCATTCTGGGCAAGGCCCTTGGTGGTGGTGTGGTGCCGGTGAGCTGCGTCTTGGCCGACGACGACATCATGCTGAACATCAAGCCCGGTGAGCACGGCTCGACTTTCGGTGGCAACCCGATTGCTGCCCGCGTGAGCATCGCCGCTCTTGAGGTCATCAAGGAAGAGCACCTGATGGAGAACGCCGAGCGTCTCGGTAAGATTTTCCGTGAGGAAATCAGCAAGATTAAGAGCCCGATGATTGAGAAGGTCCGTGGTAAAGGCTTGCTCAATGCCGTGATTATCAAACCCAAAGACGGTAAGGAAGCTTGGGACGTGTGCCTCAAGATGCGTGACCTCGGCCTGTTAGCCAAGCCCACCCATCAGCACATCATCCGCTTCGCTCCGCCCTTGGTCATCACCGAGGCCGAACTCCGCGAAGCCATTGATATCATTAAGAAGGCCATTGCGTCGTTTGAATGATGCGATTGTTTCTGATCGAAATGAAGAACCCCGGAAGTTGATGCTTTCGGGGTTCATTGTTATTTGGATTTCGTTTAGGCCTCAAATCTTGTCGCCGTAGGCAAGGTCGCCAGCATCGCCGAGCCCGGGGACGATGTATTTGTGCTCGTTTAGAATCGGGTCGATGGCGGCACACCACAGCGTGACATTGTCAAGCGGCTTGAACAACTTCATCAGATTGTCGATGCCGTCTTGGGCAGCGATGACGCAACACAGATGCAGATACTTCGGGATGCCTTTGGAACACAAGGCTTGGTAGGCCAATTCCAAACTTCCGCCTGTGGCTAACATGGGGTCGGCAATGATGAGGGTTTTATCCGAAAGGTCAGGGGCGGCCAGGTATTCCACCTTGATGCCGACGTTTTCGTGTTTTTCGTCGAGATAATAGCGGTAGGCCGAGACGAAAGCGTTGCCCGCATGGTCGAACACATCTAAAAAACCTTGATGGAAGGGTAGGCCGGCACGGAATACGGTGGCGAGCACAATTTCGTCGTCAGGGGTGTTGGCTTTGGCCATGGCCAAGGGCGTTTGGATTTCTTTTTCGGAATACTGAAGGGTCTTGCTCACCTCGTAGGCCATCATTTGCCCGATGCGCTGCAGGTTGTGACGGAAGGTGTTGCGGTCGGCTTGAACCTTAATGTCCCTCAATTCAGCCACATATTGGTTGATGACGCTGTTGCTTTCTGCAAAATTGATAATATTCATGGCTTGAAAGATTTGGGCAAAGGTAGAAAAAAATTGAGGACGGCCTTCTGACCGTCCTCGTTTTATTGTTTTTTTCTTGTTTATCTGCGTCCGCTGCCCGAGTTGCTACGGCTGCTGCTTGAGCTGGAGCTTCTGGTGGAGCTGCTGCTATTGCTTCTGCTGCTTGAGGAGCTGGAACCGCTGCTGCGCGTGCTGCTGTTAGAGTTGCCGACGCGGCTGCTTGAGCTTCCGGTGGTGCTGCTGCTACGGCTGCTCTTGTTGGAGTTGTTCACTCTGCTGCTGGAGCTTCCGCTGGTCCCACTTGGGCGGCTGTTGTTGTTCGAGTTGTTCACTCGTCCGCTTGAGCTACCAGTGTTGCCTGTGCGTCCGCTTGCTGAGCCCGTCGAAGCGCCGTTGTTGACCTTCGGGCGGTTGTTGTCGGAGCTGCCGTTGGTTGCTGAGCCTGTAGAAGTTCCGCTGTTGTAGTGGCCTGAGCTCATGCTGCCTCCGTTGGGTTTCGGTCTGACTGTGGCAGTAGGCGCGGCTCCGTTATCGTTGGGCTTCGGTTCGGGCTTGTTGTTCCACTCGTGGTTGGCCGGATAACCGCCGTTGTTGTGGTGATAGCCGTAGGTGTGGTGCATCGGATCCATCGGGGGAGGAGGCGTTCCAGGACCATGGCCAGGAGGCGGAGGCATCGGGGGACGGAAGCCGTCGTAGTAGTAGCGGTAGCTGCCGGGGCGATGGTAGTAGCGCGGGCAAGGGCCGATGTTGATGACCACCCAAGGCTCGGTACGAGGACCATGCCAGCAGAAACGGATGGGTTCAAAGTACTCGAAGGTGGTGAAGCTGTAAAGGTCGTGACCTACTTCGTAGTAAGGCATGATGGTGTAGACGACATGGCGGTCGATGCTGTGGCCTGGAATCTCGACTGCGATTCTCTTGATACGACCGGGGCGCACCTTCACGTATTTCTCGGCGTAATAGTAGCCGTAGTCGGGGTCGAGGTAGATGTAGACGTTACCCCTATAGGTGTAGTCGCCGATGTTCTCCACGTCGTAGTAGACCGTGATAGAGTTGGAGTTGTACACCATCACGGGCTGTGAGACCAAGGCGAGTTCGGGTGGATAACCGGCTGCTTTTGCTGCGATGGCTCCCATTACCAACAGGAGGCTCATCAGGATGTTCTTGGCTTTCATAGTGGTGATTTTTTATAGGGTTAGACTTTAGTTTTGATGTTCAACCCATCACACTACCAAAACCGTGCCAAAATCAATTCTCCGTGACCCGCGTCACGCTACCATAGTCAATTTCAGGATGTTGCGCCAAATATTCAAGCATCAATTCGTTTGAACTGCGGAATGTGGTATGACCATCGTCTTCATGTTCGTAGTCGAATACGGAAGCCATATAGCTGTTCATCACGATGTTGTACTTGGCATTCAAGTCCAAAGGCTTGCCGTTTTCCAAAGTTACTTTGATGTCGGTCATCTCGCCGTTGTCGTCCACCTTATACGTATAGGAACAACCTGAGCAATAAATCGGGCCGTCATCGGTGACAAAGCACGATTTCATCAGGTTGATGATTTCCTGTCCGCTGAGGGTATAAGCGATGATTTCGTTGTCGAAGGGGTCGAGGGTGAAGACATCCTTGATGGTCACAGGACGCACTGAAAGCGTGTCGAAACGCACACCGCCCGGGTTTTGGAAACTCATGTCGGAGCCAGTGGTATAGTGGATGGCATCGGTCATCAGGCAGCCGAGCGACTCGTAGCTGTCGATAGGGGTGAGGTTTTGCGCCACCACGGTCGAAAAGTACGGATCGCTGTTGTATTCTTTGACCATAGCTTGCACCTTTTCGTCGCGTTTCGGGAATGCCTTGATGGAGAGCAGTTGCATGTCCTTGTCAATAATTTTCCCATCACGGAATGTGAATGTGCTCAGGGTCAAATACTTGACTTTGCATTCAGCTTGGGTGACCATCACGTTGCCGGCCATCTGTTTTTCAGATACGCGGGTGTGGGAGTGACCACCGAAAATAGCATCAAGTTCAGGGAACTGCGCTGCCGTCTCCATGTCCTCTTCGAAGCCGCAATGGGAAAGCAGGAACACAGCGTTGCATTCCTTGCGAAGTTCAGGCAGATATTCGGGCAGCACTTCTGTGAGAGGACGGAAATGGGAACCTCCGCTGTTTTTGGGGTGGAAGTCGGGAAGACCGTTCTCGCCCAACTGGATGCCACCGATGACGCCGATTTTCAGGCCGTTCAGCTCAAAGATTTTGTAAGGATAGACATTGGGCATCTGCAACGTATCGTCGAAGGTGACATTGGCGCACACAAAGGGGAACTTGGCCCAACTCAACACGTTGCGCAGGGCAAGGATACCGCCGTCCCACTCATGGTTGCCGAAACACGACAGGTTGAAGCCGACGGCATTCATCAACTCACACATGGGTCTGGCAGGTTCGGCGTAACGGTCGTTGATGGGATTGCCCGAACGGTTGTCGCCCGCACCAAACAACAGCAAGTCGGGATGCACCGACCGCAGGCTGTCTAAGAGGCCAGCCATCTGTGGGAAGTTATCGATGTTGGCGTGCATGTCGTTGGTCGAAACAATGTAAATCTTCTGTTCCTTAGGTTGGCAGGAAGAAAGGAAAAATGTGGCGATCATAGCCGCCAGCATGAGTTTCTGGAAATTTTTCATGATGTTCAAAATTTGATGTAGATTTTAGAATTGGCACGCAGCGAGCCGTCCAAACCGATAATGTTGCCAAAGGCGTCGCGGATTTCGATGTCTTCGAGGTTCACTGGCAGCTTGTTGGCACGGCAATAGGCCAGCACCACGGATTTCACTTTTGCACCATAATAGGTGCGCACTTCAGTTTCGTTGACAAATGCTTTCATGGCGATGAGATTTTGTTTTGCAAAATTACATTTTTTTTACAACTTTTGAAGTTCTCCTGAACTTTTTCCTTACTTTTGTTGCCAAATTAATTCTTAAAACGAAAGCATCATGAAATTAGATGGACGTAGAGAAAGTACCTTCGTGGAGGACCGCAGAGGGAAGAAAACAGTGGCTACTGCCGGTGGCTTGGGCATCGGAGGTATCCTTATTTATCTTTTAATCAGTTTTTTGGGTGGTGACCCGAGTGCCGTCGTGGAGCAAATGCAACAGGGCACAAGTACCGAATATGTCGACGACGGCAAGGACTACAGCCAAGTGGATGTGGAGCTGATGACGTTCTGCAAGCAAATCTTAGCCGGCACCGAAGACGTTTGGGACAAGGAATTCCAGAAGATGGGCCGCACCTACGAACCGCCCAGAATGGTCATTTACACTGATGCCGTCAACTCGGCTTGTGGCAACGCCACTTCGGCAGGCGGACCGTTCTATTGTTCTGCTGACGAGACCGTTTACCTCGATTTGGAGTTCTTCAAGAGCATGAAATCACAAATCGGTGCCGACGGCGACTTTGCCTACGCCTACGTCATCGCGCATGAGGTAGGCCACCATGTGCAGAACCAGCTCGGCATCTTAGGACAGGCGCACCAGCAGATGGCGCAATATGGCCGGAACACGAAACAATCGAACGAAATCAGCGTGCGCCTTGAATTGCAGGCCGACTTCTTTGCTGGCGTTTGGGCATACAACGACAACAAGATGTTTGGCTCGTTGGAGGACGGCGATATTGAAGAAGCCCTCAACGCGGCGGCCAAAATCGGTGACGACTATTTGCAAAAACAAGCCTACGGTCGTACCATGCCCGAGACCTTCAACCACGGTACTTCGGCCCAACGCTCGCGTTGGCTGAAGAAAGGTTTGACGACAGGTGATGTCTCGCAAGGCGACACCTTCTCGCCGGCTTATAGTTCGCTGTAAAGCCAAGAGATTCCCTTCGGGAATGGAATCATAATCACCTACGTAACATGCGGCGGCTTGTGACGTTTACGAATCGTAAGCGTTACTTGCCGCCGCAGTTCACAAAATAATCGGCTCCATTCCCGAAGGGAATCTCTATTTATTTCTCCTATAATACCAAAGCTGCCAACTATTATACAAATTCTGCAAGACCGAATAGAACGCCAAATACACCGAGGCCAGCGGATGCAGGTAATGGTTGGCCATCCAGATGCCCATGGCTGAGTTTTTCTGTCCCAACAACTGTCCGCCCGCAATGGTGTCGCCGTATTTGCGCCCAATCCATTTGCCCAAACTGAATTGGATGATGCAGAACAACAAGGCCGAGATGCCAAGCCATAGGATGCTGTTCCAGTTGCCTTTGCCGTTGAGGAAAATGAAATGGATGGTCTGACCCAAGGTGAGGAACAAGGCGACTGCCCAAAAGTAGAAGGCCAAACCTTTGTAACGACTCAGGACTTTGTTGGCTTTAGGCCACCAGAGTTGCAGGGCAAAAGCCACGATGAACGGCAATCCGATAACTGCTCCGATACGTCTCAGGATGTGCAGAAAAGACTCAAGGAAGGGCATGTCTTGGTTCACACCGATGAAGGAGAAATAGATGGGGGCCACTAAAGATACCATCAGGTTGCCGATGATGGAGTAGGAAGTCACGGTGTTGCGGTCGGCACCCAGCATGGTACTCACCACCGCCACCGAAGCTGCCACGGGACAAAGCACGCCGATAAGCACACCTTCGGCAATGATTTCATTGACATTCAAAAGCCTAAGCAAGGCATAACCGCCCAAACTCACCCCCACTTGGAAGAGGATAATCCAGATGAACAAAGGCTTGAATCTCAGTTTCGTGATGTCGACAGCCGTGAATGTCAACAACAGAATGGTGAAAATGATATAGGGCACCACCACGCTGAAGGCTGCACAATAGTCGTGTAGCAGCAATCCCAGCACAATGGCGATGGGCAAGACATAACTTTTGATTTTTTGCATTTAAATCCACGTTTGGGGCTGCAAAATTGCGAAATTTATCCGTACCTTTGCCGACCTAAACATTTTTATTATGAAGAACTTTTCACTCATCATTGCAGCATTGGCAATTATCCTTTGCGGGTGCTGCAACAAGGATGCTTCGACAGGCTCAGCATCCAATGGTTCAAACGAGAACACAAAAGAAGAAACTACCATGAACACTACCATGCAAGACCTGCTGACGCGCCGCAGCGTGCGCAGCTACACCGACGAAGTGCCTCCGCGCGAGGTCATTGAAGAAATTTGCCAGGCGGGCACCTACGCCCCCACAGGCATGAACCGCCAAGCCCCCATCATCGTTGCCGTCACCAACCGTGAGGTGCGCGACAGGTTGAGCCAACTCAACGCTGGGGTCTTCGGCAAGGACAACGACATGGATCCCTTCTACGGTGCTCCAGTCGTGTTGGTCGTCTTGGCCGACACTACGGCAGCTTTCACCTGGAAGGAAGACGGCTCGCTCGTCATGGGCAACCTGCTCAACGCCGCGCATGCCAAAGGCTTAGGCTCCTGCTGGATCCACCGCGCCAAAGAGGTCTTTGAGACGGAAGAAGGCAAGGCCATCCTCACCGAACTTGGCATCGACGCCAACAAGTATGTGGGTATCGGCAACTGCATCCTCGGCTACGTGAAGGGCGACTACCCCGAAGCCAAGCCGCGCAAGGAGAATTATGTCTACTGGATCGAATAAGTCCACACTAACGGGGCACCTCGCCTGTTTCGGTGCCTATTGCATCTTCGGGTTCAACATCGTCTGTTGCAAGAACATTTCCAACGCACACGTGTTGACACCCATGGATTTGTTTTGCCTGAGGGCGACAGGAGCCGCGATATTATTTTGGCTCTTGTCGCTCTTTATGCCCAAGGAAAAGGTGCCGCTGAAAGACTTGCTGCAAATCTTTGTGGCCTCCATGCTTGGCCTTTTCCTCACGCAGATGAGCTTCCTGAAAGCCATCACCATGACGACCTCCATTGACTTGAGCATCGCCAACACCTGTACGCCCATCATGACCATGTTTGTGGCGGCCATCGTGCTGAAGGAGCCTATCACTTTCAAAAAAATCGGTGGCGTGTTGGTGAGTTTGGCAGGTGTCTTGATTCTGATATTCAACTCGGTGGGCTTGGGTGGTGGCGCGTCTGAAACGAAACCTATGGGCATTGTTCTCGCCGTCCTCAATGGTCTGACGTTCGCCCTCTATCTCGGCATCTTCCGCCCCCTGATTTCAAAATACAATGTGGTCACCTTCATGAAATGGATGTTCCTGTTTTCCATGTTGGTGGCTTTGCCGTTCAACGCGCGGCATTTCTTCCAACTACCTTTCGGACAGATGGAAAGCAAAGTGCTTTGGCAGGTGACTTACGTGGTGGTTTTTGCCACTTTTGTCGCTTATTTTCTGATTCCTGTCGGGCAAAAGCGGCTGCGGCCCACTTTGGTCAGCATGTATAATTATGTGCAGCCCATCATTGCCACCATCATCAGCATCATTATTGGTTTGGACCACCTCACATGGAAAAAAATTGTGGCCATGATTTTGGTGTTTTCCGGTGTTTGGATTGTCAACCAAAGCCGGGCAGCGACCCATTAATACACGTAGAGACGGTGCATGCACCGTCTCTACACAAACAAACCAAAATATACCAAACCTATATTATTCTTTCACAAACTTTCTGGCCTCTGAGGTCTTGTCATTCATCATACGGATGAAATAAACACCGCTTTGCAGGTCAGAAGTATTGATTTCCACCTTGTTGGTGCAGTCTTTCTGGCTGTAGACCAATGCACCCATGAGGTTGTAAATCTCCACAGTGCCGAGGGCCTCTTGCGCTTCAATGGTCAGCTTGTCGTTGACAGGATTGGGATAGATCATTGTCTTGCTACCGTTTTGTTCGCCGATGCCTTCGGTATAGAGGAGGTTAGCTATCAGGTTGCAACTTTCTGTGGCAGTGAATGTGAAGGTCTTTTCCTCTGATACAATTACACCGTTTTTGGTCCAGTTCTGGAAGGCCCAGTCTTCGTTGGTCTCCACGGAGATGGTCACTTCTTCGCCGTAGTTATAAGTGCCGCCTCCTGTGGCAGTGCCGCCTTCAGCAGGATTGACAGTAGCCGTGATTTCGATGGTTTGCAGTTCGAAGTTGGCGGTCAATGTGCGGTAACCTGTTACGCTAAAGGTATATGTTGCATTGGTTGAAACAGGCGTGCCGTTTTCCGTCCAGTTGACAAAGTCATAACCCGTATTGGCCGTTGCGGTGACGGTGCAAGACGCACCATAATTATATGAGCCGCCTCCAGTGACTGTTCCGCCGTTTGTCGGATTGGCGTTCACGCTGATTGTGTAGCTTTGGATTTGGAAATGCGCCACGTATGTCGCCGATTCAGTCACTGTGAAGGTGTAGGTGGCATTGGAGCTGACTTGGGTGCCGTTTTTGGTCCAATTGACGAAAGTATAACCTGTGGCAGGGCTGGCTGTCAAAGTACAGGATTGACCATAGTTAAAGGTGCCGCCGCCGCTCACTGTACCGCCTGTAGTCGGGTCGGCAGTGGCTGTGATGGTAAATTGTTGTTGCGTGAAGTTGGCCACCAAGGTACGGTTGCCGGTCACGGTGAAGGTATAGTTGGCATTGTTGGAAACCACGTTACCGTTCTCCGTCCAGTTGGTGAAGGTATAGCCATTGGCAGCTGTGGCATGAACGGTGCAGTTGTCACCATAATGATAAGCTCCACCGCCAGAGACGGTTCCGCCATTGGTCGGGTTAGCCGAAACGCTGATGGTGTAGGTCTGTTGCTGGAACTGGGCCACCAAAGTACGGTTACCTGTGACGGTAAAGGTGTAATTGGGATTGGTGGAGACCTGAGTGCCGTTTTCAGTCCATCTCAAGAAGGTATAACCTGTAGCAGCCGTGGCACTCACAGTGCATTGTTGACCTTGTTGATAGACACCGCCGCCTGTGACGCTACCACCATTGGTCGGGTTGGCCGACACAGTGATGGTGTAGCTCTGCTGTTGGGCTTGGAAGTTGGCCACCAAAGTGCGGTTACTTGTCACGGTGAAGGTATAGTTGGCATTGGTGGAAACCACGTTGCCGTTTTCAGTCCAGTTGGTGAAGGTAAAGCCTGCGTTGGCCGTAGCCGAAACTGTGCAGGATTGTCCTTGCTGATAAGTGCCGCCTCCTGTGACAGCGCCACCATTGGTAGGATTAGCACTCACGGTGATGTTGTAGCTTGTGCCGCCACCGCCCACGTTGATGTCTTGGATGTAAGGCTGGCGTTGCGGCTTGGTGACCACGATATGCACTTGACCCGAACCGACACCGCTCACTGGCACATTGACCGTACCCGAAGCAGGCACCAAAGCTGCGCCTTTCAGCACGTTGTTTTGCGAAATACCGACATACGAACCTGCCTCAGCACTCACGGTGAAGCTCGTCGCGCCCGATGGGAAAGTGCTGGCGTGGTTGACCGTGTTAGGGGTAGGATTCACGCGGTAAGGCATGATGGAGCCGTCGCCGATCACGTGGTAGGCTTGCCAATAATAAAGAGGACTGGCACTGGTTTGATAGTTACCAGCATGGGCATAGCAAACGGCAAGGTTGCCGAGGAAGACGATGGAAGAAACGGTATTATAAGTGTCGTCCATCCAGATGCCGTCGTAAACGCCTGTAGCGGTGTTGTTAATGTTGGGCATTTGGCCAAAAGTGGTGGTGGCACCAACACCGAAGTAATAGTCCTCATACCAGTAGGTCACAGGGCAGGAACCAATATAGGAATAGGCAGCTTTGTTCTCACCACGAAGCATGGCCTCACCGAAGCAGGGTTGGCTGTAACCGAAGTTGCCAGTCAAGCAGCAGTTACCCATGGCGAGGAAGTATTTGTTGGAGTTGGTGAGCGCATTCACTTGGGAACTGGACAGTTGAGGGTCGGACCAAGCGGTTTCGCTGCCGTGAGCAGTGTAGTTGACAAAACCTGTACCTGAACTCAATGAAGCGTAGCAGTTCGTATAAGGCTGGCCTAACCAGTTATAAACATTGGTGAAACCATGTGCGGTATTGTAATAATACTGCATCGCATATTGAATGGTGGGTTTGCCGACATAATTGGTCCAATAGCTGTCCCAACCGGCGATGAGGGTCACGTTGTTCAGGTAGCTCGGATCGGGCATGGTGTATTGCTCGTATTGCAGGATCTTGTTGACGATAGCAGTGACTTGATTCGTATTTTCTGCCGACATGCGGCTGTAGAACATATCCGGGAAATAGTCGTTGTCGATGGAGCCGTAGTAGAGGTCGGTCACCTTGTTGGTGGCATTTCCACTGGTTTTTCCTGGGATTTGTCCCGTGTCGCCGACAAGGACGAGGAAGGTCGGTGTTGCACCTTGGTTGACGCCAGTATTGTACAAGTTCTGCACGTAGGACTGAATGGCGTTATAGTTGCCACCGGCTTGTGCTGTGGTCACCACGTTCACGTCGAAACCTTTTTGAATCTTCCAGTTGATCCAGGGCTGCAAGGCGGAAATGTAGTTTTCAGGCGTGATGACAATCATGTGGACAGGATAAGCCATCAGGTCGGGGTGGTCGGTGTAGACATCGAGAATTTGGCGGTAGTTGAACATCTGTTTGTAAACGATGTCGAAATAAGGGCTGTAGGTGCTTAGCAACATGCGCTCTGTTTCTGCACGGTCGGCACCGTCGAAATTCACTTCCACCTCAATGTCGTTGAACATACGCAGAGTATTGGAGGCGGGATTGTAACTCACAGGGTTGATGACCAACGAGCCAACGCGGATACCGCGCATTGTGCCTTGCACTTCGATGGTAGCTTCAGGAACCGAGGCGAGGCTGCGGGTTTGGTAGGCAGAGGCGTTGTAGACAAACTCGATTTCGTCAGGGTTCTGGTCCTTGCGGACGGAAGGCTGACGCGGCACGATGGTGTTGATGCCATACGCTGCGAGGTCGTAGTCAGTGTAAGAATAATTCGTCACCGTAACGCGGGGTGTGGCACCGAAAGGCACGGCTAAAAGTTGGTGCGAGGCAGGCAGTTCGGGTGTGCCGATTTCGCCCGAGATGTAAGTGCCTTCGATGGCGATTTCGGAGAAAGTACCTCTTTCGGTGGACACTTCGATGCTCTCGATGGAGCCATAGCTGAACACGGCGGTGAGTCTATTGAACTCGCTTCTCGTGATTTCAGCCTTCGTTTCATGGCGCAAGTCGATGCGGCCATTCTGGGCCACGGCGAACACGGTGCTCAAGGCCAGGACAAAAAGGATGGATATTTTTTTCATAGTGAAATGATTTGTAAATGATGGCGCAAAGGTAGTGAAAATCATTTTGTTTTGAAGGTTTTGGGAAAAAGTTTCTAAATTTGCGGCTATAAAAACCAAATTTTGCATGAACAGACTCTATAACGAAATCCTCGCAAAGCAAGACCCCACGCAGGTTGAGGGTCTCTCGCGCTTCTTCAAGACAGGCAAAGGCCAATACGGCGAGGGCGACCAATTTCTCGGCATCAAAGTGCCAGTGACGCGCGAAGTGGTGAAGCAATGCTGGCAGGAGACCTCTTTCGATGACTTGGAAACCTGCATCGCCTCCGAATACCACGAAATGCGCCTCGCCGCCCTGCTGACCTTGGTGCAAATCTTCAAGCACGCCAAAAAGAACAAAGCCACCATTCCAAGTCATTGCGGGCAGCGACCCGCAATCGCCTACGCAACACAGCAGCAGTGCATCGATTTTTATCTCACGCACACGCAATACATTAATAATTGGGACTTAGTGGACTTATCCTGTTACGAACTGCTCGGCACATGGCTCTTGGATAAGGATAGAACCTTGCTTTACGACCTCTCCTGTGACGGCAAAACGATATGGGAACAGCGCATCGGGATGGTGAGCACGATGCAATTCATTCGCCACGGTCAGGTGGACGACACTTACGCCATCGCGGAAATTTTTTTGGAGAAACCTCAACCCTTGCACGACCTCCTGCAAAAAGCCGTAGGCTGGCTCCTCCGCGAAGCCGGCAAACGCGATGAGCAACGCCTGAAGGATTGGCTCTCAAAACGATACATGACCATGCCGCGCACGATGCTACGGTATGCGATTGAGAAGTTTCCCGATGAGGAAAGGAAAAAGTTTATGTAGGGGATTCCCCTAGGGGAATGGAGAAGAAATAAGTCTACATCTACATGCGGCGGCTGGAAGTGCTACACGTTGGTAACCGGTTCTTACCGCCGCTGGTAACTAAAGACAGAGACTCCATTCCCGAAGGGAATCTCTAAAATACAACAACCAATGGACATTCAACTGAATTACCTCGAACAAGGCCAAGGCCACCCATTAATCCTCCTCCACGGCAATGGCGAGGACAACAGCTATTTCGTCCACCAAATCGACCATTTTTCAAAAGACTATCGCGTCATCGCCATTGATACACGCGGTCACGGAAAGTCACCGCGAGGGGAGAAGCCTTTCACCATCAAGCAGTTTGCAGAGGATTTACACGATTTCATGGACGAAAAAGGCATCTCAAAAGCTAATATTTTAGGTTTCTCCGATGGCGGCAACATCGCCTTGGAATTTGCCCTGAAACACCCAGAAAGGATTGAGAAACTGATTCTTAACGGTGCCAACCTCTTCCCAAGCGGCGTGAAACCCTTGTATCAATGGCCCATCGAAATCGGTTACCGCATCGCAAAAATGTTTTCCAAAAAATCCGAAAAAGCCAAGCAAAACACCGAAATGCTTGGTTTGATGGTCAATGAGCCGCACATCGAGCCTTCGGAACTTTCCCGCTTGACGATGCCTGTGCTGGTCATCGCTGGCAAAAAAGACATGATTAAGGAATCGCATACGAGGCTTATTTACAAGAGCTTGCCGGATGCGCAGATGAACATCATTGAGGGTGACCATTTTGTGGCCAACAAGAATGCGGATGTATTTAATAAGGTGGTGGGCACGTTTTTAAGAAAATAATGCTACATTTGCAGGCAAATTAAAACCTTGTCTGAAAATGAAAAAACTTTTCTTATCCGTTTTTGTGCTGGCTATCAGCATGATGGCTCTCCAAGCCAAACCCATCGACCGCAATCTTGCCATGACTGCGGCCCAGAAATTCGCCACAACACAATTTGTCAATGAACGCGCCATGCCGCAACTTGTTTACACAGGTCAGGAGGAGGCGTTCTTTGTCTTCAATGTCGGCGACCATGCCTTTGTCATCATCGCTGGCGACGACGCGCACCGCCCGGTCATCGGCTATTCCGACGAGTCTTCGTTTGATGCTTCCAACATCCCGCCCGCGTTGGCGTATTATTTGGACGGCGTGGCCGAGTGTATGCTACAATTGCGTCAGGCGGTCGCTACCCCTGCCGTGGCTGCGGAATGGAACTCCGTACTTCAATACGGAAGGCTCATCTCGCGCAATGGCGGTCGCGCTACAGGCTATTTCTGCCAGACCAAATGGAACCAAGATTATCCATACAACTGCTGCTGCCCCGAAGACCCCGCTGGCTCGGGTGGCCATACCTACGTGGGTTGCCTCGCCACGGCCATGTCGCAGCTGATGCGTTTTTGGGCCTATCCTGCCAAAGGCAATGGTAGCCACTGCTATTATCATGAGGATTACGGCCAGATTTGCGCCGACTTCGGCAACACGGATTATGACTGGGACAACATGCCCAATGTGTTGAATAACAGTTCTTCAGAAGCAGAAAAACTGGCCACAGGCACGCTTTGCTTCCATTGTGGCGTGACCATCGATATGGGTTATGGCCCTGATGGCAGTGGTGGCGCTTCGGGTCCCATCCCTGGTGCTATGCATACCTATTTTAATTATTGCAACGCCATTGTGCAGCGCTCGCGTAATGACTATGGGACCGAACTTTGGAAGGAAATGGTGCGAGAGCAGTTCGACATGGGTTGGCCTATGTACTATGGGGGTTGTCAAGATGGCGGCTGCCATGCTTTCGTGTGCGACGGCTACGATGACTACGATATGTTCCATTTCAACTTAGGTTGGGGTGGCAGTAGCGACGGCTGGTATCTCATCGACGATGCACCCTACACGCATCCCGCCGATGCCATGTTCAACTTCGTTCCCACTGAGGTCTACAACCAGACACCTTCGGAGCCTTACAATTTGCAAGTTACGCCTGTCTCCGACACCGAACTCAGGACAATCCTCAGTTGGACCAATCCTACCACCACCTTGAATGGGACAGACCTTACATCCATCGAGCAAATCGTGGTGTTGCGCGACAATGAAATCATTGCGACGATGACCGATGTCACGCCAGGCGCAGTTATGGAGTTTGAAGATGTCAATGTGCCGCGTTATGATGTGTTCCATTATGCTGTATATGCCGTGGCCAACGGACGTGTCGGTAAGCATGCCAATGTCGAGAGAGCTATGGTCGGCCCTTATTGCAATTGGAGGGTTATCATGACCTCCAATGACACCCAAGGTTGGAAAGGCGGTTATCTCTCGGCCTATTCGGCAACAGGTCGCGTCATCTGGACGGTGACATCAACTAACTCCGTGCCCGCTCAGTTTCCGCCTCACATGCCTTTGGGTCGGGTGAGTTTCGGGTGGTCGGCACCCACCGCGACAGTCAACCAGATGGGTATCATTATCAAGGATGCAGAGGACAATACGATCTATTCGTTTTCTGGCTCTTCTAACGACCTGACTGAGGGCATCTTCCTCGAGACCAACAACACCTGCGGCGGCGACCTTTCCTGTGGCACGCCCGACAATTTGGTTGCCACGGCTCAGGATGATGCCATTCTGCTCACTTGGGATGCTGTCGAGAATCCTGGCTATGGCTACAACCTCTATCGTGACGGTCTGCTGTATCGTCTTATCCAAAACAGCACCACCTTCCTTGACGAAAACGTTGCCATGGGCGGCCATTGCTATCGTGTGGCAGTGCTTTGCGAAGGCGGCGAGAACGGTGAGTACTCCAACGAGTCATGCACCACGGTAGGCCCATGCTATCCGCCTCGGAATCTGGACTTTGAATATACCAATAATTACAAAATCAAGCTGCATTGGGAGCCCCCGACTCCTAACGACGGCCTTTCGGGGTATTACCTCTTCCGTAAGGATGGCGAAAATGACGAATACCACCGTATCAAGCTGTTGAATGCATCGGCAGTTACCTATACCGACAACGCCATGTCGGAGGAGGGTGACTATTATTATCGTCTTTATGCCTATTACGGTGGTTTGGACTGCACCTCGGCACCCGCCAACCGCCATTATTACGAAAATGTCTTCGAGCTGCATGTCTATTACTCGCCCACCGGCGTGGATGAAAACGAAGCATTGGTGAAGGTCTATCCCAACCCGACGAAGAGCCTTGTCACCGTCGAAGCGGAAGGCATGACGGAGGTGTCGGTATACAATACGTTGGGCCAGTGCGTGTGGCAGAAGGAAGTTGCAGACAACCAAACGGTGGTTGACTTGCAGCATGTGTCCGAAGGGCTCTATTTGTTGCGCGTCAAGACGGAAAATGGAATCTTCTCAAAACACATCGCCGTTGAGCATTAAGAAAAACTCACAACTCCTAACTGATAACTCCTAACTATTTACTACCTTTGCAGCGTAATTTAGAATCATTTTAGAAACATCATGCTAAATAAAGAAAATGTACAGGAAGTCCTAAAGGACGTGATTTATTTCCCCAAAGGGGATAATATCATCGCTTTGAATATGGTTGAAAACCTGATGGTTAGAGACAACAATATCCGTTTCGACCTCGTCATGGAACACGCCAACGACCCGAAAAACGACATCTTGGTGAACGGTGCCAAGCGCACGTTGACCGAGGTGTTTGGCGAAGACATCAACATCGAAATCAAGGTGGTGGAGGAGAAGACGGCCCTCTCAAAGGTCAAGCACATCATAGCCGTGGCTTCGGGCAAGGGCGGTGTCGGCAAGTCGACGGTGGCAGCCAATCTGGCCATCGCCTTGGCACGCGCCAACCAGCGTGTGGGCTTGATTGATGCTGACATTTATGGCCCATCCGTCCCGATGATGTTTGGCACGGAGAATGAGCGTCCTGCTGCCTTTGAGAAAGATGGCAAGACGGTGATGCTGCCGATTGAAAAATATGGAATCAAGTTGTTGAGTATCGGTTACTTTGTGGATGCTAACCGTCCACTGATATGGCGTGGCCCCATGGCTACCAGCGCCTTGAACCAACTGATGAACGACACCCTTTGGGGCGAACTCGACTGGATGGTGGTCGACATGCCTCCTGGAACAGGTGACATCCAACTGACTTTGGCACAACAATATAACGTGTCAGGTGCGCTCATCGTTACCACCCCGCAGAAGGTGGCCTTCGCCGATGTGCTTCGTGCCGCCATGATGTTCAAGGAAGAGGCTCTGCAAATTCCGATTTACGGCTTGGTGGAAAATATGGCTTACTTTACGCCCACCGACATGCCCGAGAAGAAATACTACATCTTCGGCAAGGAAACAGGCCAGCAATTTGCCGACCAATTGGGTGTGCCGCTCTTGGGACAAATTCCGATTACGGAGAAGATTGCCGAATGTGGCGACAATGGTATGCCGCTCGCCTTGGATGCTGATTCGCCGGTCACCAAGGCCTTCGACAAAATCGCACAAGAAATCATGAAATCGAAATAATATGCACGCACATCATTTTCATGCAGAATACGCAGAACTATGGGAATCGCGATGCGACGCAAAGTTTGCGTCTGGCAGGTTCTCATAATTCCCAAAATTCTGCGTGAGATAAGAAAAACGATAAATATGGACAAAGAAACAATATTACGTAAGGTAAAAAACGTCCTCGAACAGGTGCGTCCCTACCTCCAGCAGGACGGCGGCGACGTCAATTTCGTGGAACTCACCGACGACAACACCGTCATCGTGGAACTGACAGGTGCCTGTGGCAATTGCCCCCACAGCAGGTCGACCCTTAAAAACGGCATTGAGGCCGTGATGAAGAAGGTCATCCCCGAAATCAAAGCTGTTGAACAGACTCAAACACTGGATTTATAATGAAAGGAACTACGAATTGAACGAATTAAACGAATATTATTCAGAATTTTGCAGCCAAGGCTGCGGTTTTATACGAATTGGACAAGGGTTAAGCCTTATTCGTATCAATTTGGACGCTTGCGTCCCAAATTCATAAGAAGCAATTCGTGGCATTCGTATAATTCGTAGTTAAAATAAATAATTGAAATTCAACTAATTGTCAAACATAAAATTAATCGAAAATGAAAAAAGTTCTATTCTCATTGGTGGCCATGCTGCTCCTCTCGGTTAGCGGCATTGCACAAACAACATTTACAAAGATCACTTCAGCCTCGGACCTTGAGGCGGGTGCCAACTACCTTATCGTGGCTCATTACGACGATTTGGGCGTTCTCGCGATGGGTAAGCAGAACAATAACAACCGTAAGGCCGTAGTGGTTTCGGAAAATGGCGAATCCATCACTGTTACACCTGGCACTGATCCCGACAGCGACACCGATGTGTTTCAATTCACTTTGGGTGGTAGCACTGGCGCTTGGACCTTCTTCGACGAGGCCAAAGGCGGTTATCTCTATGCAGCAAGCAGCAGTAGCAACTATCTGAAGACTCAAACCGCGCTTGACGCCAACGGTGAATGGGCAATTACATTTAATGCTGACGGTACTGCGGAAGTGGTCGCTCAAGGCGAAAACACACGCAATCACATGCGGTTTAACCCCAACACCCAAAACAATGCTCCTCTCTTCGGTGCCTATTCTGAATCATCGACAGTTGGCGCACTCGTCAGTTTCTACAAAGCCGGCGGTGCCGAACTTGATCCAGAGCCGAGCAACTATCCCACCAACTTCACTGCTACGCCAGAAGGTGTGGAAGTCGTTGTCACTTGGACTGATGCCACTGGTGGGCAATTGCCTGCCGGGTATCTGGTAAGAGCCTCGATAGGCAACGTTGATGTTCCTGTTGACGGCACTGTTTATAACAACGCAAATGACAAGTATGTGCCCCAAGGCAATCAAACCATAACTTTCACTGGCTTGCAAGGCGGCACCACCTATCATTTCGCCATCTTCCCTTACACCAACAGCGGTGCCAACATCGACTACAAGACCGATGGTAACTATCCGACGGTCACTGTCACTACGGAAAACATCTATTATCTGCTCGATGAAGAGTTTGATGAAGACCTCGGCTCGTTCTTTGCTTACGATGCCTACGGTGACCAATACTGGCACCAAGCCACCTACCAAGGCACTACGTATGTCCAAATGAACGGCTATGCTGACGGTGCCCCTCACCAGAACGAAGACTGGCTGATTGGCTATGTTGAGATTTCGCCCAATATGGTGTTTAACGAAGTATGGCTTGAGTTTAAAACGGCCATGAAATATGAAGGTGACCCGCTGAGCGTGGCTATCTCCAGCGACTATGATGGCAATAGCGACCCCAGCGATTTCGATTGGGTCTACATTACTAGTTCTTTCAATTACTCGACGGGTAACTATGAATGGGTTGAATCTGGCAAGGTAGATATCGCTCCGATGGTGCCGAATTATCCTAGTTCATTTTACGTCGCCTTCATTTATATTAGCAGCGACGAATTGGCCGCTTCATGGGAGGTCGACGGTGTGAAAGTGACGGGTATGAATGTGAATGCAGTTAATGAAGTTGAGAAGTCTTCCATCAGCCTTTATCCCAATCCCGCCAGCGAACAAGTTTCGTTCATGCTCGATGCCGATGCCGAAGTCAGCATCTTCGACGTGACTGGCCGCATGGTGAGCGTTTCGGAATGCAAAGCTGGCCAAGCCCAACTCAATGTGAGTGAGCTTGAAAGTGGCGTTTATTTCGTCAACTTCCGCTTCGCCAATGGCGCAACGGCGGTTTCCAAGTTTGTGAAGTTCTAAGTTTAATCCCTCTGGTTCGGGCGGATTTGCAATCCGCCCGTCCCGAGGTGGGGATTTGTAATCCCCCAAAAGTCAAGCCATAACCGGGGATTGCAAATCCCCAATTCAGCCTCGGCGGATTGCAAATCCGCCGAAACTTAAAGAGTCAAATAAGGATTGCAAATCCGCCGAAACTTAAAATGAAGAAATTGCATCTCATAGCGTTATTGTTCCTCACCTGCGCGGCCACAGCCCAGCAAGTGGAACCTGTGCGCTATGAGGTGAGCCGTTGGAACAAGGAGCAAGGCTGTCATTTCCAGAGCCTTGACGAGGGCGAGGGTATCATGGCCTACGAGACCGAGAAGACCGACAAGGACAAACGCCGCCTCTGGAGTTTCGCCTGTTTAGACAGTAGCCTTTACGAGACCCGCAGCGACCTCATTCCCTTGCCCGACAAAATCAAATACTTTGACTCGGACAGCGATGGCCATCATGCCGTTTTCCTTTTCGTCAACGAGAGCAACAAAAAAGCCGCCGACTCTTTGGATTTCATTGTGGTGAGCTTCAATCGGGCGGAGAAGTCCTACCAGACTTTTTGGAACAAATGGCCTGAGAAGTCGGTGCCGCTGTCGGTGAAAGTGGTTGACGGCACGATGTTGCTGACCCTCAACAACAAAAGCGGCAATGGAAGCTTATATTTCTACGACTTGACCAACCACTCCTGTCGCACCGTGACACCTTCATCGAGCAGTTATGTCTTGTTCCAAACCGAGGCTTTCCCGAAGGAACATTGTTTCGTTGTGGTGACCAAAGAGTTTGAAAACAAGCGTTTTGCCTCTACCTCGTTTTTGGTCTATTCGACTTCGGGAAGCCTGCAAAGCAGTTACCGCTACGAGAACATCCCCAATGCCGCCTTGGGTCGCATGGTGTTTCGTTTCGACGAAAACAGGAACCTCGTCGTCATCGGCACATTGGAACGTGAGACAGGGAGAAAAGTCAACCTTGAAGGCATAACGGAAAACTTTGACAAAGAGAGCGTTGGCGTGGTGTGGATGCGCTTTGTCGGCGGAATACCTGACAGCAAGATATATCTGTTCAAGGATATGCCCGAAATCGAAAACGCCCTGACCGCTTCCGACCGTGTGCGGCTGCGCGAGGAGAAGCTGAAACTGAGCAAAAACCAAAAAGCCACAAAAGGTGAGATTGCCTTCCAGTTTTGGACACCTCGCTTGACTGATTTCGGCGACTTGACCGTCTTTTCGGTGGAGGCTTTCATGCCCTATTACCACACGGAAACCCGCATGAATTATGGCTATTACGGCTATTATGGCGGTTATCCTTACACCTACACCGTGTTCGACGGCTACGACTTTTTCAGCGAGATTATCCTTGCTTTCGACAGCGAGGGTCACCTGAAATGGCAGCAGTCGGTGAAGTTCGACAATGAGTTGACTTTCGACCTTTTCCCCCATGCCTCCGAGGGAATCTGCTATGATGAGCTTGTCGTGGCTTCGCCGTATCGTAACAAGTTGCGTTACACCGCTTTCGATGCCTTCGGGCAGCCGCTGATGAACCTGCAAGAGGAGAAAATAGCTCCCGTCTATGGTGCTGACTATGTGGAAGATGAATATTTCGCACAGCTGACCAAATGGTATGACAGCCGTTTCCTGATTTTTGGTTCACAAATCATTCAAAACGGCAGTCAGCCCAAGCCGAGGCGGTCGGTGTTTTATCTGCAAAAGGTTCAATATGATTGAGTTATGTTGACAAGTTACTTGAAATATCTGACGCAGCGCAAGAGTGAATACTCGATTCATTCGCCTTTTGTCTATGATTTCATGCGTAAGGTGTTGAACGACAGTGGTTCTAATCGCGATTACGACACTATCTACCGCATCGCACGCCTGCTTGACAAGCGGAAACATGTCAACTATAACTTGCGCAGACAGAGTAGGTTGCTCTATCGCATGGTGCGCTATTTCGAGCCCGATTCAGTGGTGTCGTTCGGGCACATGAGTGCCTTGAATGCTACGGCCATGGCTTTGGGACACATGCAGACCAAGGTTTATTTGGAGCAGTCGGAGGTCTTTTTGGAAACACTCAACTCGATGGGCGTGGTCAATGTGAACCTCATCCAGCCCGAAGAGTTCGACTCCGAGCAT
>Ga0310696_10003010_pt1 | contig 21500 bp, 15 predicted proteins | sample AusTroGonzalo_MG_4_FD_203885 | JGI IMG/M metagenome (GOLD analysis project Ga0310696, IMG submission 203885) | Bovine rumen microbial communities from tropical cattle in Woodstock, Queensland, Australia - Gonzalo_02 (v2) (version 2) | ecosystem: Host-associated > Mammals > Digestive system >...
AGTTGGATGAGCATATTGCACATCATCGGCCTTAATCTCTCCATCTTCAAGTTGAATGCCTTCGGCAATCTGCTGGAGATCGTGGGCCGCACAAGCCTTGTCGAGGAAAACGTGATATATCTTCTTTTTGAGATATTTAGGATGAGTCAGTTTCGAGGCCATATCACCGTCGTTCGTAAGTAGGAGCACACCCGTGGTATTCCTATCAAGACGACCTACAGGATAAATACGCTCCGAACAGGCATTCTTCACCAGATCCATCACCGTCTTACGCTGCTGAGGATCATCACTCGTCGTCACATAGTCCTTAGGTTTATTCAAAAGGACATACACTTTCTTCTCTATGCTGACAGGCTGATCATGGAAACGGACCTCATCGGTACGGAGAATCTTCGTACCCAGTTCAGTCACAACCTGACCATTGACCGTCACCACACCAGCCTGAATGAATTCATCGGCCTCACGGCGGCTGCAGACACCAGCATTAGCCAGATACTTATTCAGACGAAGCGGCTCATTGGGATCATAATTGACTTCCTTATACTCGATACGTTTCTTCATGCTATATTTGGCATTCGGATCATAGTCAGCCGAATGGGGACGAGCATTCTTCTTAAACGGCTTGTAGGGTTTATTAGGATAATTGGGATTATATCCGCCCTGACGAGGTTGATAGCCACGAGACTGATAGCCACCCTGCTGGCCATAACCACCCTCACGGGGTTGACGGGGCTGATAGCCACCCTGTTGGCCGTAACCGCCTTCGCGAGGCTGACGGGGTTGGTAGCCACCACCACGCTGCGGACTGCCGAATGAAGGACGGCCGCTATTATAACCGCCACCCTGACGGGGCTGGTAACCGCCCTCGCGAGGCTGACGGGGTTGGTAGGCCCGGTCATTGTTATAGCCACCTGTCCTCGGACGATAACTGGGGCGCTGGGGTGTGCCACTCTGCAAACCTGCGCCAAATCCCTCCGGGCGGAAGCCGCCCTCATCCTCTTCATGATTGTTGTAACTCGGACGCTCATAGGCTGGACGCTGTCCGTTGTGAATACGCGGGCGCGGTGAACGGCCCGGACGGAATTCACGCTGTTCTCTCTGAAAACCTTCTTTTGGTGTTTCTTCTTGTTTCTTTTCGTTCTCGAAATCCATTTTCTCTAATCTAAAAAACTATTTCCTACTATATATATAAATATATGTATATAATATACATTTTAAATACCTGTGTAAGTAGAGGGGGTGATCGTTCGCAACTCCTCCTTAACAGATGCGCTGACATCAAGTGTCTCAATAAAGTCGCGAATGGTCTGTTCCGTCATTTTCTGGTTGGTTCGGGTCAAGGCCTTCAATGCCTCATAGGGATGAGGATAGGCCTCACGACGAAGGATGGTCTGAATACCCTCTGCCACTACAGCCCAGGTATTATCAAGGTCTTCCTGCAACTTCTCCTCGTTAAGAATCAGTTTGCGTAATCCCTTCAAGGTACTCTGGAAAGCAATAAGCGCATGCCCCATCGGTACACCTACATTGCGTAAGACTGTAGAATCAGTCAGGTCGCGCTGCAGACGACTCACAGGCAATTTCTGTGCCAAGAACTGAAGCACGGCATTGGCAATACCCAGATTACCTTCACTATTCTCATAGTCAATGGGATTCACCTTGTGCGGCATGGCACTACTGCCTACCTCACCAGCCTTGATCTTCTGTTTGAAATAGTCCATGGAGATATACATCCAGAAATCACGGTCCAGGTCAATGACAATCGTATTGATACGACGCATGGCATCAAAGATGGCTCCTAACCAGTCATAGTTTGAAATCTGCGTGGTATACTGTTCACGCTCTAAACCAAGTTTCTCACTGACGAACTGGTTGCCAAACTCCCGCCAGTCATACTGGGGATAGGCCACATGATGGGCGTTGTAGTTACCTGTAGCACCACCGAACTTCGCAGTCACCGGTGTTTCCTTCAAGGCACGCAACTGCTCTTCCAAACGATAGACATACACCATCACCTCCTTTCCCAAACGGGTAGGAGACGCAGGCTGTCCATGTGTCTTGGCAAGCATTGGTATCATCTTCCATTCTTCTGCATAGTCATGAAGTTGCTCTATCAGTTCCTCCACCAACGGATAATACACATTCTCCAGAGCCTCTTTGACAGAAAGTGGGACTGAGGTGTTATTAATATCCTGAGAGGTCAAACCGAAATGAATAAACTCCTTGTACCGTTCTAATCCTCCCATTTTGTCGAATTCCTCCTTAATGAAGTATTCAACAGCCTTAACGTCGTGGTTAGTCACCTTCTCGATGTCTTTCACACGCTGTGCCTCGGCAGGGGTCAACTTGCGATAGATGTCACGGAGTCCCTCAAACAGGCTATGGTTGAAATCTTCCAATTGCGGCAATGGCAGTTCGCAAAGAGAGATAAAATACTCAATCTCCACACGCACCCGATAGCGAATTAGCGCATATTCTGAAAAGTACTCTGCCAATGGTTCCGTCTTGCCTCTGTAGCGGCCATCTATAGGCGAGATGGCTGTCAGTAAACTTAAATCCATTTTTCCTAATTATCGATAATTATCCTTTATTTAGTGTGTCATTTGGGCTGCAAAGGTAAATATAAAAATCGAATCTGCAAAATTTTCTCACGAAAAACTTGCAGATTCGTCAGGTATTACACATCGTTCACAGTTGATAGAGGTCGTTTGCCGCCATCAGTTCCACCTTTTTCTCTTCCAGGACCCGCTCACAAGCATCAAGGTCGGTAGGACGAATCACCACATGAGCCACATCACCATTGGCAAATGAATACATATACTCAATGAAGATGCCTTTCTGGGAAAGATATCTGAGTACGACAGCCAATGACCCGCTCGTGTTCGGACAGACGAAACCAATCACGTCAGTAATCTTGACAGCGAAATGAGCCTCTTTCAAAACCTGATATGCCTTCTCTGGATCAGAAACGATACAACGAAGGATACCGAAATCACTATTGTCGGCAATACTCATGGCAGACAAGTTAACACCAGCCTCACCAAGTACATCTGTCACCTCGGTAAGTCTTCCAGACTTATTCTCAAGGAAAATACTTAATTGTTTTGCTTTCATATCTTTTGTTTTTATTTAGGATTATCTATGATTACTTAGGGTTGCCTATGGCCATTAAAGTTGGCGCTTATCTATTACCCTCTTGGCCTTACCTTCAGAGCGTTCAATTCCCTTCGGCTCCACCAGACGAACTTTGAATCCAAGACCTATCACACTGCGCAATTCGCCTTCAAGTTTCTTCTGCAGGCCGACCATGGTCGACATATCGTCAGTAAAATACTCTTCCTTGACCTCAACCTTGAGTTCGGAAGTATCAGTATTATTGATACGATCGACAATCAACAGGAAATGAGGCTCAAATTCCTTTTGCTTGAGGATGACATCCTCTATCTGTGACGGGAACACATTGACGCCACGGATGATCAACATATCATCACAGCGACCGAGGATACGATCCATACGCACGAGCGTACGGCCACAGGCGCATTTCTCATAATGCAATGCAGTCAGGTCATGGGTACGGTAACGTAACAGTGGCATACCTTCCTTGGTAAGATGGGTAAACGTCAACTCGCCAAATGATCCCTCAGGTAGCGGCGCACCCGTATTCGGATCCAGAATTTCCGGATAATAATAGTCTTCGTTCAGGTGTGTACCATGCTGGCATTCGCACTCATAGCCGACACCGGGCCCGGCAATCTCACTCAGTCCATAAATATCATATGCCTTGATACCTAGCGATTCTTCAAGTTTGACACGCATCTTTTCGGTCCAAGGCTCTGCACCAAAGACACCAATCTTCAACTTGAATTCATCACGTGCCCATTCACACTCCCGCATGGCCTCGCCAAGGAACATAGCATAACTGGGAGTACAGCAGAGCACCGTAGCACCGAAGTCGTGCATCAGCGTCATTTGTTTCTGGGTATTACCCGATGAAATGGGAATCACAGAAGCCCCAATATTCGTAGCACCGTCATGGGCACCAAGACCACCAGTAAACAAGCCATAGCCATAGGCTACTTGGAAGATATCTTCCTTACCAGCACCATAAGCGGTAAAAGCACGAGAGATAGCCTCAGACCATGTAGCCAAATCCTTACGGGTGTAAAGCACAACCACAGGTTTACCCGTCGTACCAGAAGAGGCATGAATTCGCACAATCTGACTCATCGGTACGGCTGCCAGACCAAAAGGATAATTGTCTCGGAGATCCAGTTTGTTGGTAAACGGCAACTTTACGATATCATCAATACTCTTGATATCGCCTGGCTCCAGTCCCATCTCCTGAAACTTTTTTCTATAGAAGGGAGTGTTATAATACACATACTCTGCCATCTTAACGAGACGGCGGCTCTGTATTTCACGCAATTGCTCACGATCCATACATTCTACGGCTTCATTCCAAATCATAAGTCTAATTTTTCGTTGTAAGGGTTATTTGAGTATTTATGGCTACAAAGGTAATGCTTTTATTTGAAACAACAAAAAAAACCTCAGAAATTCTTCTGAAGTTTTTTGTGGGCGTTGACGGATTCGAACCGCCGACCCTCTGCTTGTAAGGCAGATGCTCTAAACCAACTGAGCTAAACGCCCTTTTTCTTTTGCGGGTGCAAAGGTACAACAAAAAAGTGAATAGTGAGAAATGAAAAGTGAAAAGTTACCCATTGTTGACGTTTTTTAACAAAACTATCCTAGCAAATGCTCAATATCCGACTGAGGGAGGATGCAAAGGATAGCCTTTCCATCAGGCGTGTAGTTGACATTTGAACAGGCAAACAACTCGTTTATCAGGTTTTCCATCTCTTCATTGCTGAGAATCTGACCATATGGTATCGACGCACTACGCGCCAGACTTAATGCCACAGTGCCATTTATCTCTTCCGTCACGCCTCTGCCTTTCTCCAAAGCATCGCTGACCATCCGCTGCAACAGCAGCCCAGGATCAATCCCTTCAGTGCCGGCAGGAATGCCGTTGATGGCGTATGTATTTCCGCCAAGATCACTCAGATCAAATCCCAACCTGGAGAGCGTCGGAATAATGGAACTGAACACCACAGCATCAGAGGCAGAAAACTGAATAGTTTCAGGGAAAAGCATCTTCTGGGTTCCACTAGTCATAGCATGCTGCTGTTCCATATACTTTTCATATAATATACGGATATCGGCACGATGTTGGTCGATAATCATCAATCCAGACTTCACCGCCGTCATGATATATTTACCCTTATACTGATAATGAGCAGGTGACTTTTCTGCAATCATCTCCGGAACAGTGGTGACAGAGGGCGTTTCCGACAACTCAAACAAATCTGCCGATGTATGATCCATAGGCTTCTGAACTGAATCGGACGACAAGGAGTCATATAGTTTCTGCCAGTCTGAGGGTACAGGGGACTTTGGAGATGTTGAGGCGGACTTAAATGGATTATAGTCTGGATTATAATGAGGCTGTGGCGAAGCAATAGGTCGTTCCGGATCATAGACAGGAATCTCGGGACGACCGACGGTATCGAAATCTATTGTAGGCACTTCACAAAATTTACCAATTGCATCACGCACAGCCGCTGTCAGTATCTGCCAGATAGCCTGTTCGTTCTCAAACTTAATTTCCGTCTTTGTCGGATGAATATTGACGTCTATGTCAGAAGGATTGATATCAAAATAGAGGAAATAGGGTATCTGCATACCTTCCTGGATCAATCGGTCATAGGCGGTAATGACAGCCTTGTGGAAATACGGATGTTTCATATACCGACCGTTCACAAACAGGTAATCACAACCACCCCTTTTCCTAGCCGACTCTGGTTTAGCCACGAAACCATAGATTCGGCACATGGCCGTGCTGACATCCACCGGTATCAAATCCTGACCATACTGACGTCCAAAGACATCGGTGATACGCTGCCGTAAACTACCTGCCTTCAGATTCATCAGTTCCACACCGTTGCTATGCATGGTAAAGTTGACCTCCGGATAGACAAGAACGATACGTTCAAAGGCCGTCAGGATATTATTGAGTTCTGTAGCATTTGTCTTAAGGAATTTCCTTCGGGCCGGCACATTGAAAAAGAGATTCTCCACCTTGAAATTCGCTCCTACGGGGCAGGATGTCGGTTCCTGACCAACCACCTTTGAACCAGAGACGGACACCAATGTACCGACCTCATCATTTAGAGTCCGAGTCCGAAGTTCTACCTGAGCCACAGCCGCAATGGATGCGAGTGCCTCTCCCCGAAAACCCATAGTATGCAGGGCAAAGAGGTCTTCTGCCTTCTGAATCTTGGAGGTAGCATGACGCTCGAAGGCCAGACGGGCATCCGTCTCAGACATACCTTTACCGTCATCTATGACCTGAATAGACGTACGTCCAGCATCGACCACCAACACATGAATCGTCTTGGCTTCGGCATCCACAGCGTTTTCAACCAACTCCTTGATGACGGAAGCCGGACGCTGTATTACCTCACCTGCAGCAATCTGGTTGGCAACACTATCGGGTAAGAGATGGATTACGTCTGTCATTCTTTTTCTGGCGCCACACAAAGATGTCATAACGATTACGGGGACGAACCTCATCATACCACGCAAAACCATCCAACATCTTCTTATCAGCAGGTATTTGATTGAGCGGATACATAATACCGGTAGTTTTCGGAGTCCATACACTCTGCAATTTCTGATCCTTAAGCATCATCTTCAGTTCCGTTGTCTCCTGATAATTATATATAATAGGTACGGTGTCACCTTCCTCAAAATAATAGCCGATAATCACCTGATCCACTGCCCGTGTCTCATGGATTTTCCCATCAATGAAATAAGCGAACATCTCTTTGGAAGATATCTGGTTGTAGCAGGCCGTATCACTGCGGAGTTGTTGGATGGAGAAGGCATTCCCAATGACATGGGCCCTGTCAATAACAGAATCTTTCAGGAAAACTTGTATTTCATCACCTAGCAATTGCTGGTTGTTGTTCCAGACGATCGGGTCCCTATACATCGCCATACAAGAATCAAGAGAATTGTATACCAAGGAATCACATACGGCCTGCACATCAGTTCTATAGGCCCTGACCTTATGAAAAGCATAGATTTTCCGGTAGGCGGAATCCGTCTCAATATTATAGGTCACGACTTTGAAAGTATCGGCATGCATATAGAGCGAGTCACCCTGTGAATAGTCAATGGCCACCGCACTGTCAGTACAAAGGGCAAAACCAGTGTTCTCATAATACTCACCATAGTTGCCCGTCAACTTATTCTTATTGATGGAATCCACATAGATGACGTTGCGAAATGCCTGACTGAACCCTTGTTTACTGTCATAATAGACGCTGTCGCCTACCAAGGTCTTTCCTTCATTGTCGAGTACTGACCGTTCCATCAGTCTAGCCTGCTCGTTCTTCGTGTCATAATAGCCTTGCTCGGAATAAATATGGCTTTTCCCTGACGTGATGTTAGAAGGGCCAACGATATGGGCCAAGGAACGGGCATTGTCATAATAAAGCGTATCCGTTGTCAGGTAGAACTTCGGACTCTTCATCTTCACATCATAGTTAAACACCGACATTTTGGTCTTTGTATTATATTCCCCCCAGTCGGAAGTCAATGTCGTGTTACCGTCAACCATCTTACCGCCTTCAAAGAAATAGGCATTATCATAAAGGCGGTCAAAGTCAAGACTGTCCGTATACAACGTGGTCTTCCTGTTTTTCAAGACTACATTATAACGGGCACGCGCTATCTGTTCATTGCCGTCATAGTAAGCGTAATCGCTGACAAGGGAGAGGGTATCACCCTGATACATCTTCACATGGCCGAAGGCTTCAAAGGAATTGCTTGCCTCATAGAAATAGGCACTGTCGCAATAAAGTCTGGCTCCTACGTGGGTGAAGTGCACCTTGCCGTTTAGGATGGTGGCATCGGGATTCTTATACTGGTCGAAATGAAGCACATCGGCATGTACCAGATAGACGCGCTTGTCCTGTACCCTCGTCTTGCGGGCAGGACGCTTCCGGGAGCGGTTTTTCTGGGCATAAGTGTCAAGACTGGCGTAACAGACCAGAACACACAACAAGCCCAGCAAATATAGGAAAGACTTTCTCACCCTTTCACCTTTTCCTCTTTTTACCTTTACTTGATCCAGCCTTCGTACTCGAATTTACAATCGCGATAATTGTCATTCAGGCGGGTATAAACCCCTTTAATCTTATCCACGACCCACTGATGAAGTACTTCCTCACGGCGTTTGTTAAGTACAACTTCTTTCAACACTTGATAATCATCACTGATATTGGCTCTATGACCGTCGACACGACTCTTCAGTTTGGCAATCACACAAACGGTCTTACCTTTCTGATTGATCATCTGGAAAGACTTCGATATCTGTCCGACCTGCATGGTGTCAACTACCTTTGCCACCTCAGGCGGCAGGTCCTGCATCTGGAACCTGGAGGTGATCCGTCCATACTGCATCTGAGAGTTGGACATCAGACCCTTGTTACTACGGGTATCCTTGTCGTCCGACAACAGCGTGGCACCGTCCTCAAACGTGAATTTACCTGCACGGATATCATCGGCAATGGAATCCAAACGGTTCAAAGCCTTCTCGATAGCCTCGTCAGAGACAATGGGTTTCTTCAAGATATGTCGGACATTCACCTTGTCGCCGCGTTTCTCCACCAATTGAATGATATGATAGCCAAACTCTGATTCAACAATCTTGGAGATCTTCTTCGGGTCAGTCAGATTGAAGGCAACCGTTGCAAAAGCAGGATCCAGCGTACCACGCCCTATCAGTCCCAGTTCACCACCACGACGGGCAGAATTAGGATCTTCAGAATACAAACGTGCCAAGGTCTGGAAAGTAGCCTCTCCCTTATTCACACGGTCTGTATAGTCACGCAACTCTTCCTTCACACGATTGATTTCCTCTTCCTCTATACGGGGAGTCTGACAGATAATCTGAACCTCCACTTCTGTTTGCACAAACGGAAGACTGTCCTGCGGAAGATTGATGAAATAACGACGCACATCTGCTGGAGTCACGGCAATGTCCTCCACCAGTTTCTGGCGCATCTTCTGGACCTTCTGACGGTCTTTAAATTCATCACGCATCTCATTACGCATCTGGGCTATCGACTGATGCTTGTATTCTTCAAGCCGCTCCCGCGAACCATCAACCATATCCAGCCACGTACTGATCTGTTGTTCCACATCCTGTGCCACATCGGCATCAGTCACTTCGATACTGTCGATGTCTGCTTGGTGGACAAAGAGTTTTTGGACGGCAATCTGTTCTGGAATCGTACAGTCTGGGTCCCCACTCCACTTGACACCTTCCATGGCAGCCTGCATACGCAGATTCTCCACATCAGACTTCAGGATAGCCTCATCGCCAACTACCCAGATTACCTCATCAATGATACTATGAACTGGAACAACGGAGTCGGAATCCATAGAATTCATTGACAGAGCCGGAATACCTGTATGATTCGGCATGGTGGCAACACCTATCAGAGGGACTGCTGCCAAGATAGGCAAGATAAACTTTCTTGTTATTCTCATTGATGCTTATTAACTGTTTTCAATACTTCCTTATTCACTGTGAATGGATAACGACGACGCAAGTCATAAATCCAGGCTTTCTCAAGCATATCCTGATAGTCGGCTGTCACCTGACCTCTAACATCAGTATAGTCTTCCGGCCCTTTTTTCAGTAGTTTACCATACACGGCATCTATCGGATAGCCTTCGACTGGAGTGATTGTTGTATCACGCTTGAAGACCTCCTTGTCAATCAAAGGATGGTCACCCTGCTTAAAGATACCCTTCTCCACACGAATACGAATGATGGAATCAGGATTGAAGGTACTGCGCAAGGCCTCTGCCCACTCAACAAATGGCAGTTTCTTGACACAATTCTTCACAGCCTTTACATCCGACTTATCCTTTACATGATAGGCAATACCCTTATAACGAGGCTCCGACCAAGCGTAATCTTTCTTGTGTGCTTTGAAATAAGCCGCCAACCCTGCTTCGTCTTTCGCACCCTTATCCCAGACTTCACGGTTACTGATCTCATAGAGCAGCAGACCATCGTGATACTCCTGGATCAAGTATTTCGCATCACTGTCCACAGCCGCTAAGGAGTCTGTCCTCTTAACCATGATATCTTCCTTGCTCATCGCTCCGCCAGCCTGTTTCACCATCTCTTGGATCTTCTGATCCGCAATTCGTTCACGAAGGCCCTGCTGCTCTATTCTCTGGATAATCGTGTTTTTCAACGAATCGAAAGGTTCCAACTGCTTACGGTCTTTCATCAAGATAATATGATAGCCCCTCGGCGTCAATACCGGCTGACTCATTTCACCTATCTGTAAGGCATAGGCAGCATCCTCGAACTCCTTGAAAGCCTGATTAGGTGCAATCCATGTAGAAAGGAGTCCGCCATTGGCACCAGTTTTCTTGTCATCAGAAAAACGCTTAGCAAGATCAGCATAATCTGCACCAGCCTTCAGAAGTTGGTAAACGGAATCCGCACGGTGCCGAACCCTATCCTGTTCTTCCTGAGTTGCATTCGATGGGAGAAGGAAAAAAATATGTGCCGGATAGATCAGTCCTTTCGAACCAATCTGTTCCTTGGCTCGATTATAGTTTTCACGAGCCTCTTTCAGTACATCCGCATCCGTCACAAAAGTTGGCCGCACCTGCTGGTCACGATACATCGCAAACTCCTGCTTGAAGGATGTCAAGGTATCCAGTTTAGCGTCAAGCGCTGCGAGGACCTTCAACTTATAATTGATAAACAGATCCACATATTCATCAATGGACTTTTTATCAATGACACCTTCCGAATTATTCTTATTATAAGAATACTCAAACTCCGAACGTAACACAGGATTCCCATTGATTGTCATAATCACGGGATCCGTCTGTGCCATCAATAAAATGACGTTCAGGAAAAAGACCGAAAGACAGATAACTCTTTTCATCATCTTAATCATTAGGACGACTATAATTGGGAGCCTCACTGGTGATGGTAATATCATGTGGATGGCTCTCATTGACACCGGCATTGGTAATACGGGTAAACTTTGCCTCATGGAGTTTCTCAATTGTGCTGGCACCGCAGTAGCCCATACCAGACCGCAGACCACCAACCATCTGGTAAATCACCTCCTGAACGGTTCCCTTATAGGGTACACGGCCGGCGATACCCTCTGGCACCAGTTTCTTCACTTCCTTCGTGTCGCCTTGGAAATAGCGGTCCTTAGAGCCGTGCTTCTGCTCCATCGCCTCAAGTGACCCCATGCCGCGATAACTCTTGAACTTACGTCCATTGTAAATAATGGTATCACCAGGACTTTCCTCCGTACCTGCGACAAGAGAGCCAATCATCACACAACTGCCGCCAGCAGCCAGGGCTTTCACGATATCACCAGAATAACGCAAGCCACCATCCGCAATCAGAGGTACACCTGTACCCTTCAAGGCACTATAGACATCATAGACGGCACTCAATTGTGGAACGCCCACACCTGCCACCACACGAGTCGTACAGATAGAGCCTGGGCCGATACCTACCTTCACGGAGTCTGCGCCATTCTCCACAAGCATCTTGGCGGCCTCTCCAGTAGCGACATTACCCACCACTATATCGATGTTGGGGAAGGCATTCTTGGCCTCTACCAGTTTTTCAATCACAGACTTGGAGTGACCGTGTGCCGTATCAATAACAATAGCATCGGCACCTGCATCTACTAAAGCCTGCATACGATCCAAGGTATCAGATGTTACACCGACACCAGCAGCGACACGCAGACGTCCCTTTTCATCCTTACAGGCCATCGGTTTGTCCTTGGCTTTCGTTATATCTTTGTAGGTAATCAGGCCTATGAGACGATTGTCCTTGTCGACAACAGGAAGTTTTTCAATCTTGTTCTCCTGAAGGATTTGGGCGGCTGCCGTCAGATCGGTCTGTTGATGGGTCGTTACGAGATTTTCCTTCGACATAATCTCTTCAACAGGACGGTCGAGACGACGCTCAAAGCGCAGGTCGCGATTCGTCACAATACCGACGAGATGGTTGTCATTGTCAACTACGGGAATACCACCTATATGATATTCTGACATGATATCAAGAGCCTGGGCCACCGTAGACCCCAGAGGAATCGTAATCGGATCATAAATCATACCATTCTCGGCACGCTTCACAATAGCCACCTGACGGGCCTGTTCCTCAATAGACATATTCTTATGAATTACACCGATTCCGCCTTCACGGGCAATGGCAATGGCCATCTGGGATTCTGTAACCGTATCCATCGCAGCCGTTACAAAAGGAACATTCAACTCGATATTACGAGAAAAACGGGTCTTTAACTCTACTGTCTTGGGCAGTACATCTGAATAAGCCGGAATTAAAAGGACGTCATCAAATGTTAATCCGTCCATCACAATCTTGTCTGTAATAAATGATGCCATAATATATTACCTTTTTACTTTTTTATCTTTTCATCTTTTAATTTGCCATTTCCGAGATAAACTTGATGCGTACCAGACGAATCTCATCCTCGGAATAATCTTTCCCCAGTTCTTCCTGAGCCACATCTAACTTATCCGTATCTGACTCGGCAAAGTAGTCATAGATATCATCAATATGATCCTCGTCCATAACTTCCTCCAAGAAATAGTCTATATTGAGTTTCGTACCGCTATAAACTATCGCCTCTATCTCATCGAGCAACTCATCGAAATCGATGCCCTGGGCATTGGCAATATCGTCAAGGGCGATCTGTCGGTCGATACTCTGGATGATCTTCACCTTCAGCATCGACTTTTTAGCGACGGTACGGACACGCAGGTCCATCTGGCGCTCTATCTCGTTTTCTTCGCAGTACTTGGCAATCAGATCCACAAACTCCTTGGCATAGGGTTGTTTCACCTTGCCTTCGCCCACACCTTGGATATTCTTCAATTCCTCAAGGGTAACAGGATAATCCGTAGCCATCTGATCGATACTGACGTCCTGGAAAATAACATACGGGGGACGTTCCAACCGTTTCGACACTTTCTTACGGAGGTCACGCAACATGGCACTGAGCGTCGGGTCAAGGGCACCCGTTCCTCCCTCCGGCTCCATGCCAGCCTCATAGTCATCACTGAATTCCGCATCCTTAACAATCATAAACGACTTGGGGGATTTCAGGAATTTCTTTCCTGCTGCCGTAATCTTCAAAAGACCATAGTTCTCCACCTCTTTCCTAAGATAACCTGCTATGAGTGCCTGACGGATGACCGGATTCCATATCTTCTCGTCATCATCTTCACCAATACCAAATTCATCCAGTTCATGGTGCTTATGAGCCAGAATCTCCTCCGTTTCCTTGCCCATAATGAAATCTATGACATAGTCGCTTCGGAAATTCTCCTTGATAAGTTGGATGACATTCAGCACTGTCACCAACTGATCCTTGGCCTCTATCTTGGTCTTCGGATGCAGGCAGTTGTCGCAGTTCCCACAGTTGTCCTTATCATAGGATTCACCAAAATAGTGCAGCAGCATCTTTCTGCGACATACACTCGTCTCAGCATAGGCGGCAGTCTCTACCAACAACTGACGCCCGATATCCTGTTCGGCCACGGGTTTCCCTTCCATAAATTTCTCCAGTTTATCCAGGTCCTTACTGGAATAGAAGGCCAGACAAATACCCTCACCGCCATCACGGCCGGCACGACCTGTCTCCTGATAATAGCCTTCCAACGACTTCGGGATATCATAATGGATTACAAACCGTACATCAGGCTTATCAATACCCATACCGAATGCAATGGTGGCTACAATCACATCAATGTCTTCCATCAGGAAGGCATCCTGTGTCTGTGTACGGGTAGCGGAATCCAGTCCGGCGTGATAGGCTGCGGCCTTGATATCATTGGCCCGGAGAATGGCTGCCAATTCCTCGACTTTCTTTCGGGAAAGGCAATAGATGATTCCACTCTTACCAGGATGCTGCTTGATGAACTTAATGATATCCTTATCGACCTCCTTCGTCTTCGCCCTTACTTCATAATACAAATTCGGACGATTGAAGGAACTCTTGAACTCCGTGGCATCCACAATGCCCAGGTTCTTCTTGATGTCCGAACGCACTTTGTCAGTAGCAGTAGCGGTCAAGGCAATAATCGGGGCCTCGCCAATCTCATTGACAATCGGGCGGATGCGACGGTATTCCGGACGGAAATCATGCCCCCATTCCGAGATACAATGAGCCTCATCGACTGCATAGAAAGAAATCTTCACTGATTTCAGGAACTCCACATTGTCCTCCTTCGTCAGAGATTCAGGAGCAACATAGAGGAGTTTGGTACGTCCCGCCAGGATATCCGTCTTCACCTGATCAATGGCTGCTTTGTTCAGTGAAGAGTTCAAATAATGGGCAGTCCCTTCGTGTTCACTCAGATTGGAAATGACATCCACCTGATTCTTCATCAGGGCTATCAGAGGCGAAATGACAATAGCCGTACCATCCATCAATAATGATGGCAACTGGTAGCAGAGACTCTTTCCTCCACCCGTTGGCATCAGCACAAAAGTGTCCTTGCCGTCCAACACATTCTGAATGATACGTTCCTGATCTCCTTTGAACTTGTCAAATCCAAAGTATTTCTTCAAAGCAACTGTTAGATTAATCTTCTGAGGCATATTCTTTCGTTATAGGCTTTATTATTCTTATGAGGCCAATTTTTGCAAATGCGACTTCTCCAACTGTTGTCTGGCGAAGTCTTCCGTCACTTCAAATTTCTTTATCTTTTTCGACGGTGCATCAAACATCGTATCCATCATGATACTTTCCACAATCGACCGAAGTCCACGTGCACCGAGTTTATACTCTACAGCCTTATCGACGATGACTTTCAAGGCCTCAGGCGTAAAGGTGAGTTTGATATCATCCATCTCGAAAAGTTTTATATACTGACGAATAATGGAGTTCTTCGGTTCCACGAGAATCTTTTCCAGAGCCGCTCGGTCAAGCGGGTTCAAATAAGTCAGGACAGGCATTCGTCCAATAATCTCAGGGATAAGTCCAAATGATTTCAGATCCTGAGGGACGATATACCGCATCAGATTTTCTTTATCAATTTTAGCAACATTCTGCACTGAATTATACCCCACTACGTGAGTGTTCATCCGCTGTGCTATCTTCCGCTCAATTCCGTCAAAAGCACCACCGCAAATAAACAGGATATTCCGAGTGTCCAACTGAATGTATTCCTGATCCGGATGCTTTCTTCCACCCTTAGGCGGCACATTGACTATTGTTCCCTCCAGAAGTTTCAGAAGACCCTGTTGAACACCCTCGCCACTGACATCTCGGGTAATTGAGGGATTGTCCGACTTACGGGCGATTTTATCTATCTCGTCGATAAATACGATACCACGCTGGGCGGCATTCACATCATAGTCAGCCACCTGAAGCAGACGGGTCAGGATACTCTCCACATCTTCTCCCACATAACCAGCCTCCGTAAACACCGTGGCATCAACAATCGTAAACGGCACATCCAGAAGACGGGCGATAGTCCTGGCAAGGAGTGTCTTACCTGTACCGGTCGAGCCCACCATGATAATATTACTCTTCTCAATCTCCACCTCGTCAGCACTCGAAGGCTGCTGGAGTCTCTTATAATGATTATAGACAGCCACAGACAAATAACGCTTGGCCTCATCCTGCCCTATCACATATTGGTCAAGATAGGATTTGATCTCCTGGGGCTTGGGGACATGGTTCTGCGAGTTGAACTTCTCTTTCTTCTTGGACTGATCTTGCATCCAGTCCTGCTGCTGAACAATCTGGTAAGCCTGTTGGGCACAATCCTCACAGATATAACCATTGAGTCCAGTTATCAGCAGTCTGACCTCTCTTTCTGTCCTTCCGCAGAAACTACATACACCTTTCTTAACCATCCTTATCCTTTCCTCGTCAGTACGTTGTCAATCATTCCATATTCCTTGGCTTCCTCAGCCGTCATCCAATAGTTACGGTCAGAGTCGGCATAGACTTTCTCGTAGGGGGTATGCGAGTGGTTGGAGATAATCGTATACAACTCCTTCTTGAATTTCAGGATTTCTTTGGCTTCAATTTCGATATCTGAAGCCTGACCCTGCACACCACCCAACGGTTGGTGAATCATTACACGGCTATGAGGCAGTGCAGAGCGTTTACCCTCTGTACCAGCCACCAGCAGGACGGCACCCATAGAGGCTGCCATACCAGTGCAGATGGTAGCGACATCGCTGGAGATGAACTGCATTGTATCATAAATACCGAGTCCGGCCGTCACACTACCGCCAGGGCTGTTAATATAAATGGAGATATCCTTGCCAGAATCCACAGAGTCGAGATAGAGCAATTGAGCCTGTAACGTGTTAGCGGTATAGTCGTCTATCTGCGTACCGAGGAAGATGATGCGATCCATCATCAGTCGTGAGAATACATCCATCTGGGTCACGTTCAACTGACGCTCCTCAAGGATATACGGATTCAGATACTGTGCCTGAGCCTTCATCATCTCATCAAGCGTCAGACCATCCATTCCTAAATGCCCTACAGCATATTTCCTAAAGTCATTCTTCATCATATTCTATCTTCCTTTCTTTATACGATTAAAAGGCTATCGACCTTTTATCTTGCATATTGGGACACAAAGATAAATAAAAAAGTCGATAACCCTTCAAAAAATGGAGTTATTTTTTCGTAAAAAAACTTATTTTCTCTCCATTAACTTATTAAACTCCTCAAAAGTGACTGGTTTTTCCTCCAGTTTGACCACAGTCTTGAGCACTTCTGTCAGTTTCATGTCGACGGCGCGGTCCACAAAATTATCGATGTTCTCACGCTTCTTCAACTGCTCTGCTGCATAGTTTTCTATGACATCGTCGGGCACATTGCTCATCCCATACTGGGCGAACTGTGCACGGATGGCATTCCTGGCAACCTCCTTCAGATCCTCATCCTTCACCTCGATATTCTGGGCAGCCACAATCTGCTCCTTGATCAGGTGCCATTTCAGTTCCTGGATACTGGCCTCGAAATTCTTCTCCACGAAGTCTTCTTCCTTATCCTTGTTGTTGTTCTGCATGATGCGCTTCAAAAGGGCTTCCGGAAACTCCAGTTTACCAACCTTCTTCTCAAGATGCTCACGGACATCCAGCATAAACTTATAGTCACTGCTGCCAGCGAATTGGACCTTCAACTGCTCGGCAATCTTCTCACGGAAGGATTTCTCGTCCTTGACTGTACCTTCTCCGAACACCCTGTCGAACAGGGCTTGATTCACCTCTGCAGGCTGGAAATGACGAATCTCAGTAATCTGGAAACTGAAGTCCGACTTCAGGTCCTTCACCTTCTCCTTGTCCACTTTCAGCAGGGCTGCCACTTCAGCATCATTGTCGGGATAGGCCTTCTTAGGGTTAAAGGTAATAATGTCACCAGGTTTGCAACCATCGAAGAGTTTCTTCTGTTTCTCTTCCTTGATATAGGCCGGCATAATCATACCACCCTCAGTCGTAATACCACCCTCAAGGGTATTGCCTTTCTTGTCAAGTTCACGCAGGTCGCCTGTCAGTGTATCGTTTCCGCTGAACACGTCGGCCTTGACGAACTCTCCGCCCTGTGAAGCGTACATACTCACCTGCTGATCAATCATCTTGTCATCAACAGTGATGGTATAATAGGGAATTTTGTCTCGTCCGCTCAACTTGGCCTCAAATGCCGGAGCCACGGCAATATCAAACACGAAGGTGAGGTCACCGTCCTTCTCAAAGTCCTGAGGCTGCTGCTTTTCGGTATTAGGCAGGGGATCACCCAGCATCTGGATCTTGTTCTCACGCACATACTCATAGAGTTTCTCACCCAACAGTTTATTAACCTCTTCCACCTTCACGGCGGTTCCATACTGTTTCTTAATCATTCCCAATGGAACATTTCCTGGGCGGAAACCCGGCACTTGTGCCTTTTTACGATAGTCCTTCAGTGTCTTCTCTACCTTCTCCTGGTAGTCTGCCGGTTCAACAGTCATCGTCAACAGACCATTAATCTTATCGGCGCAATCAAATGAAATTTTCATCTTTTCTTATACCTTATTTATTATATATTTCTTTTTGGAGGTGCAAAATTACTCAAATTCGACGGAATAATTGCACATTTTGGAAATTTTAACGTTCCTCTGCAACTTCTTGTGCTTTCTCCGCCTCCTTCTGTTGCTTTTGTTCATCCAACAGTTGGAAGTCTTTCTTACGGAGTTCAAAAGATTCCGTGAGGTATTTCTCGCGCACCACCTTGTTGGCTGCAAGTTCCTCAGGCGTGCCTTGGAACAAGATGCGTCCCTCAAACAGCAAATAGGCACGATCCGTAATGGCCAATGTTTCATCAACATTGTGGTCAGTAATCAAGATGCCTATATTACGGTACTTGAGGTGCCATACAATCTGTTGGATATCTTCCACAGCAATCGGGTCCACACCTGCAAATGGCTCGTCGAGCATGATAAACTTCGGTTCGATGGCCAGACAACGGGCAATCTCCGTTCTACGGCGCTCACCACCAGAGAGTTGATCACCTTTGTTCTTGCGCACTTTACCCAGACGGAACTCACTAATCAGGCTCTCCAGTTTTTCCAACTGATAGTCGCGCGGCCGACCTGTCATCTCCAAGACTGATAGAATATTGTCTTCCACACTCATCTTACGGAACACCGACGCTTCCTGTGCCAGATAGCCGATACCCGCACGGGCCCGTTTATAAACGGGATATGACGTCACCTCTTCTTCACCCAAATAGATATGACCGCCATTGGGGACAATGAGTCCCGTGGTCATATAGAATGAGGTGGTCTTACCGGCACCGTTCGGCCCCAGCAGTCCTACAATCTCCCCCTGCTTCACGTCGAAACTTACATCATTGACCACGGTACGCTTCCCATAGCGTTTTACCAGTCCTTCCGTACGTAGTACCAGTTGCTCATTGTTAATTGTCATTTCTTCCATAATCGGCTGCAAAGGTAATAAAAATAATTAGAAATTAGAAATTAGAAATTAGAAATTATGATTACCGACAGACACAATAGTTAAACTCTGTTAAATAACCATGCTTATATATGTCTTTAGACTAACATTCCTCATTTCTCATTTCTCATTTCTCATTAAAATGACTACCTTTGCACCCAAATAAGGGAACAAAAGAATGATGATACTCAAATATCTGGCTATATTTGGACGATACCTGATGCTGATGGGACGCACTTTCTCCCGTCCGGAACGACTCAGGATGTTCCTCAAGCAATATGTCAAGGAGATGGCGCAATTAGGCGTCAATTCCATTGGTATCGTCCTGATCATCTCATTTTTCATCGGAGCCGTCATCTGTATTCAGATGAAACTCAATATCCAGAGTCCCTGGATGCCACGTTGGGTGTCAGGATACACCACCCGCGAGATCTTGCTCCTCGAGTTCTCCAGTAGTATTATGTGCTTGATTCTGGCAGGTAAGGTCGGGTCAAACATAGCCTCCGAATTAGGCACAATGCGTGTCACACAACAAATCGATGCTCTTGAGATCATGGGGGTTAACTCGGCTTCCTACCTGATTCTTCCCAAAATCATGGGCATGCTGACCATCATGCCGTTCCTCGTGATTTTCTCTTCTGCGACAGGTATCTTAGGCGCTTACGCCACCTCATATATCGGACATATCCTGCCCCCCGATGACCTGACGGCGGGACTCCAACATGACTTCGTGCCTTGGTTTCTCTGGATGAGTATCATTAAGAGCCAGTTCTTTGCCTTTATCATCTCCAGCGTCCCTGCCTTCTGCGGATATACTGTCGAAGGGGGTAGTGTCAATGTTGGCAAGGCGAGTACCGATGCCGTCGTCACCTCCAGTGTGCTCATTCTTTTCAGTGATGTCTTTCTAACCCAACTGCTGTCATGATTGAAGTTAAAAATCTATACAAATCATTTGAAGGAAGAGAGGTGCTGAAGGATATCTGCACCGTATTTGAAGACGGCAAGACAAACCTCATCATTGGTCGTAGCGGAAGCGGCAAGACAGTGCTGATGAAAAACCTCGTAGGATTGTTAGAGCCCACCAGCGGTCAGGTTCTCTACGACGGGCGCGACTTCGTACAGATGTCTAAACATGAGAAGGTAATGATGCGTCGTGAGATGGGTATGATTTTCCAGAGCGCTGCCCTTTTCGACTCGCTGACTGTCCTTGAAAATGTAATGTTCCCACTCGACATGTTCTCCACAATGACACTTCGCGAAAGGAACAGACGTGCCATGGACTGCTTGGACCGCGTCAACCTCAACGGTGCTGAAGAGAAGTTCCCTGGCGAAATATCGGGCGGTATGCAGAAACGCGTAGCCATTGCCCGCGCCATCGCCCTCAACCCCAAATACCTCTTCTGTGACGAGCCCAATTCCGGCCTTGACCCCAAGACATCTTTGGTTATTGACGAACTGCTTCAGGGTATCACCAAAGAATTTAACATTACCACCATCATCAACACCCACGACATGAACTCCGTCATGGGTATTGGCGAAAACATTATCTTCATCTACGAAGGCGAGAAGGAATGGCAAGGCGAAAGTAGTCAGATCATGAAATCCACCAACGAGCGTCTAACTGACTTCATTTTTGCCAGTGACTTACTGAAAAACATGCGCCAAGTCGTCATAAACAATGGACTTGACCTATAAAAGAAGAGAAAATTAGCCTGTTTTATAAAAAAATCTTTTCTTTTGTTTCCTATTCCGTATTTTTTGTGTATATTTGCACCCAATATATCACTATACGACACATGATTCCATATCGAACCATAGCCAGTATCCTGTTTCTGATGACCGCAATCCTGCTGCCAGCACAAACCCTTGAGGAATACAAGGCGGAACTTTCTTCGAAAAAAGGGAAAGACCGCATTGCCTTACGAAACAAGATATTTCAGGCAAGCCAGGAAGAGCAATGTGCCCTTAGTGAACAATGGCAATATGCCTGCGACCTTATTGAGGAGACGCAACGCCAGAACGACATTCTGGAAGAGGTCAATGCGCGCATCATCAGAATTATATTTGCTTATAACAACGACCTGAATGACTCCATCTACAAATATGCCCCAAAAGACCTTGACCTCATCAGTAAAACAGGAATCTTGGCAGCCTATTATGAAATCTGGGGGCTGTTAGTGAGAACATACGTTTACGACGGAAATGTCACTACAGGACTGCAGGAGGCCGAGAGGATGCAGAGTGATGCCATGCAGCGGAAAGATGAAGGTGGTATGGGTCAGGCTTACTACGCCATGGGTATTGCCTACGTAAACATGGGTATGATGGACAAGGCTGCCGACTGTTATCAAAAAAGCATCCAGTTACTGTTAAAACA
>Ga0310696_10003011_pt1 | contig 21495 bp, 15 predicted proteins | sample AusTroGonzalo_MG_4_FD_203885 | JGI IMG/M metagenome (GOLD analysis project Ga0310696, IMG submission 203885) | Bovine rumen microbial communities from tropical cattle in Woodstock, Queensland, Australia - Gonzalo_02 (v2) (version 2) | ecosystem: Host-associated > Mammals > Digestive system >...
GTTGCAGTAAACGAGGTGGAGAACAACTTCCGTTTCCAGTCGCAGTTGAAGCGGAAGATATTGCGCAGATAGCTGATGCGCGTCACACCCTCCTCGTAACGATAGTCCACCACGGTGGAGAGTTCACGCGGTTTGAAACGCACACCGAGGGGCTTCTTCACGAGCATGGTCTGCGTGGCCTTGTCCTTGTCGCGCATATCGAGGTCTAGTTCGATACGGGTGAACGCCAGTCGCTCGGCATCGATATACAGTTTGCCGTGGTAGAGAGCATAAGTTGTCACAAGCGACGGCTCCATCATCACTACATACTGCTGACGGTCGTTGATAAACTCGGGCGTACCCATGCTGAAACTGTAGTTGTCGAGATCCTCCTTGTTCAACAGGAAGTCGCGATTCTTCACGAGGTCCATGATGACGGCCTGCACAGGACCACCTACCACCTTGATGCCCAGGGTGTCGCCCGTCTTCTGACTGAGCAGACGGCGGCCTTTGACGATGGCCACACGATCGCGCGTCGTACCACGGCTGTAGGGCGTCTTATACATATCCTCCACACCCTCGGCCACATAGATATAGTGGCGACGCTTCATGGCCGTCTCGCGGTAGAAGCCTTTCAACAGCTCGGGCACCTTGCTGTAGTTCTCGGGAATCTTGTTGATGGCAATATCAACGAGTTCGCGCGGATCTTTGTTTCTCACGACAATCTCGCGCAACTGGATCGAGGTGGGTACCAGACGGATGCGCAGTCCCTCGGTACTATTATCTTTCAGACTCAGCCGCTGGGTCTTGTATCCTAAATGTGAAATGCTGACAACGGGCGGCATCTGGTTCAACTTCAGCGTGAAGTCGCCGTCTTCGTTCGTCACTACAGATATACGTCCGGCAGAGATACTCACCTGACGCAACTTCTCACCGGTCTTGTCGTCAACAACAGTACCGCTCACCACCACCTGCTGGGCAAGCATCACCAGCGGGGCGAATAACATAGTTAAAAGGCATAGTCTCTTCATCTTCGTCTTGGTTTTTGTGCAAAGATACGAAAAAAAAGCCAGAGTTGGTACGGATTAACACAGATTAATACACAATTATACGAAAAAGTTACGTAAAATGATTATCTTTGCACCAAAATAGTAAATCAATCGATATGACCTATAAGTATGACTTCCTAGTGATCGGTGCCGGCGTAGCCGGCATGAGCTATGCCCTGAAGGTGGCCAAGGCCAACAAGGGTAAGGTGTGTTTGATCAGTAAGACGGCCCTCGATGAGGCGAACACGTCGTTTGCCCAGGGCGGTGTGGCTTCGGTGACGAACATGGAACTCGACAACTTCGACAAGCACATCGAAGACACGATGATCGCAGGCGACTACATCTCCGACCGTAAGGCCGTGGAGCAGGTGGTGCGCATGGCTCCCGAGCAGATACAGGAACTCGTAAAATGGGGCGTGAACTTCGACAAGAAGGAAGACGGCACTTTCGACCTGCACCGTGAGGGCGGACATTCTGAGTTCCGCATTCTGCACCATGCCGACGACACGGGTGCTGAGATCCAGCGCGGACTCATGGAAGCCGTCAGGGCCGAGCCTAATATCGATATCAAGGAGAACCACTTCGCTGTGGAAATCATCACCCAGCACCATCTCGGCGTGCGTGTCACCCGTCGTTCGCCCTATATCCAGTGCTACGGTGCCTATGTGCTCAATCCTGAGACGGAGAAGGTGGATACTTATCTGGCAAAGGTCACCGTGATGTGTACTGGTGGCTGCGGTGCTGTGTACCTGACCACCTCGAACCCTGTCATCGCCACTGGCGATGGCATCGCCATGGTCTATCGTGCCAAGGGAACGGTACAGGACATGGAGTTCGTGCAGTTTCACCCGACGGTGCTCCATAACCCCAATGAGACGCACCCCGCCTACCTCATCACCGAGGCCATGCGCGGCTACGGCGGTATTCTGAAACTGCCCAATGGTGAGACGTTCATGGAGAAATACGACGAGCGTCTGTCGCTCGCCCCTCGTGATATCGTGGCTCGTGCCATCGATAAGGAGATGAAGATCCATGGTATCGACCATGTGTGCCTCGACGTCACCCATAAGGATCCTGAGGAGACACGCCATCACTTCCCGAATATTTATCAGAAATGTCTCTCGATGGGTATCGACATCACCACCGACTATATCCCCGTGCGCCCTGCGGCCCACTACATGTGCGGCGGCATCAAGGTAGACCTTAACGGCCAGACCAGCATCGAACGCCTCTATGCCCTCGGTGAGTGCTCCTGCACTGGTCTGCATGGCGGTAACCGTCTGGCGTCGAACTCGCTCATCGAGGCCGTGGTCTATGCAGAGACCGCTGCCCGCGACTCGCTGAAGCATGTAGACTTCTACGACTTCAACGATCAGGTGCCTAAATGGAATGATGAGGGTACGATGACCAACGAGGAGAAGGTGCTGATCACCCAGAGTGTGCGTGAGGTGAACCAGATCATGGCCAACTATGTGGGTATCGTGCGTTCAGACCTCCGTCTGCACCGTGCCTGGGACCGTCTCGACATGCTCTATGAGGAGACAGAGCGCCTCTTCAAGCGCGTCAAGGCCTCGAAGGACATCTGTGAGCTCAGAAATATGATTAATGTGGGTTACCTTATCACCCGCTTCGCTTTGGAACGTAAGGAGAGTCGCGGTCTGCACTTCACCACCGACTATCCCGTCCACGCCTACGACAAATAACTTCCCCTCCTGAGTCCTTTATCTTGGCATCTCAGCATCGAGGTGCTCGACGGCACCCGAGAGGGGATGCAGACGAAGACGGGTGGTATAACGCTTGTTGAAGAGAGCACCACTGAGGAGTTCGACATGACCGAACTGACCAGCAGGAAACTCATTGGCCACGATAGGTTCTTGGCTGTCGGAGACGACTGAACGCAGACGACCAGGGATATTGACAAAGATACCGTCGACGGGTTTCTGTTTCTTCTTGGGATCAGCAGGTGCTGCCAGGGGAACGGTCTTCAGGTCTTCTATATGTATATAATAAGGTACGCCCGAGAGATCGTCGCTATCTACCAGTCCTAATTTCTGCGAGAAACGGAAGAGTGTTTCGTGTGTGACGTTTGCCGAAGGAACAATGGTAAACGTCTTTTGTATGGTGTCGCGATCATAGGTTCCCACGAAGAGTGAGGTGAGGGCACGGTCCTGAAGATCGAGCTGATTCAGCATCAGACGCAACTGCTCTCCGTCCTTGGGCATATTGTCAGCTTGGCCGCGAACGAGCAGACTACGACTCTCACGAATCTCGTAGATATCCTGGGCCGTCAGCTCAGCCATCTTGGCGGTACTGCCTGCGGCCAAGGTTTCCTCGTTCATGTACTGGCGAGGGTTGGGCTTCGAAGGGAGAGGAGAGAAGTGAGAGGGGAGAGAATGGTTTTTCGGCAGAACGTATTCTTTGACCTCTGTATTAATCGCCAACAGGATGCCGTCGTCAGAAAGACGGACATTAGTGGCGGCTGTACGGGCATCGAACTTCACGGCGTAGCGCTTGGCGGTATCTGGCACGGCTACGGCAGTCTGACGGATCGCTGTGATACGATAGCTGACAGACGGCGTGGCAGACACATCCTTGATGCGGAGGAAGCGCTCGGCATACTGGCAGAAGTCGCCAGGGGTATAGGTGGTCTTCTCTACCTCGACAGTAACGGTAATAGCTGTCATGGGCAAGAAATAGACAGCCCCTTCGGTGGTGACACCTGGTTGATAGATGCTGCTCACAGTTTGAGCGGATAAAAGTGAAAAGGTGAAAAGGTGAAGAGGTAAAATCATAAGCCACCTTGACACTTTAAATATATTATTTCTCTCCATATCTCATTAAATTATACTTTTCCACCCTTTCACTTTTTCACCTTTAATCATTCATTAATACGTTTGAAGGCGTAGGGCAGATATTGGATCAGGTCGCTGGCAATGACACTCTCCTGTCCCAGGTCACGGGCGGCAATGTCGCCAGCAAGACCATGAAGATACATACCCACGATACAGGCATCCTCCTGTTTATAGCCACGGGCGAGCAGTCCGGTGATGATACCTGTGAGCACATCGCCACTACCAGCCGTTGCCATGCCGGCATTGCCAGTGGTATTAAATACGATATGTCCGTCAGGCAGGCATAGTGAGGTGTGATGTCCCTTGAGCAACACGTAGGCCTGCAGACGTTCTGCAAGGTCACGAGCTTTCATCAGTCGCTCGAAACTGTCGCCGCTGGGGCCTTCAAGACGATCGAACTCCTTCGGATGCGGGGTCATGATGATGCCCTTAGGCAACTGCTGGAGCCATGCACGGTGATTGGCAAGGATATTGATGGCGTCGGCATCGCACACCAGCGGACACTGGGTGCGTCGCAACTGGGCGATGATGGCGATAGCGGTCTGTTCACTAGTACCCAGTCCAGGACCAATACCCACAGCGGTGAAATCCTCGGTATCGACAGCCTCAGAGAAGGTGGTCTCCTCACGGTCGAACTGCAACACAGCCTCAGGCACACCAATCTGCATGATCATATAGTTGCGCTTGGGGGTATGGGTGGTCACACGACCAGCCCCTATCCTCAGACAAGCCTTCGTAGCCAGGATGGCCGCACCACCCATGCCGTAACTACCGGCGATGATCAGGGCATTTCCCATCTTACCCTTATGGGCAAAGGGGTCACGCGGCAGGATACGCTTGCGGATGTCGCTCTCCTCAAGCAACGTATAGTTGGCATCGATCTTCTCGGTGCCCTCCTTACTCAGGCGGATATCCAGCACTTTCAGATGTCCGATTAACTGCTGGTTCTCTGCAAAGAGGAACGAGAGTTTCTGGTGCTGGAGGGTAAGTGTCATATCGGCACGGATGATATTGGCACGTACATTATAAGTATTGTCCTCAGTCATCAGTCCCGACGGCATATCGATGCTGACCACCTTTGCCGGTGAGGCATTGATATATTTCACCAACGAAGAGAAACCACCGGCCAGGGGCTTGTTCAGTCCTGAGCCGAAAAGGCCATCGACGACGAGTGTGTCGCCATCGAGTTGTGGGGGCTCGAACTCCTGAATCACCTCGATGAGCGACTTGGACTTCTTGTCCAACAGCCGTTTCTTATTGACGGCACAGTCCTCGGAAAGATGACCTTGGATGTTAAAAAGATAGGTCGTGACATCGTAGTTGCGATCCAGCAACATACGAGCCACCGCGAGTGCGTCGCCACCATTATTCCCTGGTCCGGCGAAGACAATAACACGTGTGGCACTGCCCCACACTTCAGTGATGGCCTGGGTGATGGCCTTGGCTGCGCGCTCCATCAAATCGATAGACTTGACGGGCTCATTTTCGATCGTGTATTTGTCCAGTTCGTGTATCTGGGCACTCGTAAAAATCTTCATAATGGTGCAAAGGTAGGAAAAAGATTTGGTGATTCCAAAAATTTTGCGTACTTTTGCAAAAAATTAGCGAAATAGAACGATGAACAGTATCAAAATCAAGGACAAAAGCTTCCGAGTATCTCTTTCTGAGACAGAGATTAAGAACCGCATCAAGGCCCTGGCTGCCGAGATTAGCGCCGATATGGCCGACAAGAATCCTCTCTTTCTGGGAGTGCTCAACGGCTCGTTTATCTTCGCTGCCGACCTGATGCGCGAGATGACCATTCCCTGCGAGATTTCGTTTGTAAAACTTGCCTCTTATCAGGGCACCACTTCGACGGGTAAGGTCCGTGAGGTGATTGGTATCAACGAGGATCTCTCTGGACGTACGGTCATCATTGTGGAGGATATTGTGGAAAGCGGTCAGACGATGCATAGCATGATTGAGTCGCTTGGTACCCGTAATCCCGCCTCCGTGCACATCTGTACCCTCTTTTTCAAGCCTTCCAAACTGAAAGAGCCATTGACGCTCGATTATGTGGCTTTCCGCATCCCCGATGATTTTATCGTCGGCTATGGTTTGGACTACGATCAGGCTGGACGAGGACTGAAGGACATCTATACGATAGTGGAGGAGTGAAAAGTGAATAGTGAAAAGTAAATAGTGAGTAGTTTTTTAAATAATCAGGATAATGAAGAATATTGTGATTTTCGGTGCTCCTGGCTCAGGCAAGGGCACACAGAGCGACAAAATGATTGAGAAGTATGGACTGAACCATATCTCCACGGGCGATGTGTTGCGTGCAGAGATCAAGAAAGGTTCAGAACTGGGTAAAACGGCTCAGGGGTATATCGACCAGGGACAGCTGATTCCCGACGATCTGATGGTGAGCATCCTTGCTACCGTCTACGATGCCTTCGGCCGTGACCACAAGGGTGTGATCTTCGACGGATTCCCCCGAACCATCCCACAGGCAGAGGCCCTGAAGAAGATGCTCGACGAGCGTGGTGACAAGGTGGCTGCGATGATCGAACTCGACGTGCCTGAAGACGAACTGATGAAACGCCTCATCCTGCGTGGACAGCAGAGTGGTCGTGCCGACGATAACGAAGAGACTATCAAGAAGCGTCTTGTGGTATATCACTCCCAAACACAGCCGCTTATTGAGTGGTATAAGCAGGAGGGTATCCACAACCACATCAACGGCCTTGGCGATCTCGACCGTATCTTCGCCGACATCTGTGCCGTGATAGATAACATTTAATATGGAGAGTAATTTTGTAGACTACGTGAAGATCATGTGCCGCTCTGGTAAGGGTGGCAGGGGGTCGATGCACCTCAAACATGTAAAATACAATCCCAACGGCGGCCCCGATGGTGGCGACGGTGGTAAGGGCGGCAGTATCATCCTGCGTGGTAACCATAACTACTGGACGCTGCTGCACCTGAAATACGAGCGCCATATCTTTGCCGAACATGGTGGCAACGGTGGTAAGGACAAGTGCCATGGCACCGACGGCAAGGACGTGTATATCGACGTGCCCTGTGGAACAGTGGTCTACAATGCCGAGACAGGCAAATATATCTGCGACGTCACCCACGACGGACAGGAGGTGCTGTTGCTGAAGGGTGGCCGCGGCGGACTGGGTAACTTCCAGTTCCGCAGTGCCACAAACCAGGCTCCCCGCTATGCGCAGCCTGGTGAACCTATGCAGGAACTGACTATCATCCTCGAGTTGAAACTCCTGGCCGATGTGGGTCTCGTGGGATTCCCTAATGCCGGCAAGTCCACGCTGGTGTCGTCGCTTTCGAATGCCCGTCCAAAGATCGCCAACTATCCCTTCACCACGATGGAACCCTCGTTGGGTATCGTGGGCTATCGTGACAACAAATCGTTCGTCATGGCCGATATCCCTGGTATTATCGAGGGAGCCTCGGAGGGTAAGGGCCTTGGTCTGCGCTTCCTGCGCCATATCGAGCGCAACTCGCTGCTGCTGTTCATGGTGCCAGGCGATACCGACGATATCAAGCGCGAATACGAGATTCTGCTCAACGAACTGCGACAGTTCAATCCGGAGATGATCGACAAGCACCGTGTGCTGGCTATCACCAAGTGCGACCTGCTCGACGAAGAGCTCATCGAGATGCTGCGCGAAACATTGCCCAGCGATCTGCCCGTGGTATTTATCTCTGCCGTTACTGGTTTCGGTCTTGAGGAGTTGAAAGATGTGCTCTGGCGCGAGCTGAATGCCGAGAGTAACAAGCTGGCAACGGTTGTGGCTGAGGACACGCTCGTACACCGCGACAAGGACATGAGCCGCTTCGCCATGGAGTTGGCCGAAGAGGGCGAGGACGAGGATATCGAGTACGTTGATGAGGATGATATCGAGGACTTAGATGACTTCGAATACGAGGAAGAAAGTGAGGCGTAGTGACGATTCGCAAGTAATTATACTAAATTAAAAAAAAGTTCCATAAATATAACTATATCTCAATTCTTTTTCTTAAATTTGCAGCGGAAATTTTAATGATTCGGTCCTAGACCGATAAATAATTACTTAATCAATTTTAAATTTTTATGCAGAAAAGATTGTTTTTGCTGGTTGTTACACTGCTGACACTCTCGTTGTCGGCTGTAGCACAAATCACTACTTCCAGCATGGCTGGTAAGGTGACTTTCGACGACGCCAACGGCGAAGAAGTCATTGGTGCTACCGTTGTGGCTCTACACGAGCCTTCCGGAACTCGTTACACAGCAGTGACGAACGCATCTGGTCTCTTTACGATTCAGGGTATGCGTACAGGAGGTCCTTACGAGGTGACCGTATCTTACATCGGCTATCAGCCGAGTGTAGTTAAAGGAGTGGTTCTCCAACTCGCTGAGACCTACAACCTGGCTATCTCGATTTCCGAGGACGCTACTCAGCTTGCTGAGGTGGTTGTCAGTGGTAGGGCTTCGAAGTTTGCAGCTGAGAAGACTGGTGCTTCTACGAACATCAACAACTCTCAGATTGCCAACCTCCCCACGGTTAGCCGTTCTATCACCGACGTTACCCGTCTGTCACCTTATGGTGGTAACGGCATGAGCTTTGCCGGAGCTGACGGACGTACTGCCAACTTCACCGTTGACGGTGCAAACTTCAACAACAACTTCGGTCTGTCGTCTAACCTCCCTGGTGGCGGTAACCCGATCTCTATCGATGCTATCGAGGAGTTACAGGTGGTGATTTCTCCGTTTGATGTCCGTCAGACCAACTTTATCGGTGGTGGTGTGAACGCCATCACAAAATCAGGTACGAACACTTACAAGGGAACGGCCTACATCTACCACAAGAACGAGAACATGCAGGGTGATGCCGTTGAGCGCCAGCAAATTTCAGGTGCTCGCGAGAAGTCTCAGACCACCACATACGGATTCACACTGGGTGGTCCGATCATCAAGGACAAGCTTTTCTTCTTTGTCAATGGTGAGATGATTAAGATCCCGACAGTCGTCAACCGTTGGAGAGGCTCTGATGCCGACAATCCCGCTGATCCGAACAATTTTGTGTCACGTACCACAAATGCCGATCTTGCAGCAGTATCAGACTACGTGAGCAAGAAATACGGTTATAACACTGGTAGCTGGACCGACTTCCCTGCCGACGAGAGCAACTACAAGCTGCTGGCCCGTCTGGACTGGAACATTACAGACCGCCATCATCTGGCTCTGCGCTATAATTATACGAAGAATAATGTGTGGAACAATCCTAACGCTTCTTCTATGGATGGTGGTACACGTATGTCAGGTGGCCGTGTGTCGCAGTACTCTATGTCGTTTGCCAACTCCATGTACTCGATGGAGAACATTGTGCACTCTTGGTCTATCGACCTGAACAGCCGTCTGACCGACAACCTGTCGAACCAGTTCCTGGCTACTATCTCTAAGCTTGATGATATCCGTGGTACCGATTCTAGCGAATTCCCCTTCATTGATATCACGAAGGACGGCAACAACTACATGGCCCTGGGTTATGAGCTGTTCACCTGGAACAACGCTGTGCACAATACCATTTGGAACTTCAAGGACGATGTGACTTACTATATGGGTAAGCACAAGATCATGGCTGGTATCACCTTCGAGCATCAGATGGCCGACAACCAGTACATGCGTAATGGTACCGGTTACTATCGTTACAACTGGGAAGACGGTATGACCGTTGAGCAGTTGTTTAACCAGACTCCTGAGATCTTCTGTCTGACCTACGGTTACGATGGCGAGACCACGCCTGCTGCCCGTGTGCAGTTCAACCGTCCTGGTATCTATGCACAGGATGACTGGACCGTCAACGATAAGTTCAAGCTGACCTACGGTCTGCGTATCGACGGACTGTTCTTCACCAACAGCGACCTGATGACCAACAATGCCATCAAGGCTCTCGATTATGAAGGTCGCCATATCGACACAGGCGCTTGGCCTGATAATAGCATTACCTTCTCTCCGCGTCTTGGATTTACCTACGACGTGTTTGGCGACAAGTCGCTGAAGGTTCGTGGCGGTACCGGTCTCTTCTCTGGCCGTCTGCCCCTCGTGTTCTTCACCAACATGCCTACCAACGGTGGTCTTGTACAATATCAGGCACAGATCAATGCCTCTAACGCCAAGAAGAAGGGCTTCTCGATGGACGAGTTCGCTGGTGGTCCTATGACCTCCATCAGCCAGATGTTGAGCAAACTGCAGAGTCTGGGTTATCCGATGACCGTTTCTCCTGAAGACGGTACTGTTCCTTCATCTATCTGCGGTGTTGATCCTAGCTTCAAGATGCCTCAGGTATGGAAGACCTCTGTGGCCATCGACTATCAGATTCCCGTATCCTTCCCGTTCACAGCTACTGTTGAGGCCATCTTCAACAAGACCATCAATGGTGTATGCATCTCAGACTGGGCCATCCCCAGCGTAGGCGGTTTTGCCCGTTTCAACGGTATCGACAACCGTCCTATTTATCCTACTGGTTTCCGTACAAATACCAAGGCCTTCATGCTTGAGAACACCAGCAAGGGTTATGGTTGGAGTGCTAACGTGACCTTGAACGCCCAGCCTGCTGAGTGGCTGAGCCTGATGGCAGCTTACACACACACCGTCAGCAAGGAGATCACTGGTATGCCTGGTTCTGCTGCTGAGTCTGCCTTCACATACGTTCCCACAGTGGAGGGTCCGAACAACATCCGTCTGCACAACTCTCAGTATGTGACACCTGATCGTCTCGTTGCCAGTGCAACGCTTCACGACAAGTGCGGCAACCACTATAGCTTCATCTACGAGGCATGGCGCGGTGGTTACAACTACTCTTACATGATGCAGAACGATATGAACAGCGACGGCTACAACTACGACGCTGTCTATATCCCCAACGACAATGAGGTGGGTGTAGGTACAGGCGACTTCCGCTTCGTATCTCAGGACGACCTGACCCGTTTCATGGACTTCGTTCATAACGACAGTTACCTGAGCGGCCATCAGGGTGAGTACTCTGAGCCTTACAGCGTGTACTCTCCTTGGGTTCACCGCATTGACTTCGGTTACAAGCACGACTTCAAGGTGAACTTCGGCAAGACGAAGCACTGCCTGCAGCTGAGCTTTGACATGAAGAACGTGCTGAACTTCTTCAACTCTGCATGGGGCGTTCAGAAATATCTGAATCCTGCCATTGGTCAGGAGGCTCGTATCCTGAAGTATGAGGGAGTCGATGCACAGGGCTATGCTACCTTCTCGACACCTTCTTCTATCAGTGGCACAACAGAGACTTGGACTCCCAACTATGCACTCAGCCAGTGCTGGTATGCTTCTGTTGGTATCAAGTACTTCTTCAATTAAGAAATAAGAATTTAGAATAAAGAGTAAAGAGTTATGAAACTAAGATATTTCATTCCGTCTCTCATGGCAGTTGTAGCTGCCGTATTTACAGGATGTACCGACGATAACGATCCTACCTATTACAGTGAGATCCGTGTATCACAGTCGTATGTGTCTCTCAGCACCAGTGGTGGTTCAACCTCCATTAATGTTGAGGCAACGGGCAGTTGGACTGTTTCTGGTGCTCCTGAATGGCTCACCGTTTCTCCTGCCTCAGGCACTGGCAACGGTACCATCACCTTCTCTGCCGAGGCAGCCGAAGGCCGCACCGCCGAGGTGCTGATCTCTTGCGAGGGCAAGACCCAGCATATCAATGTCATCCAGGGTATTGCCACCGTCTCTAATGCAACTTGTGCCGAGGTGATTGCAGGTCCCGACTCTAAGACCTATCGTGTGACGGGTGCTGTGACGGGCATTGCCAACACTACCTATGGTAACTGGTATTTGAACGACGGCACTGGTGAGGTATATATCTATGGTACACTTGATAAAAAGGGTGCCGAGAAGAACTTCCTCAGCCTGGGTATCGAGGTAGGTGACGAGGTGACCGTAGAAGGTCCGAAGACCACCTATAATGGTACTGTCGAGTTGGTGAATGTCACTGTGGTGAAGATCAACAAGTCGCTCATCAAGGTCGACTCTCTGACCATCGGCGATGAGACTGTGGCTGCTGCTACACTGCCCCTCGAGGGTGGCGAGGTGACGGCTCACGTCAGCTGCAAGGGCGATGGCATCAACGTAGGCAACCTGCCCGAGTGGCTTGCCATCTCTGCTGTCAGCTCTAACACCGTGACCTTCCGCGCACAGCCCAATGCTGGTGGCGACCGCAGTGCAACCATCACTCTGAAGACCTATAGCGGCGGTAAGGAGTACACCTCTCAGTTCGCTATCACTCAGGCTGGTGCCATCATCGACGCCTCTGTGGCCGAGTTCCTCGCAGCTGAGGTGGGCGACACCCAGTATCGCATCCAAGGTGTCATTCAGAGCGTGGCTAATGCTTCCTATGGCAATGTCTATATCAAGGATTTCTCTGGCGAGACCTACGTCTATGGCATTGGTTCGAAGGGCGACTTCGAGGCTGCCGGTCTGAAGGAAGGCGACGTCGTGACGCTCATCGGAAAGCGTGGTGAATACAAAGGCACAGCCCAGATGACTGGTGCTCAGCTTGAGGCCGTTATTCCCGTGACAGCCGTGACGATCGAGGAATTCCTCTCGAAGCCCGACGATAAGGGAACCTACTACATGGTGACCGGTAAGATCAGCTCGCTGCTGGGTAGCAATGGCAAGGAGAACGACTATGGTAACCTCTACATCACCGATGGTACCAACGAGCTCTATGTCTATGGTACCTATGCTGGATGGGGTGCTCAGGGTGATGCCCGTAAGTTCTTCATTGCCGATAACGGCATCCAGGTGGGCGACGAGATCACCATCATCGGCTACAAGGACACCTATAAGGAGCTTGTAGAACTCTGTCAGGGAGTCTGCTTCTCTTTCAAGAAGGCTGAGTAATCACCTCAATCATACATGCCGCTCCCGATGCCACACCAAGGTACCGGGAGCGGTTTTTAACTAAAAGCTGTCGACAAAATGAAAAAAGCCCTGCTCCTACTTTTCACTTTTCACTTTTCGCTTCTCACTGCCCTGGCCCAGCCAGGCTCTACTTACTATCAGGCCGCTGACGGCAAGAAGGGTGCAGAACTGAAGACCGCCCTCTTCGCGATCATCAGTCCCCATGAGGTGCAGTCGTACACCCCTGGTGTGTGGAATGCCATCAACTCCTACGATATCCGTCCCGACGGTTGTATCTGGGACATCTACTCAGGCATCTCACACTTCAAGCCTGGCGACGATCAGGACAAGGGCCTCGACATCAACGACGAGGGTGTGGTCTATAATCGTGAGCACGCCATGCCGAAGAGCTGGTTCAACGAAGGCTCTGGTGCTACCGACTATCCGATGTATACCGACCTGCACCACCTCTTCCCCACCGACCGCAGCGTCAACACCATCCGTTCCAACTATCCCTATGGTGAGGTTGATAAGAGTCTGACGCCCACAAAGCAGTCCGCTGAGGGTTTCTCGAAGTTCGGCATCTGCGATCCTGCCATCGGCTACACCGTCGTCAACGGCAAGGCTCGCGTCTTCGAACCCAACGACGAATACAAGGGCGACCTCGCGCGTACCTATTTTTATATGGCCACCTGTTACGAGGCTTATAAGACTGGCGGCGGCAAAGATCGCACCCCAGCCAACTGGGACAGTTCGGACAAGACCATGCTCGATGGCACCGTCTTCCCCTTCTTCAAGGAGTGGGCGCTGAAGATGTTGCTCCGTTGGGCCCAGCAGGATCCCATCAGCGAGAAGGAGATCAAGCGCAACGAGGCCATCTACGGCATTCAGAAGAATCGCAACCCCTTTGTCGACTATCCCGGCCTTGAGCAATACATCTGGGGCTCCTACGCCGATGTCGCCTTCAGCTACGACAACTACGTCCAGCCCGAGACCTCAGGCATCTCCGAGGTTCACGCGATGACGGTTCCCATCGACGAGAAAGTCTACGACCTCCGAGGCCAACTACATCACGGCAAGCACCTGAAGAAAGGTGTCTATATCCGCCAAAAGCGCAAAGTAATAGTGAAATAAGTCATACAAAAAAGAGAATCCTCGCCATGTGGCGAGGATTCTTTTGGTAGGGACACCCGGGCTCGAACCGGGGACCTCTGCAATGTGACTGCAGCGCTCTAAACCAACTGGGCTATGCCCCTAAATATCGTTTTGCGGGTGCAAAGGTAGTAAATAACTTTGAAACCACCAAATAATTCTATGTTTTTTTGTTAATTCTTAATTCTTAATTCTTAATTCTTAATTAAATATTGTACCTTTGCACCCAAATTTGCAAATATAACGTTATTATGGCACAAGAAGATGTATTTAAAAAGATCGTAAGTCACTGCAAGGAGTACGGTTTTGTGTTCCCTTCAAGTGAGATCTACGATGGTTTAGGCGCTGTGTATGACTACGGTCAGAACGGTGTGGAGTTGAAGAATAACATTAAGCAGTACTGGTGGAAGGCCATGACGATGCTACACGAGAATATCGTGGGTATCGACTCGGCCATCTTCATGCACCCGACGATATGGAAGGCCAGCGGACACGTGGATGCCTTTAACGATCCCCTGATCGACAACCGCGACTCGAAAAAGCGCTATCGTGCTGACGTGTTGATCGAAGATCAGATTGCGAAGTACGACGAGAAGATTCAGAAGGAAGTGGAGAAGGCCCGCAAGCGTTTCGGCGAGAGCTTCGATGAGACGAAATACTTGGAGACTTCAGAGCGTGTAAAGGAAGCCAAGGAGAAGCGCGACGCCCTTCATGCCCGTTATGCTGCTGCCATGCAGGGTCCGGATCTCGACGAGCTGAAGCAAATCATCCTCGACGAGGAGATCGTATGCCCTATCAGCGGTACTCGCAACTGGACCGATGTTCGTCAGTTCAATCTGATGTTCTCTACCGAGATGGGTGCCTCTGCCGATGCTTCAATGAAGATCTATCTGCGTCCTGAGACCGCTCAGGGTATTTTCGTGAACTACCTGAACGTGCAGAAGACGGGTCGTATGAAGATCCCCTTCGGTATTGCCCAGATCGGTAAGGCTTTCCGTAATGAGATCGTGGCCCGTCAGTTCATCTTCCGTATGAGGGAGTTCGAGCAGATGGAGATGCAGTTCTTCGTGCAGCCTGGCACGGAGCTGGAGTGGTTCCCGAAGTGGAAGGAGACACGTATGAAGTGGCACCAGGCTCTGGGCTTCGGTGCAGAGAACTACCGTTTCCACGACCACGACAAATTGGCCCACTATGCCAACGCCGCTACGGACATCGAGTTTAAGATGCCATTCGGCTTCAAGGAGGTAGAGGGCATCCACAGCCGTACGAACTTCGACCTCTCGCAGCACGAGAAATACTCTGGCAAGAGCATCAAGTACTTCGACCCGCAGACCAATGAGAGCTACACCCCGTACGTCATCGAGACCTCTATCGGTGTCGACCGTATGTTCCTCTCTATCATGTGTCACGCCTTCGAGGAAGAGAAACTCGAGAGCGGCGAGACCCGTACGGTGCTGAAGCTGCCCGCAGCACTGGCTCCCGTGAAGTGTGCCGTGATGCCGCTGGTGAAGAAGGACGGTCTGCCCGAGAAGGCTCGCGAGATCATCGACCAGTTGAAGTATCACTTCGCCTGCCAGTACGACGAGAAGGATTCTATCGGCAAGCGCTATCGTCGTCAGGACGCCATTGGTACACCGTATTGCGTCACCGTCGACCACGACACATTGAACGACGGTTGTGTCACCCTCCGTTTCCGTGATACCATGGAGCAGGAGCGTGTGAAGATCAGCGAACTGAACTCAATCATCGAGGATAAGGTGAGCATCGCATCGTTGCTAAAGAAGCTTTAGTAAGGGTGAAAAAGTGAAAGGTGAAAAGGTGAATATTATGAATTTAAAGGCTATCATGAGGAAAGGGGTGATTGGTGTTTCACTTATTCACCTTTTCACCCTTTCACTTATATTGGTTTCCTGTAGTGAGGAGAATACGACGGAGGACGAGTATGCCAACTGGCAGGAGCGTAACGAGGCCAAGATCGACCAATGGGCGGCACTGGCCAACAACGGTACGTATCAGAAAATTCTGACCTATACGAAGGATGCCTCGACGCCTGGTCTGGAGAACGGAGACTACATCTATTATGAAGTGCTGGAGACGGGCGACGGCAAGGAGAGCCCACTCTATACGGACACCGTGCGTGTGGCCTATCGCGGACGACTGATACCGACGACCAGTTATAGCGACGGCTACGTAATCGACCAGACGTATCTGAACGACTTCGACTGGAATACGGCGAATATGACCGACTATGCAGCCTCGAACTTCGTGAACGGCTTTACGACGGCTCTGATGAACATGCACCCTGGTGACCATTGGCGCGTGTATATCCCCTACCAACTGGGGTATGGCTCATCTGGCTCGACCACCATCAAGGGTTATAGTAACCTGACCTTCGACATCGCCCTTAAAACATTCTGGCACCCAGGCGAACAGATGGAGATGTTTAAAAGCCGATAACATTTATGCAAATAATAAGCCGAAAGTTTTGGACTTTCGGTTTTTTTGTGTATATTTGCCCCATAAAAACCAACGACTATGCAAAAGTATGCTGATTATATCCGCCGAATAGAGATCGACTCGCTCTGGAGTGGGAAGAAACACGTGGTGTGGGAATTAAACCGTCAGGTGAACATCCTGAGCGGTATCAACGGCGTGGGCAAGAGCACCATCCTGAACAAAATCATCAAGAGTGTGAATACCAACGGTGACATCATCAACCACCTGTTGAAGGGTGTGCGCATCGAGGTGGAGCCAGCCGACGCCACGCATATCCGTTTCGACATCATTCGTTCGCTGGATTCGCCCATGCTCGACAACGAGACACTGAACATGGTGGACACCCGCATCCGCTCGGCCCTCGATTTCCAGCTCTATCACCTGCAACGCAAGTACCTGGACTATCAGGTAAACATCGGCAACCGCATCATCGAACAGTTGCAGCAGGGGCATGCCGACGCCGCCCAGCAGCTGTCGGAGAAGAAGTCCCGTTTCCAGGATATCGTCGATGACTTATTTACGGAAACAGGCAAAAAGATCGTCAGAACGGAAAACGAGATCCGCTTCTCGCAGATCGGCGAGACGCTGGTGCCGTATCAGTTGTCGAGCGGTGAGAAGCAGATACTGGCGATTCTGCTGACCGTGCTTGTGGAGGATAACCTGCCCTACGTGCTCTTTATGGACGAGCCCGAGGTGAGCCTGCATATCGAGTGGCAGAAAAGGATCATCGACCTCTGCATCGAACTGAATCCGAATGTGCAGATCGTACTGACCACCCACTCGCCGGCTGTCGTCATGAACGGCTGGATGGATGCTGTGACAGAAGTGACCGATATCACCCAGTAGGTATGCCCAGCAGGCTGAAGGATAATCTGAACAGCAGGTACTTCGAGGCAGCGAACGCGCTGACATCGAAGAAGGCAAGGCATAGGATCGTGGCCTATGTCGAGAGTTACGATGATATCTATTTCTGGCGCACAGTTCTATCTGAGTTTGAGAACGACAAGCGGTATTTCGAGGTGATGCTGCCATCGAAGGCAAACCTGACGAGAGGTAAGAAGTCGGTGCTGATGAATTTTCTGAAGGGAGAACCTTTGGGCAAGGATATGATTGCCTGTGTGGATGCCGACTACGACTATCTGTTGCAGGGGGCGACTAATTCATCGCGGCAGGTCTTGCAGAGCCCGTATGTGTTTCATACCTATGTATATGCCATCGAGAATTTCCAGTGCTATGCGCCGTCGCTGCATAACGTCTGCGTATCGGTGACGCTGAACGATCACCGTATATTTGATTTCCAAGAGTATTTCAGACAGTTCTCTGAGGCCATCTTCCCGTTGTTCGTGTGGTCGATCATGGTGTATCGCAACGGCAACTATCCGAAGTTCACCATCACCGACTTCAACCGCATCGCTGATCCTGGAGGCTTTAACGTGCAGAATCCCTTTCCTTCAATTGCTAACGTGAAGAGGAAGGTGCACACAAAGATCAACGACCTGCAGCGACAGTTTCCCGACGCCAAGGACGAATACCTGGCCACAAAGGATAGCATCAAGGCATTGGGCGTAATGCCACAGAACACCTATTTATATATACAGGGGCACCATCTGTTTGATACCGTGGTATCGCCCATCCTTTCAAAGGTGTGTAACCTGCTTCGACAGGAACGGCAGGCGGAGATTTATCACGCCAGGGCTCACCAGACACAAAGGCGTAACGAGATGACGTGCTACGAGAACTCGTTGCAGGACATCAAGGTGATGCTCAAGAAGAATAGTGGTTACATGAGTTCGGAGCAGTTCCGCCGAGTCCAAGACGACATCAGACATTACTTAGATGAAAGTCTCTAGGAACTTAATGGTTCCTTCGACCTTGACTTCCTGGGTCGTGGCAGGCAGGAGGATGGTGTCGCCCATACGGAACAACTGAGTCTCGCCATCGCAGACAATTCTTCCCTCTCCCTTCACGGCTATCAGGATCACAAACGAGTCGAGTTCGGAGTAGTCGAGCGTCATCGGCTCCGTGAGGTCGTAGACAGAAGTGGTGAAATATGGACACTGGATAAGTTCGACACCCTCGTTCTGCTTGGGCTCATAGCCTGCACGATAGTTGGGTAGCACCATGAAGTCGATGCTCTCGGCGGCCTGCTTGGTGTGCAGTTCGCGATAGTTGCCGTTTTTATCAGTGCGCTTGTAGTCGTAGATACGGTAGGTGACATCCGAGGTCTGTTGGATCTCAGTCACGAAACTGCCTGCACCGATGGCATGGATACGACCAGCGGGGATAAAGAACACATCGCCCTCGTGGACATCGTAACGGGCCAGGGCATCGGTGATGGTGTCGTTTTCTACCATCTGCGCATACTGTTCAGGGGTAATCTTCTGCTTCAGACCGTTGTAGATAAAACCTGATAAGGCTTCGACATGCTCAGCCACCGCTACGGTCCCTGAGTCTGTCGAAGGGCCTAGGCAGTACCACATCTCCGTCTTGCCACGTGGTTTGCCATGACGGTGGGCCACCTCGTCGTTGGGGTGTACCTGGATCGAGAGGTCTTTCTGGGCATCGATAAACTTAACGAGCAGCGGAAACTCATCGCCGAAGCGATCGTAGTTGTCCTTGCCTAAGAGACGTTCTTTCTGTTCACTGACGAGCTGGTTAAGGCTCTTACCTTTGTCAGGGCCATCAGCCACGATGGTCTCACTGCCACTGACACCAGAGAGTTCCCAACTCTCGCCAACATGGTCGAGGCTGACGTTCAGGTGCTTGAAAGGGATGATCTTGTCGCCTCCCCAGAGTGTCTGTTTTAATAATGGTTCAAATCTGTACATTGTATAGTAGGTAGTTTTTCTTTTATTTTCCTTAGTTTTCCTTCCAGAAACTTCTGGTAAACAACACCAGCACAGTCATGATCTCCAAACGTCCCATGAGCATCAGGGGACAAAGGATCCACTTGATGTATTCGGGGAGAACAGACCACGACATGACCGGGCCAATCTGCGTTCCCAACGTAGGCCCTACGTTACTTACACAACTCAGTGCAATAGTAATGGCGTTTGTATTGTCGATGCCTGCTACAATCATAATTGTGGCAGTAACAAGAGTCATAAGCATGGTCAGAGAGAAGAATGCAAACAATGCCACTAATTTCGACTGTGGGATGTTCATGCCGTTAATCTTCACAGGTAGTACGGCGTTAGGGTGCAAGATCTGACGAAAGTTGTTGCGCATAACCTTTAGCAACATCACGCTCCTGATGCATTTGAAACCGCCACTGGTACTGCCTGCACATGCACCAAGATACATCACAACACCTAATATCACCCATGTAATATGGGGCCATGTGCCAGCGTCCTCATTGAACATACCTGTGGTTGTCATAAACGACACTACTTGGAACAGTGCACTACGGAAAGAACGCTCCAGATCATAGTCCATACGTGTAAAGAGAAGGTACATAATCCAGAGAGTAGCCCCAACAACAATACTGACATAGAACTTGAATTCTGAGTTCGTGAAGAGTGCCTTCAGTTTCATCTTGATGATGCTAATATACAGCAAGGTGAAGTTGATACCCGACAGGAACTGGAACGTGATGGAGATGTAGTCGATAGTTGCAGAGTGGAAATACTCAGTACTTTCGTTGTGAATGGCGAAACCGCCTGTGGCTGTCGTTGTCATCGAGTAGTTCAGTGCTTCGAACCAGTTCATGCCTGCTGCCCAGTATGAGAGGCCACAGCCAATGGTCAAAAGCAGGTAGATACTCCAAATCCATTTTGCCGTCGTGGACAGTCTTGGGTGCATCTTCGTCTTGATGGGACCTGTGGCCTCGGCTGCAAACACCTTCACACTACCGCCCACCAGAGACGGCAAGATGGCGATGGTGAAGAACACGATTCCCAATCCTCCGATCCACTGTGTCAGCGACCGCCAGAACAGGATGCCATGCGGCAGCACCTCCACATCGTCGATGATTGAGGCACCTGTCGTGGTGAAACCCGACATCGTCTCGAAGTAAGCATCTGTGAGATTGGTAATACTGCCATGGATGAGGAAAGGAAACATGCCAAACAGGGAGAAGATAACCCATACGGCAGTCACCAGCAGGAATGCGTCCTTACGGCTCAGTGCATTCTCGGCATTCCGACCCCACAGCAAGAAAAGGAATCCGCTTCCGAAAGTGATCAGCAGCGACATCAGGAAGGCGATTTGGTCTTCCTCATGGAAATAGATGGCTACCGCGGCGCACCAGGTCATGAAGAAGGCCTCAATGAACAGCAGCGAACCAATGATTTTGCTGATGATACGGAAGTTAATCATATCTTAAAAGAGCGTCGACTTCTTGAAGAATTTTTCAATCTGTTTGATATTCTGCTCATGACAGAACACCATCACACAGTCGCCAGCCTCGATCTGGGAGTTACCATTGACCAGCATGCCAGTGCCGTTGCGCACCAGTCCGCCGATGGTGGCACCAAAGGGCAGACCCAAGTCTTTCACAGGCCGCTTCGTTACCTTCGATCCTTCTGCGGCAGTAAACTCCGCCACGTCGGCATCGACGAGCATCAGCGAGCGCAGGTTGTCGACATCGGCCTCGAGCATCATCTGGAAGATATGGCTGGCAGCGATGGTCTTTTTATTAATGATGGTACCGATATCCAAGCCCTCGGCCATGCTGACGTAGTCGAGGTTCTCAACCATGGCTACGGTCTTGCGGACTCCGAGTTTCTTCGCCGTCAGACAAGCCAGAATGTTTGTCTCGGCATTGCCCGTCAGCGCCACAAAGGCCTGAGTGTTGCGGATGCCCTCCTCTTCGAGCAGTCCGAGGTCGCGTCCGTCGCCGTGAATCACCATCGCTTCCTCTTGTTCGAGCAACTCGTTCAGTTTCTCACAGCGCTGGGCGTCCTTCTCGATGATCTTCAGATTCATATAGTTAGGTATGGCAAGGGCAGCTCGTACGGCCGTCTTACCACCACCCATGACGATCACGTTCTTCACGTCGGCATAATGTTCCTTGCCCACAAGCTTACGAACGTATGGGATATAC
>Ga0310696_10003012_pt1 | contig 21491 bp, 16 predicted proteins | sample AusTroGonzalo_MG_4_FD_203885 | JGI IMG/M metagenome (GOLD analysis project Ga0310696, IMG submission 203885) | Bovine rumen microbial communities from tropical cattle in Woodstock, Queensland, Australia - Gonzalo_02 (v2) (version 2) | ecosystem: Host-associated > Mammals > Digestive system >...
CCGCTTTATGAAAATAGCTATCATCGGATACGGAAAGATGGGGCATATGATCGAAGAGATTGCCCTGGAGCGTGGTCACGAAATAGTCGGGATTATAGACCCGACATTGGTGATTGGTGATTGCTCATTGGTGATTGATTTTGACAGTGAGGCGTTTAGGAGTGCGGATGTGGCAATAGAGTTCACTACTCCATTGACCGCGAAGGATAATATTTTACGCGCGTGGGCGCAGGGCGTACCCGTTGTGTGCGGTTCTACAGGATGGAATGCGCAGGAACTTTTGGACGAGGACAAGCGACTGCATGACAAACCCATGCTTATTTGGAGCAGTAATTTCTCCGTGGGGGTCAATATCTTCTTTGAGCTCAACAAGTGGCTCGCCGAAGCAATCAGCAATCAGCAATCAGCAATAAGTTACACGCCATCTATCACCGAGATCCACCATATTCACAAACTCGACAAACCAAGCGGAACGGCAAAAACGCTATGCAATGATATAATGAGCGCGGTTTCACCGCTCAATGGTGACGCTACGCTTAATGATGTTCCAATCGAATCTATCCGGGAAGGGGAAGTGCCGGGCACACATGAGGTGAAATGGGACAGCGAGGAAGATACGATTATTATTACGCATATCGCTAAAGGCCGCAGAGGATTTGCATTAGGAGCAGTTTTGGCTGCAGAACAAATGAGAAAATGAAAAAATGAGAAAATGAAAAAATTTCAAGATAGACTAAAAGAGACGACGCGGGGAGGATGGATTCGCGCGGGAGTATGGAGCGCATTGTATATTGCGTTCATCATTTGGGTGGCATGGGGCGATTGGAAGAGCCTGGGTTGGTTGGCTTTGCTGCCGCTGATTATAGATGCCTTCACGACCAAATACATCAATTATTCATGGTGGCGCAAATACAAAGACACCAAACCTACGCTATATACCGTTTGCAGTTGGATAGATGCTATCGTATTCGCATTGATAGCGGTATATTTTATCAATCTCTATATTTTCCAGAATTATCAGATACCGAGTTCCAGTTTGGAGAAAACGTTGCGTGTGGGTGATTTCCTATATGTAAGCAAAATGGCTTACGGTGCACGTGTGCCGCAGACTCCTTTATCTATGCCGCTTGTGCAGCACACGATGCCGAAGTGGCTGGGCGGAGGCAAGAGTTATCTGGATAAGCCTCATTGGGACTACAAACGTCTGGCGGGGTGGACCAGTCCGCAGAAAGGCGACATTGTTGTTTTCAACTTCCCTGCCGGCGACACGGTATGTCTCAAGATGCAAAATCCCGACTATTACTCACTCAAGCATTACTATGGTGAGGCGTTAATCAAACAACGCAAGGACGTATTCGGCGATATTGTGGTACGGCCTGTCGATAGACGAGAGAACTACGTCAAACGGTGTGTAGGTACACCCGGCGACAGCCTTCAAATCATTGACAACGTCATTTATGTCAACGGCGAACGGGAACCCTTCCGAGAGGGGTTGCAGTTGAATTATTTCGTGCAGACAGACGGGCATGTTTTTGGAGCAAAGTATCTGGAGAAATTAGGCATCAGCATAGCGGACCGGATTCAGGTGGACGGTATAACATGGCATTTCCCTCTGACGCAAGCGATGCGGGAAGAGTTGGAAAAAAATCCCCATGTGCTCGCTATGGCTGTAGAACCGGAAGACCGCGGCGGTGCAGTCTATCCGCTGGGACACAACGAGTGGACACGCGACAACTACGGCCCGATTTATATTCCGAAGAAAGGCGACAAAATCATGATTACGGAGGAGAACTATTGGATCTATAAGCGCATTGCCGATGCCTACGAGTTCAAGCCGATGACCATTGGACAGGAGTATGAGTTTGCGATGGATTACTACTGGATGATGGGCGATAACCGGCATAACTCTGCCGATAGCCGGTACTGGGGTTTTATACCGGAAGATCACATCGTCGGACGACCGGTGTTCATCTGGCTGAGCGTAGACAAAGACAAGCATAGTATCCGGTGGAACCGCTTGGGCAATAAAGCGACAGGAAGATGATTTTGCCTACAGCCTATTTACCACCGCGGTCGTACATGGAGGCGTTGATGAGTGAGCCGGCGACGATCGAGCAAATGGAGTCGTTTGAGAAACAGACCTTTCGGAACAGGTGTCTGATACGCGACGCGAAAGGCGAGTTGGTGAGGCTGACCGTTCCGGTGGGAAAAGTAGAACATAAACAGTTGACGCGAGACATACAGATTAGTTACCAGACGCGTTGGCAACACCAACACTGGATCACACTCGTCAGTGTGTACCAACACACACCGTACTTTATGTACTTCGCAGACTACCTGCGACCGTTCTATGAAAAAGAGTACAAGTGGTTGTTGGACTTGAATGACGAACTAAATGCGACACTGGTCGCGCTCATAAAAAAAGAAAGGCCGTCGACAATCGACAATCGACAATCGAAAATCGACAATCGTACAACCGATTGGAGCGGACAGATTTGGACAGATAAACATCCGTGGCAAACGGAATTAAGTATATTAGATACATTGTTTGATGAAAGAGATTGATTGGAGTAAATTGGGATTTCATTATACCGAGCCGGAATATATTGTTCGGGCGGCTTGTCATGACGGCGTGTGGGAAGAGCCCTACGCCACGAAAGACAAGTACCTGCATTTGCATGTGTCGGCTACGGCCTTGCAGTACGGGCAAGAGGCTTTTGAGGGATTGAAAGCTTTTCGCGGCGTGGACGGCAAGATACGTCTTTTTCGTTGGCGAGAGAATGCAAAGCGAATGGCGCGCAGTGCGGAAGGACTGTATATGACGCCCGTTCCGGAAGAATTATTCGGGAAAGCGATACGTTTGGCGCTGGAGAAAAATATGGACTTGTTACCGCCTTACGGAACAGGCGCAACGCTGTATTTCCGACCGCTGTTGATTGGAACGACCCCGCGTTTGGGTGTAGGCCCGGGACATGATTTTGAATTCATCGTCATCCCTTCCCCTATCGGCCCTTATTATCCCGGCAAATTCCATTGTACAACGTTTATCGTGAACCGACATGTGGACAGAGCAGCTCCATTGGGAACCGGACAGTTTAAGGTTGGAGGTAACTATGCCTCTTCTTTCCGGGCAACCGAGCCTGCACACGCACAAGGGATGGACTGCTTATTCCTGGATGCCAAGTACCACCGGTATATTGATGAATGTTCTGCAGCGAACTTTATAGGCATCAAAATGAGAAAATGCGAAAATGAGGAAATGGGAAAATATGAGTACCTGACGCCGAGGTCTGCAGCAATACTGCCGAGTATCACGAATGACAGTTTGATAACATTGGCGCGTGAGAAGGGATATAAAGTGACGAGGCGACATATTCGGTTGGAGGAATTGAGTGAGATGAGCGAAGCCGCCGCTTGTGGCACGGCTTGTGTGATCAGCCCGATGGACAAGGTGATTGACCCGGAGAAAAGTAAGACGTACGTATTCGGCAAAGAACCCGGACCGGTGTTGACGGAGTTGTATCACGCGTTGCGCGACATACAATTCGGTCGAAGCGAGGATAAACATCACTGGTGTGATGTATTTGAAATTTGAGATTTGAAATTTGAAATTTTAAAATTATAGTTTATGTTTAAGAATCAACCAAAAGGATTATTTGCGTTGGCATTGGCCAACACGGGAGAGCGATTCGGTTACTACACGATGTTAGCCGTTTTCGCATTGTTTTTGCGTGCTAATTTCGGACTTTCAGCCGGAGCCGCAGGTGCTATTTACTCTACTTTCTTGGCGTTTGTGTATTTTCTGCCGTTGATCGGCGGTATCATCGCCGACAAGATCGGTTACGGTAAGTGCGTGACGATCGGTATCATCATTATGTTCCTCGGTTACGTGCTGCTCGCCATCCCTATGGGCGGCGTGGAGTACGGCAGTACGGCCGTTGCCATGACCGGCATGATTGGTGCGCTGGTGCTGATCAGTTTCGGTACGGGTCTTTTCAAAGGTAACTTACAGGTAATGGTGGGTAACTTATATGACGACCCGCAGTACGCTGACCGTCGCGACGCAGCTTTCTCGCTGTTCTATATGGCGATTAACGTAGGTGCCATGTTTGCTCCTACCGCAGCCGTGAAGATCATGGCTTGGGCACATGAATCGCTGGGCGTGAGTGTGAATGACAGTTACCATTTTGCGTTTGCTGTTGCCTGCGCTTCGTTGGTTTTGAGTATCGCGATCTACTATGCTTGCCGTCCTTGGTTCAAGCACGTAGAGAACACCGCCAAGCAAGCCGCAGCAAGCGGACAGAAAGTGGAAGAGTTGAGTCCGGAGCAGACGAAAAAACGTATCGTAGCTTTGTGTCTCGTGTTTGCCGTAGTGCTGTTCTTCTGGATGGCGTTCCACCAGAATGGTCTGACCTTGACTTATTTCGCCGATAAATTCGTTGATCCGGTAGTGACCGGTGTTCAGACGATGGCGTTCAACATCTGGAACCTCGTGCTGGTAGCCATCGGCGTGTATGCCTTGTTCGGTATCTTCGGTGATGGTTCGCGCAAGGCAAAGACCATCTGGTCTTGCGTCGGTGTGGCTGTGTTAGGTGTCTTGGTTTATCAATATATGAACCACCCGGCTGAGATGGGTATCTCGGCGCCTATTTTCCAGCAGTTCAACCCGTTCTATGTGGTGGCTTTAACGCCTGTTAGCATGGCTATTTTCGGTGCATTGGCTAAGAAAGGCAAGGAACCGAGTGCACCTCGCAAGATTGCGTACGGTATGTTAGTGGCTGCTGCTGCTTATGCGGTGATGGCATTCTGCTCGATTGGTCTGTTGACTCCGAATGCACAAGAGGCAGCGCTGAAAGCAGGTGAGAACCCGCTGATGGTGAACGCGAACGTGCTGATTGGTACGTACCTCGTGTTGACGTTCGGTGAGTTGTTGCTCAGTCCGATGGGTATCTCGTTCGTCAGCAAAGTAGCTCCTCCGCAATACAAAGGAATGATGATGGGTGGCTGGTTCGTCGCTACCGCATTGGGTAATTTCCTTGTATCAGTCGGTGGATTCCTCTGGGGCAACCTGCCGTTGTGGCTCGTTTGGAGTGTGTTCATCGGCGTTTGTCTGATCGCAGCAATCTTCATGTTCTCAATGATGACGAAATTGGAGGACGCGACGAAGTAATGTACAAAGGAACTATGTACAATGTACAATTGATATGGAAGAAGTAATTAAATATTTTGAGGCATTGGAGGATCGAATCGCTACGCTGGAAGCAGAGTTAGCGAGCCTCCAAGCCGAATTGGATGAAGTCAAAAGTCGTCCGGCACCAAGTCCGCAGGTGATCGAGAAAGAAGTCATCAAAGAGGTGCCTGTGGAGGTGATCAAGGAGGTTGTTGTGGAGAAGACCGTGACTGAACCGGAGCCGGAAGTATCGGAGCCGGTAGTAGGTTGTGAACCGGAAGAGCTGGTAGAAGAGCCCGAGCTTGTAGAAGAACCGAAAATCGAAAATCAAGAATCGATAATCGAGGAGCAGGCTTCTCCGAAGGCTGCCATCTACGGCAAGGCCGTGGATGATATCCGTCAGGCTATCTCATTGGGCGACAGGTTCTTGTATCAACGCGAACTCTTTGGTCAGAATGCCGAGTTGATGCAACGTACGCTGACAGAACTGAACGCATTGGGTTCGTTCGACGAGGCTCTGTCGTATATCAACTCTCATTTCCAATGGGACACAGAGAGCAACACGTACCAGCAGTTTATCGTCACGCTTCACCGCCGTTTCGGATAACAATCACCAATCACCAATCACCAATCACCAATGCTCTACATCGTTCCGACACCGGTAGGCAATCTGCAGGACATGACGTTCCGTGCGATTGAAGTGCTGAAATCCGTGGATCTGATTTTGGCGGAAGACACGCGCACCAGCGGCGTGCTCTTGCAGCATTATGATATCCACACCCCGTTGAAGTCGCATCATAAGTTCAATGAGCATGAGACGAGTGCGGATATCGTGGAGCGACTGAAAGCGGGTGCGAATATTGCGCTCATCTCCGATGCCGGTACACCCGGCATCAGCGACCCCGGATTCTTTCTGGTACGCGCTGCTGCTGAAGCGGAGATAGAGATTCAGTGTCTGCCCGGAGCAACGGCTTTTGTGCCGGCACTCGTAGATAGCGGTCTGCCGAACAACCACTTTTATTTCGAAGGCTTCCTGCCGCAGAAGAAAGGTCGGCAGACACGATTGCAGTACTTGGCACAATTGGACGAGACCTTCATCGTCTATGAGTCGCCTTTCCGACTCGTCAAGACCTTGGAGCAGTTGGCGGCAGTCTGCGGCGAAGAGCGCAAAGCGTCCGTGACTCGAGAGATCAGTAAAATACACGAACAAACAGTACGCGGCACGTTAGCAGAGTTGATTGGCCATTTCAAACAAACCCCACCGAAAGGCGAAATAGTAATCTGCGTGGCAGGAGTAAATGAGTAAATGTGTAAATGAGCAAATGAGTAAATGTCTGAGATGAAATCCTTGGCGAAGGACACCGCCATCTATGGTCTGAGCAGTATCATCGGGAAGTTCTTGAACTACCTGTTGGTACCGCTGTACACCTACGCCTTGGCGCGGACGGCCGACTACGGTATCGTTACCAATATATACGCGTGGACTGCCCTTTTGCTGGTTCTCCTGACCTATGGCATGGAGACGGGTTTCTTCCGGTTTGCCAATCGCGAAGACTATAACGCGAATGATGTCTATAAGACGGCCTACCTGACGCTCTTCAGCACAAGTGCATTTTTTGCACTCATGGTTGTGGCGTTCCAACATCCTATCGCGAACGTCCTGGGCTACGCCGACCATTCGGAGTTTGTGGCGATGATGTTCGTGACGGTTGCTGTCGACGCGTTTGCTTGTATCCCGTTTGCGTACCTGCGATACCAAAAACGACCGATGGTCTTTGCGGCACTTAAGCTGCTGTTTGTTCTCCTTAACATTGCGTTTAACATCCTTTTCTTGGTGATACTGGGAAAGAACGATGTATTCTATGTCTTCCTCAGCAATATCCTCGCGACGACGATCCAGACGCTTTGCCTGCTACCCTTCACGATGCCCAAAGGCGGTCATTTTGACGGAAGAGTACTCAAAGAGATGCTCCGTTATTCGCTACCGCTTCTGGTGTTAGGTGTGGCCGGAATCATGAACCAGACCCTCGACCGCATCCTCTTCCCTTACCTCTACACCGGTGACGATGCGCAAGCACAACTCGGTATCTACGGAGCCTGTTTCAAGGTCGCAATGGTAATGATGATGTTCACCCAGGCTTTCCGATATGCCTACGAGCCCTTCGTCTTCGCCAAGCACAAAGACCGCCAGTCGGTGGAAGCATACGCAGATGCGATGAAGTATTATATTATCTTCTCGTATCTCATTTTGTTAGGCGTCATTTTCTATCTCGATATTTTCCGATATATCGTTTCCAGCGCCTACTGGGAGGGATTGAAGATTGTACCGGTAGTATTGTGGACATATGTCTTCCAAGGTATCTATTTCAACCTCAGTTTCTGGTATAAGTTGACAGACGAAACCAAATGGGGCGCGTATTTCTCACTCATCGGTTTGGCTATCACCTTTGTGCTGCAGATAATCGGAGTGCCTATCATCGGTTATTGGGCGAGTTGCGGCAGTAGCCTCGTTTGCTATTTCGTTATTATGCTACTGTCCTATTTCATCGGTCAACGTAAAGCACCGATACCCTATGATCTCAAACGAATCGGCGGCTACACAGCCCTGACGCTTGGCCTGTTAGGCGTCTATTATGCCATCCGCCTCTATTATATCCACAATACGTGGCTCCTCATGGCAATCGGTACCGTACTGATTGGCCTGTACCTGTATGTATTAACCCGTAAAGATTTTCCTATTGCAAATGTTCTCAGGAATCGTAGAAACAATGGCTCAGGTCGTTAAGATTGAGACTGAGCAAACCAATAAACACTTCACGCTTCGCAATCCGTTTGGCGAACCGCTGAGCATCGATCAGTCAATTGCCCATAACGGCGTGTGCCTGACGGTGGTGCGTATCGAAGGCGACCTCTATACCGTTACCGCCATGCAGGAAACCCTGCGTCTGACGAATCTGGATTTGTTGCATGAGGGCGATTGGGTGAATGTAGAGCGCTCTATGATGATGGGAGGCCGTTTGGACGGACATATCGTGCAGGGCCATGTGGACCAGAAAGCAACCTGTATTGAAGCCCGCGAGACCGACGGCAGTTGGTACTACCGCTTTGAGTATGACAGTTCTCGCGATATGATTGAACGCGGCTATTTCTGCGTAGATAAAGGCTCTGTCACCATCAACGGCGTCAGCCTGACCGTCTGCGAACCGGATATTCAAGGGGACAAAGGATACGTGTCCGTTTGTATTATCCCATACACCTATGAAAACACCAATTTCAAATATATAAAAGAGGGTACCGTCGTCAATATCGAATTTGATATCCTCGGCAAGTACCTCAGCCGCTATGCCGCAATATTAAAATGAGAAAATGAGTAAATGAGTAAATGAGAAAATAACAAAATAGTCTTATGAATCAAAATTCTTTATCGTTTCAATTAGGAACATCCGTTGCGCAGTACCTGATGCAATACGGACAGAAAGAACTCAATTATGACGAGTTCAAAGCAGGCATTGATTATGTGATGAATATGTCTGCCAAAGCAAAAGAAGAAGGAGAGAAATTCCTTGCAGAAAATGCCAAACGCGAAGGTGTCAAGACCACTGCCAGCGGTTTGCAATACGAGGTATTAGAGGCCACATTAGGCCAGAAGCCCAAAGCTACCGACACCGTCAAAGTGCACTATGAAGGCACGTTGATTGACGGTACAATCTTTGACAGCAGTTACAAACGCGGCGAGTCCATCTCTTTCCCGCTTAACGGCGTCATCAAAGGTTGGACGGAAGGTCTGCAACTCATGTCGGTCGGCTCGAAGTACAAATTCTTCATTCCATACCAATTGGCCTATGGCGAGCACGGAGCCGGAGCTTCCATTCCGCCTTACGCAGCACTCATTTTCACTGTAGAACTTTTAGGAATCGAATAAATTATAAATTAGAAATGAAGGTTCGTGCAAATCGAGTGTAAGCATGCTTACGCAACTCGATGCAGCCGAAGCTCCAGAAATTTAACTTGTTAAATTTATGAAAAAATTAAGTATCGTATTTTTGGCCGCAATGGCCATGATCTCTTGTGGCAACAGTTACAAGGCACAAGATGTTACTTTGACCAATGAGACGGACTCCGTCAACTATGCACTCGGTCTGCTCAATGGTCTTCAAATCAAAATGTATTACCTTGCCAATGACAGTTCCGACGAAAGCGTTACAGAATTCATCAACGCAATGGAAGCCGCTTATCTGGACAAAGATGAGGTAGCAAGCGAAATTGCTAAAGCCGGTCAGCAATTCGGCACTTCTGTTCAGATGTTCGAGAAACACGGTTTGGCAGAAAACAAAGCATGGACACTCAACGAGAAGATTTTCTTCCAGGGCCTTGTCAATGCACTCTGCGATGACTCGGAAATCATGGATTCTGAAACGGCAGAGACATTCCTCATGGCCAACTATCAGATGAGCCAAGAAGGCACTGAAGAGGGCAAAGTGGTATATGCAAAATGCCCGAAGACTGCGAAAAACATTGAATTGAAGAACAAACTCGACTCTCTCAACTATGCGTTCGGTTTTATGAACGGTTCGCAAATCAAGAACTACCTTCTCGCCAACGACACCACCGGAGAAGGAATGGATGAGTTCATTGATAATGTCAACAAAGGCATGAGAGCGAAAGTGCGTAATCCGCAGTTGGTGGCAATGGGTAAAAATATCGGTAATGCCATCCGCGAACAAGAACCTGTCGGATTGATGGGCATCCCCGGTTTGGAAACCAACTATGACATGATCAAACAAGGTTTTATCAATGGTCTGTATAACTATACCACCCAAATGGACCAAATGACTGCCAATCAGTACGTGGATCAAGTAATGAACTTCAAGAGATACGGTAACGCCAAAGCAGACGGAGAGCGTTTCCTGCAAGAGAATGCTTTGCGTGAAGAGGTAAAAGTAACCGATAGCGGATTGCAGTACGAGGTACTGGTTCAAGGCAAAGGTCCGAAACCCAACGCTACCCAGACTGTCAAAGTACACTATGAGGGAACCCTCATCGACGGTACTGTATTCGACAGCAGTTACCAGCGCGGCGAACCTATCGAATTCCCCCTCAACGGCGTTATCAAAGGTTGGACGGAAGGTTTGCAACTCATGCCTGTCGGATCCAAATACAAACTGTATATTCCGTACGAATTAGGTTACGGTGAGCGTGGTGCAGGACAATCCATCCCGCCCTATGCAACGCTTATCTTTACGGTAGAGTTATTGGAAATAAAATAACCCGTAACCCATAACCCATAACCTATTATGGGCGTCATCGCTAAACAATCTATACGTGGTACGATAGTGACCTATCTGGGAATCGCCGTAGGCGTTTTCACCACGTTCTTCGTGCTGACCCGTTTCCTCTCACCGGAGGAAATAGGGTTGGCGCGGGTACTTATCGATGCCGCTACCCTTTTCATCGGATTGGCGCAACTCGGCACCAACGCCAGTATCATCCGTTTCTATCCGTATTTTATATCTAACAGTCCGCAGGACGGTCTAACAGCGTCAGCGGTCTGTCAGCGCAGCGGCCTGTCAGCGCAGCGGTCTAACCCTAACTCCGATCCCGACCACGGTTTCTTCTTCTGGGCTTTAGTCGTGCCGTTTATCGGATTTATCCTTATTGCCATTGTTTATTGGGCCTGCCGCGTACCTCTCGGTGCATGGTTCGGAGAGAAATCTCCCCTCTTCATGGAGTACTATTATTTCGTACTCCCGTTGGCATTCTTCATGCTATATCAAACGATATGCGAATCGACATGCAATGTCCTCATGCACATTGTTGTCCCTCGCACTGTACGAGAATTGGTTGTCCGAATAGGCCTGTTGGCGCTCTATCTCTTATATGCCTTCCGCGTACTCTCGCTCGACGGCTTCGTAATCGGTCTTTGCGCCAACTATGCCATTGCGGCACTTATCAATCTCTGCTATTTCTTCTCACTCAAGAAAATCAACCTGCGACCGGATTGGACATTCTTACGCGCCAATAAGAGCCTGGTGCGGCGTTACCTGACATATACCGGCTTCTTGTTCATTTCAGCCCTCACGACGGTCTTGGCACCAACTATCTCATCTTTCTTCGTGACGGCTAAAATGGGATTGGGCAATACGGGTATTTTTGCCATCGCCACTTATATGGCGGTCTTGGTGAGTGTCCCGAACCGCTCGGTCTCTGCCATCGCTGCACCGCAGTTATCACGCGCCATCAAAGAGAATAACCGGGAAGAATGCAGTCTTCTACTGCAGCAAGTGACGCGTAATATGCTCCTTATCGGAGGCTTTATTCTACTGGCTATTTGGGTCAATATTGACCTTATTTTCCATATTTTGCCGAATGGTGCTACATATGCCACTGCGAAAAATGTAGTACTTATCTTGGGCGTCAGCCAATTGGTTTTGGCTTCGTTCACTATTTGCTTGACAGCGTTGAACTACAGTCGTTACTATGCGTTCAGCTTACTGCTGTCACTCATCCTCACCGTTAGTGCATTACTGCTCAACAACTATCTGGTGCCTATTTACGGCATGGAAGGCGCGGCAATCAGTAATCTGGTATCCTACGGACTGTATTTTGTGCTCATTGTCGCAACCGTAGTACCGCTGTGTCATTTCCGCGTCATAGACAAACGCTGGTTGCGGATTGCCGCACTTATCATTGTCCTTTTTGCTATCAACCGGGTTTGGTTGACCTTCATGCCGCAGATGAATATATGGCTTGATAGCATCCTGCGCTCTATCGTCCTTCTCGGAGGCGGAGCATTTATTGCTTATACTGCCCAACTGTCACCGGAGATAAATACCCAAATAGCCCAATGGGTCAATAAATCGTAAATAACAATGCGTTATTTTGTAACCTTTGCATATAACGGAACGGATTTCCACGGCTCACAAAGCCAGCCGAACGGAAACACGGTGCAGGCAGAGATGGAAGCTGCATTCGCGACTATCTTGCGCCAACCTGTTTCTCTGACGTTCGCCGGCCGTACGGACGCAGGGGTTCATGCCGACAAGATGGTAGCGCATTTTGATTTCGAAAATGAGAAAATGGTAAATGACAAAATGGTAAATAGACTTAACGGTCTTTTACCTCCTTCTATCGCTGTCCGCAATATGCAACGGGTGATAGATGTAGCACATGCGCGCTTTGATGCCATTGCCCGCACTTACCGCTACCGTATCACGACACGCAAGGATCCGTTCTCCTATGTCAACCATACGCGAGTAGCGGCAGGGCTGGATTTCGATGCCATGAATAGCGCCGCTAAACTGCTGATCGGTAAGCAGGATTTCGCCTCTTTCTGCCGCGTGCACACCGACGCGAGAACCACAATCTGCGATGTACGTGAAGCCGCATGGGTGATTGAAAATGAGTACGATGCGTATTTTTCCATAACGGCCGACCGGTTCTTACGGAACATGGTCCGTGCCGTAGTAGGAACGCTCTTTGAGATAGGGCGAGGGAAGATGACCGAACAGCAACTGGCAGACATCATCGCTGCACACAACCGGTGTAAGGCCGGCCACTCTGCTCCCCCGGAAGGACTATCTTTAGTTGAAATTAATTATCCTAAAAATATATACTTATGAAAAAACATTTCTCTTTCTTGCTAATTGCTGCATCCGTTTTAGGCGCTTGTACCTCGGCGTCAAAGTACCAAACGACCACGCAACGTGACATCAACGCCCTCACCAAATCGGCTTCGTTCGACATGCCTAAAGTGGAGGTTCCTTCCTTCCCGAACCGCACGTTCAATATTCTTGACTACGGAGCAGACCCAAGCGGTGCCGTATTGTCAACAGAAGCCATCCAAACGGCGATTGACGAGTGTACTGCAGCCGGAGGAGGAACAGTTATTATTCCGGCCGGTATTTTCTATACAGCGCCTATCACGCTCAAATCCAACGTGCGGTTATATAGCGAGAGAAACAGTTTTATCGTTTTCTCGCATAACTTGGACCTGTATGAGATTTATGACGAGTGGTTCGAAGGCATTCCGACCAAGCGGTGTACGAGTCCGCTCAATGCACGCGATGCGGAGAATATAGCCATCACCGGTTATGGCAATTTCAACGGCAACGGCGACTGGTGGCGTCCGCTGAAGAAGAACAAAATGGCGCCGGGACAATGGAAGAAACATCTCAAAGAGAAAGGCGGTGTAGTCACCGATAATGATATCTGGTATCCGGACAGTGCATCTATCCTCGCGCAGACTTATTGCCTCGACCAAAACGTACCCGTTATTGAGGACGACAGTCTATGGCAGGTAGTGAAGTCTTTCCTTCGCCCGGTAATGCTCCATTTCGTGGGCTGCAAGAACATCCTCCTGGAAGGCGTGACGTTTGAGAACTCACCGGCGTGGAATCTCCATCCGATGTGCTGCGAGAATGTTATTCTTCGCGACTTGACGGTGCGCAACCCGTGGTACAGCCAGAATGGCGACGGTGTCGATATCGAGAGTTGTAAGAACGTTGTCATTAGCCATTGTTCCTTCGATGTGGGCGATGATGCGATATGTATGAAGTCCGGTAAAGACAAACCCGGTCGTGATCGTGGCATTCCGACGGAGAATGTGATTGTAGACGACTGCGTTGTTTATCACGGCCACGGTGGTTTTGTTTGCGGTTCAGAGATGTCCGGCGGTATCAAGAATGTCGAGGTGCGTAATAACCTCTATATCGGTACGGACGTAGGCCTGCGTTTCAAATCAACCCGCGGCCGGGGAGGCGTAGTGGAGAATATCTATATCAATGGCGTAAACATGGTTAATATTCCGAACGAAGGTCTGCTCTTTGACCTCTTCTATGGAGGAAAAGGTGCGGGTGAAGAGAGCGAAGAAGAACTCGCCGCGCGTATGAATGCCGAAGCACCGGCCGTGAGCGAAGAGACGCCTGCTTTCCGGAATATCGTTATTGAGAATGTCAACGGTCGTGATATCAAACGGGCCATCTATTTCAACGGTTTGCCGGAGATGAAGATTCAGAATGTCACACTGCGTAATATCACCATTAGTGCAACGGAAGGTGCACTCTTCCGCCAGACAGACGGCCTGATCATAGACAATGTGAATATCACTCCTACTCAAGGTGAAGCCTTCTCTTTAGCCCCCTCTGTAGAAAATGTTAAGATTAATTAATTTGTCAGCCGTTCTGGTTGCTGTCTCAGTTGCAGCGGCCCAACCGCGTGTGGCTACTTCTTTCTGGAAGATTGCCACGCCGGCTTATTCCGATATGGAGGGCTATACCGTTATTCACGCGGAAGGCAAGACACGTCATTGTTATCCGGTCAAGGCATGGTTCGGTGGCCCATGGGCAGATTCGTACCATGAGTTGCATCATCATGGCGTGGCGGTGGAATCGGAGTTGATGGCTTATCGTATCTATTTTGACGAGAAACAAACGATTGACGTCTATTGCAAACGAACACCCCGATTGGAACTGGCGCAGAGTTACTGGTATCCCAACGACAGCCTGCTGGCGGAGCATTACGGAGACGATATACTACGCGTAAAAGGTACGGTCGGTGTCGGAACGGTCAAGTACTGGCATAATAAACTGTACCATATCGAAGAGGTAGGCGAACGCCAACAATGGATTATTAGTCAATCGGAAGACACCGCGGTCATTGGGGTTAGCGACATCGACTGGACGGTACCGGACGGCAAACAAGATGCACCGGAGACACGAACGATAGTCAACCTCAATGTCGAATATACGATGATTGCCGGTCACCGCGATATGCGTTGCGACGTAAGGGTAAGCGAACCTATCGAAGGCCTTTGTACGGGTGTGCAGTCCATTCCTGCGAAAGGTCCGAATGACCAATCACAAATCAACTATCACCAATTACCAAGCGGAGTTTTACTAACCTCCTGGGGTACCGACTGGCCGGTCAATGACACCGTCAAATACGCCAAAGAGACCGTCGGACTCGGTGTCTTCATCCCCTACCCTTACGCCGGTGAGATTGCACAAGACAAGCAAAATCTCCTCTGCCTGCTCCATCTTACAGGCACTGCAAGTGCCGATCTTACAGCAAAGCGGTCTAACAGTGATAACGATCTTACAGCGCAGCGGTCAGAAATGTGCCGCGCACATTTCTATTTAACCGTCTGCGGCGCCACAAAAGAAGACCACCCCGTTGCAACAAATGCAACAGAGTGGCTCAATTATCTCCGCAGTTGGGCTGAATCGCTCAATTAACTCTTAGAATACATCCGTCCTACGACGCTTCGGGGCATGGTCTCCGAAACCTCCATCGTGATAACTATTATCTAAAGCCATGAGATATCCCGCTTGTAGGGTAATTATCTCCGACGCCGGTATTTCGTATTTTCTCTTCATCATTTTCATTTGCGAGCGCAAAGGTACTGCTTTTTTTTGATATATGCAAATTTATTTGACACTTTTTCCTACTACGTCGTACATTTCTCCCTCTGAAGTAACGATATAGAGGGTGTTGTTGATCAGCACCTTACGAGCAGACTTGCTGTCAATAGTACTATCAACGCCTGTGGCAATCTGTGGTGCACGTTTCACCATGCGTAATCCATAACCGGTATTTTGACCTTTAGCGAGATCAATCGTGTAGGCGCTTGCGGTCAGATCCCAAATGATATCGTCATTATAGGTCAGGTAGAGATCTGCATTTTGCGGAGCCTCTTCGATGGAGATGGTATAAGTACGTGCTTGTGGGGCATACAAACCAAGTTCACATTGCGCCATATTACCATCCATCGGCATCTCATTACTACAGAGACCTATTCCGTTGCGTTTTGTCCACATACGCGCTACAGTCGATTCGCTCATTGTTCCCATCTTAACCACGTCACGACCAATTACGTATTCACCGGTAGCCTCTTCGGAAGCCGAAACCCAGATATAGTCGGCCGGGTTAACCGCATCCTCAGCCGTCAAGGCCAAGCGGAAGCTCTCTACATCGTTCATTGCACGTTTCGGTGCGCGGAAGTTATTGCCATTACCTTCAGCAGTTAGCATGGTAACCGTTTGAACTCCTCCAAACTGCATAAAGAAGGACAGACCTACAGCAAGCGAATAGTCTTTCGCCTCACGCGGTTGATAACACTTATGCGTATGATCGTAGAGCTGAATCAACGTTCCTGCAGGAATATTCAACTCCGTATGATGCAAAGTAGCATTACCAAAGCCATTCCAACCATTATATTGGGCCTCAGCGCCAAGTCCGGAGTATTCCGTTGTGAAGGAGCGATCACCGGTAACTGCTGCTCCTGCTTTCTTCTTGAAGACAACCGTATTCCACGGATAATCATCGTCCAAAGCAATGGTATATGCTCTACCGGGCTGCATCGTTCCGTTAAACTTATTCCAGTGTTTACCTCTTTGAGCATTTTTAGCCTCGTCATACGCCATAACGGCATAGTTCACGTTGAATTTCATTTCTGCGGTCGGATCTTCTGCTATACTGATACCGCCAATCACATCAACAGGGAACGGAACAACGAAGTCATACCAGCCTAAGGTAGCTCTACCGGAAGGATCAAGAGCTAAGCGGAAATACGCATCACCTTCAACATGCAACAAATTCTCGTTTTTCACCTGACCGGAAGTAGAAGGAGTCGTTGCATTCTCATCGGTAATACCTAAGTTGGCATCCAAAATGAAGTCGTTGACATTTATTTTACCACCATTCTGTATAATGACTTGTCCGCCATTCTCCACATGCAGGTTTCCGTACGTCGTCAGACTCTTCGGACTTCCGTTACCAATCTGCAACGTAACACCACGCTTAACCGTAACAGTAACGCCTTCTTCAATCGTCATACTCTTCACACTTGCAGGCGAGTTGATAATCATGTCCTTAGCCACGGTGATATTGGCATTCTCATCAGGAACAAGATTAGTGGTCCAGTTACTACTATTATCCCAGTTTCCTGCCACCTCGAATATATACTCTTCATTCGCAGTAACTGTTGCTGTGAGCCCTACAGTAATACTCAGATTGGTAAGCGGATCATACACTTCCACTGTGCCATGCCAGTCACCTTCCTCCGTCGGTGCAAAGGTTACCTGCAAATCGTAATGACCGAAACTACCGCAATCTAAATCGATAACGCCATTATCTTTAATGGTCAAATCGGTTGTCTCATTGATCGTGCGCGCTGTCAAATCACCTTTCACATCGGAGTAATCGAACCCGATTGTTACAGGAGTAGCCTGACCCATCTTAATCTCACCTAAATTGATTTCGCTATTGGTTTCACGCAGGTATTGCTTACGCGTTACCTGGATATCTTTGATATAATGGTGTCCTGTAGCACCTTGCTCGCGGATGATACGCAATGCATCTGTATTCTCATCCAATTGCAGGTTGGACCTGGTATTCCACTCATTCTTTGCAGTCTCTACCCGAGAGTTAGATACAGCAATCCAGTTGCCGTCAATGTGCTGCTCAAACTTAATAAATCCGCCAAAGAATTTGAGGAGACCGAACGCGAATTCCTCACCTTCGTAGCTGAACGACAGCTTATCCGGTTTACCATTCGCATGATCTATCGCTATCTCTTCGGAAACCATCTCCTCTGTAGTCAAATTGGTATAACTCGAGAAATCCACATTTACTTCGAACATATCGATAATATCCGTGCGATTTAATACTAACGGGGTCTCACAACCAACCGAAGGTTGACGAACATTGATCAACATGATTACGGAAGCTGCTGCCGCATACTCTGTGTTGCCGCCTACGGAAGCCGTTACCTTCACTTCTCCGTAATCCAAAACGGTCATCTTGTTCCCGCTGACGGTAACTACACCATTATTCGTCGGACAAGTATAGGTGATATACGGAGTACGCTCTGCGCTATAGGTCAACTCATTCGTCGTAAGATTACGGAGATATACTTTTGCATCCAAATCAATCACATCTTTGTTCGGTTCCATGAAGCGCGGGAAACTTTGGTTCCATACAATTTCTTGTACCATTTTGTCCGTTGCTTGGATGACATGCTTATCGCTTACCTCTTTCCATTTTTCATTCTCCGGAACGATAGCCGTCAATTCAGCCGAGCCGGCTTTTATTACCCTGAAGCCATAGCCGTTGTCTATAATCTCAACCACTTCCGGATTGCTCGATTCATACCGCACAGATGCCTCATTGGAGGATTTGGCAGCTGGCTTAATAGCATTAACGGTCAAGCCTACCGGTAACGTCATCGGGTTATTCGTGTAGCCTTCTTGCCAAATCAATTCCGGTGTACGTTTGGTCGTCTCGCCGCTTACCGACAGAGCACGCGTCTGATAACTCGTACGAACGGTAATGACACCATTGTGCGTACCCAATTCCGTACTGTTATACGTTACTGTGATCTCCTTCTTGGCTGAAGTGAGGTTATCATGCATTTCGGAAACATTAATCGCCGATTCGCTAACCGTGAAATGCTCCGGATTGCTGGACTCGATAGTAATCTCATCCGCACACGTACTATAATCAATATAGAATTTAGCTGTCGCCGTAGAGGTCTCATCGATCGTACATGTCATTGTCGGCAGTTTCGAGATCTTTTTCTTCTCTGCGTCCAGAAGATTGAGATATGCCTTGCGAGAAATCTGCACATCCTTATACCACTTACTCAGCGTAGCACCTGTTGCAGCACCGAAACGCACATGCGTGATACGCTCTGTACCTTGCATCGTGGGGAAGGTAGCTACAAAACCATTGGAATTATAGTTCTTGTCCAAAGAGGGAGAAAGAATAGTTGCCCATCCTTTTCCGTTATCCTTGGAATATTGGACCACAAATTTATTCACGCCCCAATCACTTTTCTTAGCATTGAACCAAATCTTATCGACTGGAGAATTAATCGCTATCGGCGTTTCAAAGTGTCCTTCTGCATCTGTTATACTCGTCGAGAACTCATGTTCATTATTCAGATCCTGATATACATAGCAGGTCGGCGGAGCCGGTACACCTACTGTCACTATCACGTCAGCCTCTGCGGAATAATACTCGTAGTTCTCAACTTGATACACATGCCAGATAGCGTAACCCTTCGTCGTATTGGTTGTAATCGTTGCGCTCGCTGCGTTGCCCGTCAATGTAGCGACATCCTCTCCGTAAATCGGCTCAATCGAAATAGGATAGTTCGCATAATCGCCATGCGTAGAAGTGAACGATACATTTTGTAATGCACTCTCATTCATCGCTTTCTGCCATACGTTGTTGCCCCATGAGTTGCTAAGTTGGTTATCGCGTTTCTCTACGGTGACATTACACATCAGCGTAACGCCTGTATATTTATAGGTCTCTTTCTGGAAGAAAGTGATTTTCGTCGTACCGGCATTGTGTCCGGTGATAGCCGTGGTCGCAGGATCATAGGTAATCAACTGATTTCCATTATTGAGCGCTTCATTATCAAAACTCGGGGCATCAATCGTGTAGTAGAAATCATCGTTCAAATCATTGCTCGGATAATCAGCAGAAGTGTTTGAGAGACTATAATTTCCCGTCACCGTCTCGTTTACCTTCAATGTGATATCATCACCCGATTTGGTAGTCTCATATTTTTTAACAGTGAGAATGATGGTCTTTGCGTTCGCCTCATCAATACCCTCAAAACGATCCGTACCATCCTGCCAAATCTTGATTGTCACCGTCTTTTGGCTACCGAACATCTGATAATCGCTCTCGTCGTTCGGGATGACGATCTTGTTGTTCGCTACATCATACTTAGCAATTGTCGGGAAGTCACTATTGGTATGAATCGTACCATCGCTATTCTTTAAGGTGCATACACCTTCGATAACATCATCTACGAACTTCTCGTACACCGCTACCGTGGTCAGCGTATTGGCGCGCTTGCTTACTGTTACCGTAAACTCATCCGTTTCTTCATTATACCAATCCGTCTTGGCCTTCGTTGCACGAATGGTATAAGTATCGCAAACAGTTGCGGAAAAGACATTATTGGCATCAATAGTTGCCTTTGCATTATTCTCGCTAATCACCTCATACGTAACAACGCCGTCGCGCTTTACGTTATTAACAACATCTGCAGTCTGCAAATTAATCAAATCATCCAAATCTATCTTCGAATCCGCTGCGCCTGCATCAATTCCGTCAACGGCTACTTTAACGGAACCGTCACTCATCTCTATCTCCTGATTCGCACGTTTGCCTGTACCCGACAAACTAACTGTAGTACTTGTCCCATCAGGATTTTTTATCGTCAAAACACCTTCTCTCGTTCCCGACTTCGTCGGAGTAAAGGTAACATTAATCGTCTTTGTTTGCGGAGCATCAACACAACCACAAGATGCCGAGACTACCTTGGCAGAAAAATCTCCCGTACAAGAAGCTGTCATATTGCCCTCATAATTGATCATATAGGTAGCTGTCACCGCTTGTGCAGCACTACTCTGCCCATATATCACCTCACCAAAACTAAGCGAAGCCTTGTCTGCCGAAACAGAAGAAGCCTTGCGCACCTCAAATCCGGAAAGAGTCAGCGTTTGAGTATCCGTAAACTTTGCTTTCTCAACACGATTCAAACGGAAATACACTTTTTGATTACTAGCTCCTGTAATAGATACGTTTTCATCAATATCCGTTTGCAATACACTCGCCGTCACCTGCGAACCGATATTCGTCCAGGAGCCGTTTCCTACTTTATATTGCAATTGGAATTTCTCCGTCACAGCATGTAATCCACCAAACTGCAAGGACAGTTTGACATGCGAAATACCATAATTATTGGTCACATTACCAAACTCGAAAGCCGGAACATCATAGTAATCGTACGTTTTCCAAAGAATTTTATATGTATCACCATTCTTTTGTGTATTCTTCGAGGACACAAAATTGCTGACCGTATAATTACAGTCTGCTCCCCACGCACTCACACTCCATGCACCCAAGGTGATGAACGTTAAAACAGTTATGAATAATTGAGTAAATTTTTTCATATCTTTTTATACCTTAAATTCTATTGTTTGTTATCATTTTTGACCAATACTTTGCTTTTTTGTAAAGTCAATTTTGCAAAATGTACGATTTTTAAGATTTTGTGCACATATTCTTACAAATCAACCTCAAAAAAGCGTGCAAAATTAATATAATTTTCTGGAATACGCAAATTTTATACCCCTTTACGCGCGCGAATAATAATAAGGTATAACCGATTCTTAACAAATTGCACTTTTTTATGTTGTAAAACATATTTATCTCTAATTATCTATCTATGACTTGAAATAAAATGTATTTTCGTTATTTTTTGTCATTTTTTGATTACATTAAATGAGTTAGAAGAATTTTA